>ERZ772861.929-NODE-929-length-27707-cov-24.023687_pt1 | contig 27707 bp, 33 predicted proteins | sample MGYA00512135_ERZ772861 | MGnify/ENA primary metagenome ERZ772861 (study PRJEB29015, sample SAMEA2737700) | human gut metagenome | biome: human gut; feature: human-associated habitat; material: faeces | place: China | collected 2012 ...
TGACATTAATCCATCATTTTTTAAAGTAGCCGTTCCAATAAGTTCCGCCAGAACTGACGCAACCTGCTCTTTTGTCATTACTCCGACGGCATTTCCGGCGGCATTCACGGCCACAAAACTGGAGATGTCTTCCAAAGCTGGGAGAGCCAGTGTAGACTTCTTCAAAAGTTCCGTTTTCGACACCTTATGCGGCACGCCGTTTGTATCGTACACCTGTACCGTTTCACCATCTTCTTCCGTTGTCTGATTCTTCATACTTTCTGTATGTTTCAATAGATTGTCAGTTTCTTCACCTGTAAAGCTTAATACAAAATCTTCTTCTGCTGCCATAATTGTTTTTAATTTATAGTTATTAATGATATTACCAACATTGTATATTATAATTATCTCATTGCATCATTAAGCCCAGCAAGAAACCATGGAAGAAGCGACGCTGCATGATGTCTTACCCTGTTAACTTCATCATCTGAAAATTCGGTATCGTCATCGCTGGAAAAAATTTTCTCAGCCAATTTTAAATCAGCAATACCAACTCCTGTCACATTGAAAATGTTATCTGCAAACATTTCTCTGACATCAATCTCCACGAAATCGGATTTATCTATCTTCGTGTACTTCTTAAATTTCTTAAAATCTATTTTCATGATTAATCGACTAAAATTCCATTTTCAAAAACCAGTTTATACGTTGAAGGTATCGAACCATTCTGTATAGTCCATGATATTGTTCTCGTTGCTCCTTTTTTGTATGTATATGATCCATCGGCTTGCAATGACCATCCGGTACCGAACTCATTAGACAATATCGTATTGGTATAAAGATTTCCGTTTACATGTACTCCTCCGTCAAAATATCCGGCATAAGTATTAGAACTATGTGGCTTGCTAGTACCGTTCCTTGAAGCATAGATGCATGCTCCACCGTCATTGCTTCCAATTACTTTAACCCCAAATTTCCCGTCAGTCGCACCATTGAAATTTATGTCAATCATACCACTGTTATCATCCGTAGGAACACCAATCCGTATACTCCTGCTATCATTGCCGAAAAAATCCCTTCCCTTCCAATTCAAGGAACCGTTGTCTATAGTGAAACCTCCAATCTTAGCACCATCGGCAGATATTGTTCCGGAAAAAGTACCTTTAGCGGCTTTCAGTTCACCCGAAAATGTACCGTCCGCACCATCCAGATGTTTCACTTTTAACGAGTTTACATCTATGCACTCTGTAAGAAGAAGTGGTTTCCCATTTTTAACCGTAAACACGGCTATTCCTTTCCCTTCAGAACTTTTAATTTTAAACTTATCTGAAGAAATAACAATCTCATTTTTTTCGATGTCAATACCCGTAGCACCAAGTTTAATTGAGATATTTTTCTCTGCTACATCTACAACGCTTTCACCATTTGACAACAATATTCTTGCTGCACGTACCTCTATTTCTCCAGAAGCAAGTCTGATATAATTTGTCTTGTCCCTATTACCGATATATGTCTTTCCATAAACATTAAAGTATCCTTCTTTAGTTAGACGATCATATCCGATTGAAACTATATCTTTCCCTGAGAGGGAGTAAGAACTTATCCCCTGATAGAAGGTAAGAGAAGGCGCACCGTCTCCGTATGCAGACAACACGATTGCAGCCTGATAGTCCGGGTCGGCTATGTCTCCAAGTTGTACCATCACGTCACCCACTTTGGGTATATCGCTTCCTTCGTCACAATGATTCACGGATACATCTATCCAGTTATCACCAACATTTTCCACCAGACGCCACCAATAGTGATTGGATACGCCGTCATACGCGCCTTCCTTAATATTAAAGGACTGTGAGCGTACTAAATTCCCTGGCTTAAAACGATTTTCTATGGCTTTCTCACCATCATCTGCAAGGAAGTAACAGCGATAAACAGAACCATAAGTTCCAGGAGATGAGTAACCTCTTTTCCCGTCTGAGAACTTGACTCCTTTACCATCCTTGAAACGAATTCCTTTTTTTTCTATAAACTCGACCTTAGTAATCGTTGCTCTGGCCCCGCTGGCGTTGAACATGAAGGAAGCTCCGGCCAGCTCGGTCTCCATTATTGAAAGTAACTGGAAGATAGCTTTCTTGCGCACGTACAGTTTGTCAATCCATCCGACAGACTCGCCGCCCTTTTCTGAAGAGAATGACATACCAGCACCCATCATACCGGTCACGAAGTCAATTGATTCCAGGAAAGGAGATATGATACCGCCAAGAAGCTTAATGAGATAGTTTGTCTGGTCTTCCTTGTCCTTTCTCAATAATGTTGCAAGTGACCGTTTTGCCGAAAATACGTTACTGTCCGATGGGGCAGTAGAATCATTGGTCTTAATCACATATATGCTACTACCTCCGCCTCCAACATAAGTATGCCCTTTATACGTAATCGACTCCAGTTTCTCTTCCACATCATTAAGGCGAGAGTAGGGCATACTTTCCCCAATAGTATATACCGGAGAATCCCATGGAATGTCAAGGTTAAACTCCCATCCGAGAACACGGCTTTCACGGCCATTCTCAAAAAAGGCTTTATTGACCAGGTTTATCTTTTGCCCGAACTCGAAAAAGCGTTTCAGCTTGTCTTCATTAACCCATTCTGACCGGAGGGTAGTGTAGTATGTACCATCGTCCTTTTTTCGCTGGTCTGCTATCTTCTGTGCCTTCTCTTTCAGTTCCTGCTCCGCGTCCGGAATCATTTGTACAGAAACAAACTTTGGATCAAAACCGGAAAGGATATACTTGTCATCATTTTCAGGATATATGGTATCATCCGGCAATGGACGTCCGTAGTCTTCGCTGCGGACAATTTCCCAAAGCTGGCTTCCGTTGTTGTCCGGGTCAAAAATAACACCGAACTCCAATCCATTCATTTTGCCGGACTGAAAGATAATTGTCAGCTCTTGTCCCGGAAGTATGTAGTCCTTGGAGAAATTCAGGCCAGTATCACGATAGCGATAGTAAGTCACGGTTTCCTGACCTCCGTCTTCATTTGTAACGGTTTCCGTCCTCGTAGATACACTTGACATCGTACTTTCAAGTCGGGGATATACCTCGTCAAATACCACGATGTCTTCAATTGCTTCTTCCTGGCTCATGTCAGGATACACATCTATGTATGGCGTACCAGCGGGAAGCATAAGTCGTCTTTGCACAACTCCGTTTACTACCGTCTGCTCTTCAATGGAACGGTAGTTCTCAGGTATGTTTCTTGTAGATCCGAATGCATAAATGCGGGTGGCATAAGTGCCTTTGCTCTCACTGCGAGTCATGGCAGACGCTTCAACCCCTAACTCGATTTTCACGGCATCACCGAATTCGTTTCGCCCAAAATGAATTACGTTGTCCGTTATCCAGCAATCACAGTTCCACTTATCCTCACCCGCCATTGAGAATAAGGCATCCAGCAGGTTCATATTGTCATACGTCATTGCAACTGCCTTATTCTCTACTGTTGAATCTATTTCAAATACGAATTCTTTTCCCTTATAGGTATATCCCAAAGCTTTCAGGTTACGTAAGAACACACCAAGCTGTACATCAAGGGCTGCGGTGAGAGACCATGACGCTTCATATCCAGCATGTTCAGGAGTGTATTTGAAAATTTTGTTTTTCCACTTCCAGTAGTAAGCATCCAGTTTCAGCTCATAATCATATCCAGCGGTAGAAGCATTGAAAGAAGGTTTCTGCAAGTCAGTTACCTCATATACTTTTGAAAGTAATCCGCCCAGAGAATCATCCAGAACCCCAGAAAGGTCTACATAGTCACCAAGTTTAAAATATATAGGTTCAGGCACGGAAAAGGGGAGAACGATGTAGTCCTCTTTCATCAGTGTAAACTTTCCCTTCGCCCCTTTGTTGATAGGGGTAGAGAACCTTGTTTTTCCGGATATGTCCTTAATTTCAATCATATCCCCAAAGTTCATAAATAACAAATGGAAGCCCTAAAAATCCGGACTTCCATTTGAAACAATAAAGGAAATGTTTGTTATTCGCTTCTGTCCATGGGATTCGGTTCGCAAAACTTACTTGAAACCTTACCGAAACACCTGTCAATACTTAACCCGTAAGAGATGCTTTTCCCCAGGTAAACCAGCTTGAAGACTTCGCTCCCAAGAGCGGGGATTTTGATGTTTACGGCTCCCTTCTCCAGTTCTGACTGAAAGGCTTTCTTCTTTGTCCGATAGTCACCTTCTGAGTCTCCTTCTATGGTGAACTGGAGAGTGATTTCACGCGATGCTACTTTTGCATTGTCGGTTATTATTCGCTTCCCGTGCTCCAGACGGCTCTCATCTTCGATGTAGTCTTTCATCTGGTTGAATCCGTCGATAGCATCGAGAAAACTGTCACCCATGCGGACACCCCATGTGCTCCAGGCATCCTTCCCGTTAATAAATAAATCTCCTGTCATAGTCTTGCTGTATTACGTTTCACTTCGGCAATGTCGGCCTGCATCTGTTTGATAGGTTTGACAATTTCGCCTGTGTTCTCTCTGATTTGCTGTAACTCCAAATAGGAATTGGCCAGGATAGTACGTGTCTCGTCGGCAATGTTGTACAGACCGGTCACTTGTGATGTCAGGGAGCCGATGGAACCTCGCAGTTCGGTAATAGCTACCGTTTGCTGCTGTTCTGCCGTCTCAATACGAAGATTGGACTCATACACGGCTGTAAACCGCCCACTCAGTTCCCCGGCATCCTCGTGCGTCATTTCTGTACCGAATCCGCGGCTGGAGGCCGACTGCTTGGAACTGCTGCCAGCCTTGTCGTATCCGGTAGCTGCGGCAAGTTCATCCCGTAGTTTCAATGCTTCATTCACGTACCCCATATATTCGTTTTGGAGTGAATTACGTTCACTCTCACTCAGGTTTCCGTCCTTCATACTTTCACCGAATCTGTTCCACCAGTCTTCCAGCTTCTGGCTGTACATGTTACCGATTTTATCTGAAAGCATGGCACGCATAAAGTATTCTGATAGGTTATCCGCAAAATCTTCCGCCGATGCATCCATATCCATAAGGGTATCGATGAAACTATCATACATGGAATCAAAACTTATTCCGGTAAGCTGTTCGAAAAGTCCCTCTTTCAGTCCTTCGAGGTTTCCGGCCAGATCTGCATATTCATCTAGTGCATCAACGACAGCATTTCCATAGCCTCCTTTTCCTGAATCGGCCATTTTCTGCCACAAGTCTACATTCTGACGTAATAAGTCCATCTGCTCCGGCGACATCTGCCACAAGGAATCTGTACCTGTGAATTCTGCCATGACATTTTCTCGAATCCATTGTATGTCACTTTCCGACCAGCCCATGTAATAGGCCCAGCTATGATGCTTACTGTGATAGCCAGCATTTGCCTGCGCTTTTGCAAGGACATTCTTGTTGTATTCCTCCTGATACTTGATGGCTTTATTGTACTCTGCTACGGATTTCTCGCTTCCCTTGCTGGACTTCATTTCTTCCGTAAGGGATTCGATGGCAGACTGCAACTTTTCGTTTCTGTCCGTGAGTCTGTTGATGGTATCCTGCACCTCTTTTTCGTTTCCTCCAATACCGAAAAGTTTGCTGAATCCGCCGAAAGTCAAAGTATCCCATATTCCACCTACAGACTTAAAGACACTACTGAATATGTTACCTACGAAACCATCCAGCCCCTGTGTCCCGATAGCATCTAAAAGAGAAAATGCAGCTCCAATTATACCTCCAAGTTTCTCGCTCTCTTCTGCAAATATGTCTACTATATTTCCGGCCAAATCACCGACCTGAGAGAGTGAAATTTCAGAATTTGAACCAAGCTGGGTAATGACGTTCGACAATGTGACAAGGTTGCTTGTCGTTTTATCTGTCGACTTTTGTACATTGACCTGAGCGTTCTGCTGTCTTTTTTGGGCATCATTCAGTTTCTTCGTGGCCGCTTCCTTCTGCTCATCTGTTCCGCTTCTCATGGCTTCGTTGTATTCCTCCTGAGCTTGTGACAGTTCTTCCTGTGCCTTGGCTAATTCGCTTAACTGTTTGGGTAGGTCGGCCAGCAATCCTCCTTTGTCGATAAGGGTTGACTGGATGTTGCTTAAAGCCTCGTCAATGACCTTCTTCTGGTCAACAGCCATATTCTTGTATTCTTCGGAGTTCTTGAAGTCCCTAAGCTGCTGCTTTACCTTGTTCAGGGACTTTTTGGATACCTTGTCCAAGTCACCGAAGATAAGTTCCCAGTTGATTCCCTGTTTCAGCTTCTCAAGATCAAGGGAGGAGAGTGCCTTATCCATTTCTTTCTGGAGTATGTCCTTGTCTCCCTGGGTAGTGGCTTCCGAGATTTTACGGGTGTACTCGGCTATGATTGCATCACGTTTCTGCATGAACGTACCGTAGCTTTTCAGGTAACGTTCGTTGGCCTCGATTGCAGCTTGATTTTCAGTTTCTGTAATTTCGGCCAGACCTTTTTCACGCGACGTCATGGCATTAGACGCACGACTTCCTAATACTTCCCGCTGTTCAGACGTAAGCTTTCCTCCTTGCGCATCTTCCCATTTTTTGCGCTGTTTCCTAATTTCATCGATTTCTCGCTGGTAATCCAGCTCAATCTGTCTGCGCTTCTTTTCAGAACCTTCTTCCATCAGGTTGATTTCTTCCTGCTGATTTGTTCTGCGAAGCTGAAGGAGTTCTTCTGCAACCTGTTGCTGCTCTTTCTTTTGTCGCTCGGCATCTTTCTTCGCATTATTCTCTTGTTTGGCCAGAGTGTCTCCTGTTACACCACCGAGCGATTTATATGATTTTTCTGCTGCTTCCAACTCTTCTACAGCTTTCTTATAAGCAGATTCAGTGCCTTTTTTAGCATCCTCTACGGCCTTTAATTTTGCTTCGTAAACAGCTTTTGCTTCTTTATATGCTTGCTGATACGTCTTTTCCGATGCTTCTCTTTGCGATTCCAGGCCAGATATGGTGCCGTCAATCCCTTTTAACGCTGCTTGCGCATTATTGAACCGTATTTGAACGTCAATAGGAATTGTTGCAAAAGGAAAATTCTTAATTTTTTCTTGCTCTTCCTGCAATATTTGTCTTGCTATATTGTATTCGCGTATAATCTGCTCACGATTACTTCTTGCTTCCATCAGCTTGACTTCAACAGGTTTCGAGTTTTCCTCTGTTTCCTTTTTCAGTCGATTATATTCGCTCAAGGCTGATTTCCACTTGTTAAGATTTGCTTTTGCTGATTCTATTTGTGAAGCGATTAATGGGGCACCTTGTCCCGCATTTTTTAAAGAAGCATTTAATGATTTTATTTTCTCCTCCCATTGTTGAATATTCTTTAGTATGTTTTCATAACTGTTCTTGTCTCGTTCCTTATTCAGTTCTTTATTTGCTTCTGCAAGATTGAGTACAGCCAGTTGTTCACGGGTATAAGCAGAAGAAAGTGCAGGAGAATACCTTTGTAGTTCCTCATAGGCCTTTATCTTTGAAAACTCGGTTTCTGTCTCATCTTGGATAACGCGTATCAGCTCTTCTATTTTTTTCTTGCGTTCCTCTTCCTGATTCGCAAAATTCTTTTGTTCTTCATTGAATTTTTGCTGTGCCTTTTCCGATGCGGTTGTGCTGTCATGAAAGGCCCACATAGTAGCAACAAGCCCGGCAAGAACCGTAGCTGCCAGTACATACGGGTTAGCTTTCATAACCGTATTCAAAGCCTTTTGTGCTATCATTTGAGCTTTGGTAACCAAGATTGCAAGTTCCATTCTGGCCGTTAATGTATCCTGAGCTATTCGCACAACAATAAGAGCGGTTTTATATGTCCCGTATGTAGCAATCAGTCCTATCAAAATCTTACCAACAGTTTCATAGTTCTCAATAAGACCTTTCAATCCTGAAATACCTGCAGAAGCAATTCCCTGAGTATCTTTCCCAATCTCATTCAACATTGTATCCCAAGCATCTCCAAGGTTACTCAACTGACCTGTAAGAGACTTAGACTGTTCTTGCATCAGGTTATAATAGATTCCTGATTCACTAGTCATATTTTTGAAGGCCTGTTCTACTTCTTTAAATCCTACCTTGCCTTCCTTTACTAAACCGGAAACTTCATCTTTTGTCACACCAAGCACTTTTGCCAGTTCCTCGTAGATGGGAATACCACGTCCTGCAAACTGACGAATATCGACAGCATAGGCCCTTCCTTGTGTCCTTAATGTGCCATAGAGATAGGCTATTTCACTAAGCTGGGAGCCAACACCGGCGGCTACATTACCAAGCATGACAAGTTCATCACCCACATTCTCAGCTGACGAGCCGTAAGCAATCATTTGCTTGGCAGATGATGCCACCCCTTGAAGGTCGAAGGGTGTCTTTGCGGCAATATCCACCAGCTCTGACATCAGTTTATCTGCTTTTTCCTTACTTTTCAGCATGGTTGAAAAAGCAATTTCAAGCTGCTGGAATTGTCCTCGTACATTAACAAGTTCTGTAACAAAGTTTTTCAAGGCAGTTACTCCACCTATTATACCAAGTACTTTGGTTAAGGAAACGGACATCTTTTCATTTGCTTCGACCGTTTCGCCGGCTTCTTCCTTAAAAGCTGCATATTCATCCTTCAGTCTCTTTACTGAAAGACGGGCTTCTGCCTGCTGTTGAGTAAGTCCAAACAAAATATCTTTCTGCTCCCTTAACTTATCGGTTTGAGCTTTTATCTGCTCCGACATACCGCTGGTATTACCACCCGACTTTACAGTTTCTCGGTATTTCTCTTTCAATAAAGTAAGCTCATTTTGTAATTGCCTAATGACACCCCTTTGTGAAGTAATATTTGCAGAGAGGTTGTTTACTGTTTGTGAAGCGCTGTAAATTCCATTTTTGAAATCACGCTCCATTGTAGCTCCAACTTTAGCCGCCTCGGTTACCAGCCCCATCATTTGTTGGCGAGCAGATGCCAATTGGGTTTCCAAAGCCCTTGCCGCTGCCGGAGATTTGTTCACGTCCATCTTTTTGAGTTGGGCTTCCAGCTTTTCACATTCTTGTCTTAGCTTTACGACCTGTTCCCAGTCACTTGATACACGGAATACGAGTGTTGCCATAAATAAAAATCTAAATATTAATGCTTAAAATTATGATATAAGCAAATAGTATTCAGACTTTTTGAAATCAAAAACGAAACAACTTGGCAATTGTCGTGTAATTTAACTTCTATTTTTGAATAATTAGACTCCATCTCGGAATAGAACAAAAAAGGCGCACCATTATGATGCGCCCGATTGTCAATTTGTTCTTTAATTTATATCAGAGCCTCACGGCTGGAATATCAAAACTTGACATTTGCCATTCTTTTAAGTATCTCATTGTATTTTGATTGTATGATAGCTCTTTGCTTTTCTGATGCTGTAATTATCTTTCCTTTATACTTTCGCATTACAGATTCATTTATACCTATTTCCTTTGCAAACTTACTTGCATTAATAAAAGGGAACGCTTCAAAAAATCCACTTAAGTCATACACATACTCCACAGAATAGCCAGCTTTATACCAACTTGGAAATTCACCATGTTTTTCTTTGTAATATTCTGCCTGTTCCTCTAAAACAGAAACAAAGTCCTCTTTCGCTTCTTGTTCTGTAAGCCCAAAGCCATACGCACCGTTTACATCTTCAGAATAGATAGAAATTCCTCCATCATCTGCTTTTTCAATAATAGCCTGAATCTTCTTCATAATCGTGTATTTTAAGTTTTGTCAATTAAATGCACCCACCGAAGTGGGTGCTGTTCTTTTACTTCTTTAACCCCGCCTTTTTCATCATGCTGTCAAGAGTACCTTTAGGTATCTCTTTGGCTGGATGTCTGCCTACAGGGATAAAGTAGTCAAAGTCGGGATGAACATACTTGTGATGTTTCTTTCCCTTTTCGATTGTCCAGCCTGCTGACTCAATCAATTTGTAAAACTCTGAAAACTTCATAAATCAAAGAACTTTTAATTGACAATGCAAAGGTAACATTTTCGTTACTATTAAGCAAGCTTTGTAACGTAAAAAAGTAACGTTTCTGTTGCTTTTTAACATTCTAATAGAGCCATATCTATTTCTTGTTTCTTCTTCTGCGTGAAGCCATATCCTTGCCTTTCACCTTCGTGACTTTTGTCCCGGTTACAGTATGAAGCTTGTCACGCTGCATTAATACTAAATTCCTGTATGGTATCTCATAGACCACTTCCCGGTATGACAGATGCAGATTTTCCATGAACGATGCAATCTGTCCCAAGAGAGTATCATTTCCTACAACCTCGGTTTCGCTGCCAGCAGACTTACGTTCCTCGCCAAGCTGACAGCTTTGAGAAAAACCTTTGAGTCAATCATAGAGAGTGTTTCATCCAATGCGTCCACATTCTCTTCGTATGTTCCTTTTGCCAGTTCTTCGCTCAAGTTTTCGTCACCAGCTATCAGCCAGGAAAGAGCCCTGCTGTAGGCCTCACTTTCTCCCAGGGAGAGAAGAACTTCTTTCAAATTGTCTGCTTCTTGTACACCTGACAAATGGGAGATTGCTCCGGCCAGTTTGTTGATAGTAGGAGGGTAGACCGTGTAGGCTTTCCCAGCGACAAACACCGTTCTGAAATCACTTCCGATAATGGATTCAGTTACTATTTTTGCTCCTTGATTCATTCTGATAAAAGATAAAAATTAAGGGGTGAAGCCATAAAGCCCACCCCTGTTATGGAATTCAATCTCTACCTATTGGATAGGCATTAAGCACCTGCTGTTACTTCAGATGAGTCAAACCAGTATTCCGGTGCAACTTCTGCATTTTGTGGTTCCAGTTCCACCGCACTTACAGGAATACCGACAGCCTTGTCTGTTGTGGCTTCACGTGCACCGATGTCAGCACGGGGAATCACACAATACTGGTCATCGTCAGTCAAAGCGACAAGTAACTTCTCAATGTTTACCTTGCCTCTTGCTCGTTTCCAACCCTTATCAGTGTTAATTACATCACCACCCATGAGGTCTTTCTTGGTCGGATAGTCGTACTCACCAATGGTGAAGTTCACGGTTACATCGCCCATTTCCTTATCACTACGATAAGTCTGACCGGTAAGCTGGTTCTTGTAGTTAGTGCGGCTTGCTTCCGCTTCTTCAAGTGTCCATGTATCCTGATGGATATTCTTCACCTCTTTTAAGGTTTCACCTTGTAAAAGAGTATATAAAGCCTGCCCAGTCAAATCTGCTGTGATAGCATTTGTCTCGCCATACCAAAGTTTCTTGATATTCACAGCTGTGATTTTCTTTGATTCTGCCATATTATTTCACATTTAAAACTTCAAACAAAATTCTTACATTCACATAGTGACACTTTAAGGATGTGTCTTCCTCAATTCCGATTGACTCGATGGAATAATGATAGGTTGTTCCGTCATAGCGTCCGGTCACTCCGTCAAACAATTCTTGCGCCTGTTTCTCCAGCTCGTTCAGACGTATTGTGTTAGCTTCACCTTCTTTCAAGTCAGGAACGCAAAGGTTCACTTCTACGAAAGACTTCTTCCAGTACGTCTCCGGTTGCTGCTTCTTAGAGTGAATGACAATCCTTTCGGACTTCATCGGCCCCGTCAGCTTCTTACCGTGTGGAACGATGTCAATTTCAAAAGGCTGGCAATCACGATAGAGTATGTTCGCTATGTCGGTGGTAACTATCATTTTATTTCCTCCTTTAATCGTTTCTCAGCATATAATGCCCCTCCACTTCTCACTCTGAAACCCTTGCTTTCCACATTGGACGCATAATGATACCCTTGGGGGCTTGCTGCATCATTGTACAATGTCAGACTACAATCGTCCTCAACATTGTGTTTATTTGACCTACGGAGTGTTTTTGTCCTGTCCTGATAAGAGCCATCCTTCACATCGTATTCATCAGCCTCATTGCCAACTTTATCTACGATGTCACGAATTTCACTTATTCCTTGCTCGAAAAAGCTATCCACGTCCGAAAAATCAAATTTTACAGCCATATTTCTGAGTAACCAAAATAGTTAGTATTTTTTACCGTATAAACCTTGCCAGTTCCCCTGGTATTATCGCCATCCATACATCTGACTTCATCGCCAGCCTTCAGGGAGGTTTTCTTTTCACAGACTATGTGATAGTTCGGTCGGTACACCTCGCCGTTCTCCGAAGTAAACTCCTTGGTGGAGTTATCATCACACCGGCACTTACATACGTCCTGCCAGCTTTCTCCACCGGTTCCGGGAATAGGCCGGCCGAACTCGTCTGTTTCCATTGGAGTAGTAACCTTGATTTGTAATATATGTGGCGCGAATATCATAGGAATCTGACTTTAGGTTTATCTGACAGTGTGTCTTCAAGGCCATACTTCTTGCACAAGAATGAGTAGTATTCCTTCAAGCCTTTGGTGTCCCAGGACATAGAGAAACCGTTCTCGCTGATGGAAGTAGCACGAAGTAGAAGAGAGGGGATAAACTTCGCCATAGACACCGAAACAAGTCCGATGTTTGACGGGCCCATCTCATCCTCTCCGCTTACTTCTGAAGACAAACTTATCTCCAAAAGGTCAGCCTCCGACAAGTTGATGCCGAAGGTCTGAAACTTCTGTGATATGTAGTCTTTTACTGTCATGCGTTCATTGTTGTCAAGTCGATGTTCACAATCTGGTTCGGGTTCGCAATCTGCGGAATCCACTCCGCGGTGTATTCCAGATAACGGCCGTTGCCATCCTTGTAACCGGAGATGAGCATATCACCGTCAGCCTGAGTATAGTTGCGGCCCGGTACACCGTCAACAGCTTCGTAAGGAGTGTGGAAACGCATGTAACCAACCTTATCCTGAGGAAGCAGTGTAATATGGTCATCAGCGTAAATCTGCACGTTCTTGCCAGACTGGTCAAGAACATAATCTTCCTTGATTTCAATAGCCGGCAGACCAATACCAGTAAAGACGGTGGAAGCCAGTTGAGAGGTAATCAATCCGGTTGACATATACATCTCGTTGCCTGTAAGCTGCATCTTGAACTTATCACCGAACTCACTCGAACCGATAATATTTTTCACGAATGTTCCTCGTGACATAATCATCTTCGGGAAGTTGCCGTAAGTGGCCTTCAATTCATTAATCTGCTGCTGCAAATAGGTAATGAAGTTGGCCTTATCTCCTGTTCCGGGAGTGATGAACTTGAACGGAAGCTCTATATCCAACAAATCAATACCTCCGGCATTGTCGTCCTTATTCTTAACTTGAGCCTTACCTGTCATCAGCAATGAGCCTACAACGATGTCCATGCGCTTATGTGCGGCAAGGAGTACCTGACGATAGTCATCATAGATGAAGTTCACGATGTCCTGCATAGCTGCAACCTGGTCAGCTGTCTTTGCGGCATTGAACTTATCAACCAAGTCCTGCAGTTCTGACAAGCGGTCAATGGAAATCTGGTAACGGTCACCCAGATAGGCAATCTCACCATATCCGGACCCGATATTCCGACGCTCACGGATTGGTTTCTCTCCATAGCGTGAGTTTATAGAACCGGCCATCACGCCCGTAACCTGACCGATATAGTCCTTGAACACACGAGTAGTAGTTCTACGGAAATCCAAATACTGCTGCCAGTAGATAGTGTCCTTTCGTGTTTGGAGGACACGCTGAATCACTGCATTTACAATGTTCGGGTCATTAAACAATGTCTGAATAGTTAGCATCATATCTTAGTCCTCCTTTCTTTATTTTGTTGCAATAATACCTGCAGCTCTCAATGATGCAAGGAGAGCGTTCAACTTGTCTTTCTCATCACCGCCTGCTGCATCATCCACTTTTGCTCCTTGTTTTACCAGTCCTAAAGTGCTTGAGTTTGCAGCTTGATAGGTGGTGTTATTGTCCGTCCAAGGAACTTCTACATACGCTTTTCCACCTTCCAATGCAACCGGGTATTTCTTTCCGCTCTGAGTGAATCCTAATTGTATTCCTCCCATTACAGAATCAGAAGCTTCAGGTAGTTCATACGAAACACCAGCCGGTGATTGAACACCTGTAGCGTTAAACTGGAAGTGTGGCATATTAGCCTTATCAATATCTGCGAAAGGCATTGCCAACTTGGTAGGTTCGATTTCAAACGCACGCATCAGAAGGGCAACCAGTACAATGCCATTCTCTACTTGTTTCCTCTCATACAAGGCCGAGTTTGCAATAACTTTTGGAGTTGTGCCGTTTACTGCTGTAGCTTCATAGAGTACAGTACCTGCTTCCAAAGTATCACCAAAGTCTGCTGCTAACGTCAACTTGTCGAAAGCCTTATCTGATTTGTCGATGGAGTTGATGGTTGCTCCATGTGCACCGTTTCCAAGATGCATACCCACATAAGCCAAAGAGTTTTTCTTAATCTTCAACGTGGTATTGGAGCCTGTCGTGAACTTCTCATAGACTTCTACACGGATTGCCACCTGGGCAGTTTTCTTTACCAAGTCTGCGGCGATCGGCGTGAAGGATGGAAGGAACGAACCAGCGACAAGGTTGGTCGTGTCCAGCTTGTAAGGGCCTCTACGTCTTACACCTGTAGAAACATCGTAGCGTTCCTCTACAGACGGTTCTGGCTCAATGTTATACTTAAATCCTGCTGCCATAAATTACTTGTTTTGTTGTTCGACAATTTGTTTTGTGTCCGCCTCAATCATTTTGGCGAACTCGCTTGCTTCCTTATCCTGCTTCTGTTCGGCAGTTTCAGGAGCTTTAGTAAACTGAAATCCACTGTTAGACATATCCTGTTTCATGTCCTTGAAATAAGTATCCAAGTCCGTGTTCTCAGGAATGTTGCGGTCCTTCAGCATAAATTCGGGAATACCGTACTTCTTGGCCACTGCTGAAATCTGAGAATTGCGCTGCGCCTGTGCTTTCTCTGATTCATAAGCAGACAGCTTTTCAGAAAGGCTCTTGTTGGAATCAATCAAAGCCTGGACCCATGCAGGTACCTCGTCCTTTTTCTCATCCTTCTTTTCATCTTTCTTTTCTTCCGGCTCCTTGACTGGCTTTCCGTCTTTCAGTCCATGCTTCTTCTCGTAGTTTAAAATAGAGGAAGTTTGTGCCTGTCCTGCACGGAAATCACCATAATTTTGCATCACGTCCTGAAATGAAATACCCTCCACAATGGAGTTTACCTTCGTCTCGTCCGTTACACCCTCAGCCTTCTTTGTGGCGATGCGGGTAAGTGTGGCAGTATCCACCCCAGGAAATTTCTGTTGCAGTCCTGCCAAAATTTGTTCAAAGATTGTCATACCGTATGAGTTTGATTAATAATTTCATACGGTAAATTTACTTATAGAGAAAAGGAAGGGGAAATTTTAAGGCTAACGATACGAAACAATTAGGAGAATGTTCGTTTTTAGGCAAAAAGAAAGCGTGACTACTGTAGTAATCACGCTGAAAGAATATTAATCTTGAATCGTTTTACATCGCACATTCATGTTCCAGCTCGTTGGTAATGGCCTTGTTGATGAAATCATTGATGGTCATACCTGTATTTGCGGCAAACGCAGCTACACGAGCGTGAAGCTCAGAAGTCATGCGCAAATTAAGTTTCCCGCTGAATGGCTTCACCGGTTCGACTCCATCCGCTTTGCACCCTTCGAGATAGCTATCAATTCCTTCTTCAAAATCCTTCCGGAGTTCGTCGATGGTGGTTCCTTCATAAAGAATCAAGGCTTTGTTGCCCATTCCTTGTACCTTACCGCAAAGGCAATTGTCCTCTTTGCTGTATTCTACAGAACCCTTGTAACCTTTGTATTCCAAATAATCCATAATTCTTTATATTAAACCGTTATTCTTCAAATGTTGGTAAATCGTTTTCATCATCCACGCTTTCATTATACTACCAGGGTGAGGACGATGTATATCTATGTACTGCCCTGTTTCTTCGTTCTTGAAACGAATGCGGGAACCGGAAGTTGCCCCTTTGTTGTGCTTAGTATAACCGAAGTAGCCAAGTAAAGAAAGGGTCTCTTCAAAGGTGAAATCCTTTGGCAGCTTCTTAAACCTTTCTATCAATTTCTCTTTTGAACCCATTATATTTTCGTTTATGCAAAGGTACTAAATTTAGTACTAATAGCAAAACTTTTTGCACAAAAAAATAGCGATACCACGAAAGATACCGCTATTTTTAATGCAAATACTATTATTTTACAAACGATTCTTTCCGTTTATTTCATTAATTTTCTTTTGTTTCTCAATGTCATTCTTCTGTTTTTCTTCTTGCTCCTCCTTGATGGCTTCAATCTCATCCAAAACAGAATCCACGTTCCCTACAAAAGTGATAGCCCGTTCCTGTGACCATATTTCACCATCTTTAGCCTTGATGGCTGTGTCAATCTTGTCTTTGATGTCCTCCAGCTTGTATGGCTGCATCTGAACATCTATATCAATTGTCTCGGAGGCTGTTTCAAGAGTTGTATTAACTGAGCCTAAAGCGGAAGTCAGGAAGTTTACACGCCGTTGCATGAACTCACCTACCGTTTCATTCAGATTCTCCACATTCAGGTGGGTGGACATAAACACATAGTCGAAAGTTACACCGGAAACGGCATTACCTGTTCCTTTTAACGAGTCAAAGGAGATGCGTGGTGTATTTGTCAGTCCGTAGATTTGACTGAGCAATGTTTCCACCTCGAATTTAACAGTATCCGGGACCTGACTCCATGTCAGATACTGGGCGTTTGCACCTTGGCCTGTAAGTTCCACTACCCTATTCTTGAATTCGCCTGAAAAATTCTGTACATCACCGAACAGCATTAGAATCGGGAAAAAATGATAATCTATGCAATCTGCATAGTTTGAAAGAAGTTTCTCCAGCCTTACGCGGAGACTCTTAATCTTTTCACAGTACGCTTCCGGACGGTACATATAAATCACCGGCATCTTCTTGAATCCATGTGCGAACGTACCTTTGTCGGTCCAATTACTTGTCAGTTCCCATTGGTAAACCATATCCTTTGTTATGGTCATAAAGCAGGTAATCTCTACATCGTTCAAGTCTTTTTTCTTGTATTCACGGGAGAGTGCGACCAAATCACCCTGGTCATTGAAGAACGGATAGAGCTTATCTCCTCTAAAAGGAGACCAGATGGCACTCTTCAGACGATACTCAGGTTTGGACTTCCCGAAAATGTCGGCAATCTTGCGCTTGAGCTTAGCCCAGAAGCCATCATCCTTGACTACATACCAGTATTCGGCCACTTCCTGCTCGGCCAGCCATGCACGGACAACTTTCTTATTCTGGTATTTCAGCTTGTTTTTCTTGAATACCTGCTTCAATGCAGAAAGAAGGCTTTCTTCTGACTGGTCCGGCTGACAATCAAGTGTCGGTTCTGTTCCTACAGTGAAAGCTGTTTGAAGGTTTACGATATCCTGCTCGATTGGAAGAGCTATTCTATTTGGTTCAACCTCTTTCTTAACCGCCGGCTCAACGTATTCTTTACCTGTTGTCGGATCGGTAATTCTTTCTTCAGGCTTGGTGATAATTTTGATTTTGGGATACTTTTCCTCGTCAATCACTATCTCATGCCTGTTTGGATTCCAGTCATTATAAAGAGCATGGGCGTTTGGCAACATCGTCTTTCGGCCCTTTTTTAGATAGTATATTTTCCTCTCTATCTCTGGTATAGCTAAAATTTCCTCTAAAGTTCTCATATACTAAAATTTAATGTCCAAATACTCCTGAAATGTCTTTCGGTTTCATAATCCTGCCGAGAAGTTCTCCCAGCACATAGTAACGAGCGGCGTCTATACCATGATTATCGTGGTCTTCCGGCTCGTTGATGTAGTTTCCGTCCTTATCCTTTGCCCAGACATAATTCCTATACTCCCTCTGCAGGTTGTAGGAGCGTCTGGTAATGTACATCTCCATTCCCTGCATCTTGTCAATACCCGCATTGACAGAACCTTGCCCCTTTTCTACTGGATAAATCTTGATGCCTCCGTTGTGGATTTCCTGAATAAGTCGCGGATCCGCACTGTCAGCAATCACTCTAAGATTCCAAGGACGCAAGACTTTTATGATGTCGCCAGAAAGCAATCCGGTACGGTAATCTATTTCATCCAGATACAGTGCATTGTCTATGATTCCACATCGGATAGCTGCTGTGGGGTCATTGGTATAACCAAAATCCAATCCTATAGCAACTTTCTTGCACCACATCGGGAACTCATCCACGATGCCCCATTTCTTAAACACGGCACCCTCGGCCACGTCAGCCCAGCGTCCTATGACAACATGAGCATACTTCTCCGGATTCTTCTCCTTCATTTCCTGGACTTCATTCAGAAACTCAGGAGAAAGGTTCTCGATATTATCGAAGTAGGTTGTATGAATGTGAAGGACATTGGGATGTGTAGAAATCTGTACCTGCACGCCGTCAATCTCGACCAAGCGGTGGGTATTCTCGATGTATTTTTTGTAAATGAAATGGTTAGAGTCACAGGGATTCATGATAATGATAATCCGATTCTGGATTCCTTTCTTACGGATGGAGAGCATAATCTTGTCAAACTCTTCTTCACTGGTCCATTCCTCCGCCTCATCACAGACAAAGGTGGTAATACCCTGGATGGACTTCAACTTCGCCGTCTGATTCCCGGAAGAGGTCTTGATACCCCGGAACATGACACATCCGCCGCTGCGGAGGTTCTTCACATCAGTCTTAGTGCTTCGGAAATATTTGGAGTGACCGTCCAAATCAACCTTTTCCATGAACTCAGGGATAACGGAGATATGGGCGGAGACCATAGTGTAACGGGTGTACAGAACCTGATGAACAATTCTTTTTTCAGGCGAAGGATGGCGCACCTCGAAAAGCAACCGTTCGATGAACGTGGACACATTGAACGACTTGCCGCTGCCACGGCCTCCGGTGACGAGGATAATAAACTTGTCCTTGTTGTGATAGAGCGGAGCATATATCTTCTGGGGCTTAATCATCACTTTCGTTCTCCTCCATCCATTTGTCTATGTCAATGCCGTTCTCGCGGTGAAGATCTGTTTCTTCATCCTGCCTGCGTTCAACCTTCCGCCATTCCTCATCGTGGTGGTAGAGCCATACCGACATTGCCTGAAGGTTAGGAGCCAGTTCGCTTTCACTCACCTGAAGCTCTTCTTCGCCAGTCAAATTCCCGTCCTGGTCTTTCAGCTTTCTAACCACGGTACTTTTCGTCTTTATGCCACCTAAGGCCATAGCAAGGAACTTCGCACGCACTGCAGCGGTGATTGTCGCACGCCCGCGCGCTAATACTTCCGACAATTCTCTGTATTGACTTTTCTTCTCACAGAATGTTTGCGGCCCCAGTCCGAGAGCTATTGCTATTTCCTTATCCGTGAATCCTTTCTTGGCATACATCTCCACTTGGGAAAGAAAATCCTTACCTGTGTAGTCAAACTTAGGTTTCCTTCCCCTGTTGGATTTCATATTTTGAGATTCACGATTAGCCATAATTATTCAACTCTTTCTACCTGTTCATCGAATACTTCACCCTTGATAAATTTGGCGTAAGGGTCATAACCGAATCTTTCACAGAAGGTAGCTTTGGCTTCAAATGTGTCGAAGGAGAGCATCAAATAAGCGTCCATATCCTGAGCCTGCTTCTGTGCCGCATCTTTCACCTGCTGTTTTACTTCCTTCATGTGGGCCACCTTCTCGACTCTTTCCATCTGCTTTGCGGCTTTCTCGGCTTCTTTCTGTTCGGTTACCGGTGCCATCATATCTTCCAATGCATCAGCAATAGCATTTTCCTCTTCCGTCTGGAGAAGGAAATCACAACCTATCATGTTCAGGTCGGCAGCAGTAAGACCAGCATCCTGGTAGTCTATATCTGGAACCAGTCGAGCCAAAGCGTCGAAATCCCAAGTTCCTTGTGCGTTCGGGTTATTCATTAGAATGTTTAACTCCTTTTCCCGCTTCTCATCCACGTCAATTACATCAACGCGGATTCTGTAGTCATTTTCAGGGAACTTCTGCAGCTCATCCATGACCGTCAGACGCTGATGGCCGGACACAACAGTAAGGCCGGTCCGCTTGTTGACTACAATACCACCAACCAAACCAAACTTCTTGATACCCCGTTTCAAAGTCTTGCGGGATTCCTCTGATAATTTCCTGGGATTATAATCGGCAAAGTGAATGGCAGAGCGGTTAAGTTCCACCGATTCACTCTTTATGTATTTGCTCAGTTCCATATTATCCGTTGTTTAATCCCATGTATTGAGAGCGGGAAAATCTTATATTTGCGCTATTCTTTAAAAGAGTTTCCATCTCTTGTGTTCTCCCTTGTGCCCTTAAAGAAAGAGCCTGGCTTCTCGCGTCTCTTATTGTTCTGCTCGTCCTTATATTTTGAGCATATCTATTAAATGTATCATTAGCTCTATTCAAACGACTATAGGTGCCCTGCAATGTTGAAGCCTGAGCATTAATTCGATTGATTTGATTTACTAAATCATTATAAGATTTACTTCTTCTGACTCAGCGTTCCTCCTATTAATTTTGTTATACATCCTTGAAACAATACCCTCTTACAACGTTGTTAACGGTATGAAGACTTGTTCCAATACTTTTTGCAATTTCTTTTTGTTTAATGCCATCTTTAGCCATTTGCTTAATTTTAACGACATCATCATAACTTAGTTTAGACCTAAACTTGCGAAATACTGGAATACTCATATCTTTGTTGTCACTTTCGAGTTTCCATCTAAAACCACCACTGCTTTGGAGTTTTCCACGACAGCAATCTCTTATACAAGCCCTACATATCCCTGTCTTTTTTTCTGCTTCTACTGCTCCGTAATACCTTGCTACAAATTTACCATTCATCGTATATTGTAAAACAGGTTTTGATAAAGACTTTGATGATAGTTCGTTATGGTCTGCATACGTATTGTTATATTGATAATCACACCACTCCAAATTGCTTACATTGTTGTTTGAAGTGTTTTTGTCCTTGTGGTTTATCAAGTCAAAGTTTTTAGGATTCGGAATAAAAGCCTTTGCTACCAATCTGTGTACACGCATGGTTTTCCTTTTTCCACCTTTTGAAAGACCTACGACCATATACCCAAGTCCCTTATCTGCTGCACTCAATATTCTTTCCTGAACAGTAGTAGTTCCAAGTCTTTTATGCTCAATTATACGATTAATTGATTTTACTCTACCAAGATTTGAAACCTTGTAAAGTCCCTCATACCCTTCAATATCTTTCCAAATTTCTTCCATTATCCATTGTTTTTATAACGAAATTCTTCAAGCACACGTATTGCCATCGGGAACACCTTGTAAATTCTTTGTAAATCCTGCGGATAATTCTTCTCCAGCCATAACATGCAATCCAAATTGAATCCTACGCCCGAACTGGCCTTCAGCGAATATCTGACAGGCTCCGGCAGACAGTTCTGTTTCATGTAAGATAGAATGTCTTTCTGCGTCCAGTCGGCCAGAGGATAGCACATTCCGTTGTTCTCATACCCGTTTGCCTCATAGCCTTTTAGCATCAGGCGGCGATTCATGCCGTCGGCCTTCTTCATACCCAAGAAAGTGTAGTAAAGTCCATATCTGAGCTGCATGGCCTTCACCACATCAGCCAACTTCAAAAGTTTCACTCTAGGATTTGGTACACAATACATGCCGCCACGAAGAATGTATGCCAGGTTCCAATGAGGCACCTGCACGAATTCGATTTTAGGATATTTTGCCTTCACCCATCCAATCCATCTTTCGATATGCTCAAGACCTTTGACAAAGTACATGAACACACAGACAATCCGGTTAAATTTAGGATAGATCATATCCAATAAAACCAATGAATCTTTACCCAAAGACAAAAAGAGTATTGCGCTATCTGATTTTGCTCTGATAACGTCAATACTCTTTATGGTTTTTTCTTGCAGTGTCATTATCCGCCACTCATACCAAGTCCTGTGCGGACATTATAATACTGCTGTCTACGGTTGATGAATCTGCCACCTTGTGACAAACCTCCATTTTCGGTAGTCAAGCCTCTACGACCTCCACGATAACCGCCTGTTGAAAATGTGCTTCTGTTTACTCTGACTCAGCGTAAAATTTAAAATTAAACATGTTTTTCTATAACCTTGCCAAGGTCATAAACGACCTGTGCAGCCAAATATGTCTCACCTTGATGAGTGTATTCAATCAGGTTGTGGTTCTCGTCCTCAAACAGCTCGATCTTTGCGTCTTTGACTTCGACCAATGCACTGGCCCGGTCTTTCTTGTAACCTACAAAGAACCGGATTGCGTCATAATGTTTTGGCTGCAGTTCACCGTTAACCTCTACACAAAAGCCGTCTGCGTCAAGCTGGCAGTATTTCTTTTGTGTGTTAGGCCTTATTTCTCTGTATTCTTGACGTTTCTTGCCTGACATGATTTCGTCAAAGAATTTCTGTTTGATGATAAGATTAAGTATTTCCATAATCGTGTGATATATTTTATTTAGTTGCGGATGCCGGACTCGAACCGGCGACCTCTACCAAGTCAAAGTAGCGAGCTGACCACTGCTCTAATCCGCGATGGTACCTTTTCACAAAGATACCTAATTATGAAGACAATTTTGAATAACAATTCTACACATACGAAACAATACGCCAAATGTTTGTTATTAACTCACAAGCATATTATTTTATTTAGTCTGCTGTGTTTTCAGACCTAACAAATACTTTGTTTTCTCAACATCAATGAAGTTTGTCCATCCTGCATCATGTAGCATTATAGCTGCCTCTGTTATAGTGATATCGCCACATGATACCCTATCTTTCAAAGACTGCAATATATTTTTCATAACCATCTCAAATTTGAATAATAAACGCCATTCAGTATTTTATAATCACCAAATAATCTCACTTCTCCCTGGTACATCATGGCAAACCTTGAATAACCGCAAATCTGCCTTATAGCCCAGTCTGCCTGCTTTGTCCCATATCCAAACCGCTGTATTTGGGGATAAATTTTCATTCTGAAGGCAATTTCACTGTCAGTCATGTCACCAACAGGACAAACGTTCAACGTCCCATTGTGGGCAAAATAAACGCCATTCTCGACAAACGGGTGACAGTTAGCCCTACATATTGAACCGTGCGTGGCAAGTCTGAAATGAATGATGCAGTCCTCGTCGTCACCAACCTCCGACAGGTGGCGTAAGAATGTCCGATAATCCAAACCCTTATGAAAATAATCGGTTGAAACGAACCCGTAACCATTATGGTTTAGCTTCTTGATTTTTGCGAGAGTGTCCAAACTCGGCATCTGGATACCCTTGGGCTTATATATAATACAACACATATTGAATTAGTTTTAATCGTGCGAGGCTCATGCAAGAACCTCGGCACGTGATTTGAAAAATGATTTTTCTTTGGCTGTCAAGAATGGTATTTCGTCTATCGAATTAACCTCTGAACTCAATACGTTCTTCTTAGACCATGCAACCAACTTTGCACAGAAGTTCACCCAGTTTGAAATCTTTTCAAAGTCTGTAGAACCTTGATGCTGTCTGAACTCTATTGTCTTATGGGGTGAATAAGAACATGCATTTACTTTGTAGTATCTGTTACCGTTCATCACATCGAAAATGTCTAATTTTGTCGTACACATTGTAAAATCTTTACCCTGCAGTGTCCTACACCACTGGCTGTTGTTTGCACGCCTTGAATTTGCCATAAATGTATCAATAACTCTCTCTAACTTCTGATAGTTCTTGAAAACGTTTATATAATCCTCGTCAGACAAATTCTGTGCGCCTATATGGACATGAAGACCTGTTGACCTATTAACCTGTGCATTTGCTTCATTTAAAGCCTTGCAGCAGGTTTCTAGGCTTTTCATACCTGTCTTGCCTGTAAGCACAGGCGACACACATTCGATAGGATTTTCGCCTCTGATAGAAGAATCTGAAACGAACTTGTAGTAATGATTGTTGTCTGTGTGGTTGTAGCCCTCATACTGAAACGGCATTGCATTTCTTGTAGCACATTCACGCATAATGCTTGCAGCGACAAGGCATTCAATCTCTACACCAAAAGTAAACTTATGCGATTCTCTTACAGGTTTCGGCAGTTCTGAAAGCAGAAGTTCAATCTCATACTTTCTCAAGCCTAACTTGATGAAAGCTGCTTTCTTTGTTGCCTTAGAGCCTTTCATGTTCTTAATCTCGTCAACTTGTTCATTCAATGTCTTCATAATTGTATGTATTTAAATTGTTATTATTTATTTGTGTGAATCTCTGAAATCAAACTCTACAACTTTGTGATACTTGTGTATCTCATACAACCCAGTTTCACACCCCATAGCTGATGCAAGCCTTACCGCTTCTTCTAATGCAATCATTACATCTGCACTAGCGCCTACAGCTTCAGCCTTAGATTTATCATACTCTCTTGAATTAACTGCTGTTTCTTGTACCTTTTCAGCTTCTTGCACTCTTTTAAGTGCTTCGTTGATTAATCTTACTTGTGCCTTAATCTCTTTGATGTATTCACTACTTGTTGTCTTCATAATTGTATGTGCTTAAATTGTTATTACTTATTGTTTGATGTTGCAAAAGTAAATAGTTTTATTTACATTTGCAAGGGTTTTGTAAATAAAATTGTTGTTTTTAATATTATTTAAGCAATAATACTATTTACATATATATTATTGTATATATCTTTGTAATCAGAAAATAATGACTATGAACAGAATAAAAGATGTACTGAAAGAAAAGAACATATCTATAAATGAATTTGCAGATATGGTAGGGGTATCTCGTCAGGCAATCAGCAGACAGTTGTCAGGGAAATTGCTGGTGGAGACCCTGGAAAAATTCGCCTCTGTGTTGAATGTTCCTGTTTGGGAGTTATTGGCATCCAGGGCAGAAATCACTGGAGCCAGCACAACATGCGAATCAGAAGTAAACGGCTACGTTAAAGTAAAAGGAACTCTTTATGAGGTCCATTCATTTGAAGATTTAAGGAAGTTACTGAAATTGGATGTCTAATTTATAAAATAGAATTTTATGACTATTGTATCATATATTATTTAATAATAAAAAAGTGAGGAATAAATAAAATAGTCTATGTAGGTTTATTCTTACAGAGTATTAAGAATGTCAAAATAAAAAATGTGTGTAAAGATTAAGAAGAAATATATAAAGATAAAAACTAGGAATATAAATGTTTTTAAGAATGACATTATGGCTAAAAGTGAAAATATTATATCCACAGAATTTGACGAGCATGAAACGAATGGTTCAACAACAAAAATGTTAAACCGCCAAAGGTTGAAAATAATCATGCAGATAAAATAGTTACAAATGATAAAAAATAGATTCGAATAAGCAGAATAATACAATGAGATATTTATGGAGTGGAGCATTGGGAGGATTAGTTGCTTTATGTGTGATTATATTGGTAGCCTTTTTAATCCCAGGATTCCGTTATTCATCTTACTATGTGAATAAGGATCCTTCTCAACTGACACAACTATTATCAACAAATCTATCAAAACAAGATAGTTTGTATGTGACAAAAACAATTGCAGAAGAATCTGCTAGAAGGAAAGATTTGATAGAAGACATGCTGGATGAGGGTATAATCGTTTCTTCAGAAGACTTTGCTTCTAACTTATCTGGATATTATAATGCATTAATTGCTGTGCTTGCTGCAGTACTGGTAATCTTGAACTTATTTGGCTTTTTTGCATGGAGAACCAATGCGGAAGAAGCCTTGGAACAAGAAAAAAGAAAACTAAGTGATATTATTAATGGGATAGATGATAGAATTGAAAAAAACTTAGAGGAAGTTTTAAGAAAAAATCAGGTAGTAAGAGAAAAACTTGAGGCATATTTTCAAAACATTATAGATCAAGAAAATCATTTAAATGAAGAAGAATGGGGTAAAATACATTTATTACTAAATCAATATGAAAAGGAAGAATTCCTTAAGAAAATTAATGCTGATGAAAAAAATAATGACGGTTCAATAGAGGAGGAATAAATATGGGAGCAATAGGAAATAAACCAAAAAAATTCCGTTCAAAGGAATCTTTTGATGAGCCAGAAATGTTGGTTGATTTAAATAGTATTCAAAATAAAGCCATTGAGGAAGGATATGTAATTGAACATAAATTTGATATTGAGCGTTTCATAAACAACAAGTACCCAAATATTAAAATAAAACACGAAGATTTATCACCTGATATTTCTGGTAAATTGGAAATGAAAGATGATATGTGGGTAATGACTGTCAACTCGAAGCATCCATCCGTTCGCCAACGTTTTACTTTAGGTCATGAATTAGGCCATTATTTGAATCATAGAAAATCTGTAAAATCATTTTGTGATACAGTATTCTTTAGAAGCAATCAAAAATCCTCCATGGAGTATATGGCCGACCAATTTGCAGCCCGTTTGTTAATGCCAGAATCAGATATTGAATCATTGTTTAAGAGTGGCGTAAATACTGTGAAAGAAATGGCTTCCAATTTTGATGTCTCCCTTGAAGCAATGAAGTATAGATTGGAACAGTTAGGGTATGGTATTAAAAAAAATAATTAATTATGTATATTCCTATCATTAAAACTGGAGAGGCTGAGATTAGAGCTATATCGAAATTGACTCCGACTATGCTTAAAGACATGATGCCTATCATTGAACTAACAAGAGGACGACAAAGAACTAGAACAGATGGTGTAAAAAAAATAGTCTCCTACCCATTTGAAAATCGCCTGTCAAAAGTAAAAGAATATCTAAATGGACAAACTGTATTTCTTGATTTAACAACAGACGAAAGTTTATTATCTAATGAAGTATTTCAGTTATATCGCCCTCAAAACGGATACGTAAATTGGAGGCATTTTATAAATTCCAATATTGGAGAGGACGGTTTCTCAGATGTAATACCTGCTATATTGTTCAATTGGGATGATGATGATTTCGTAAGTAATTTTAAAATGCAAGTAGAGTCGTTGGGGAATGAGTACCATAATGTTATGTACCGTTCTTCTATACAAACAAAAGATTGCTATGATGAACTGCCTCTTATATTGGAATATTTGCCTCAAGATTGTAATCTGTGGATTGTACTTGATGGAGGATATCTTCAGGAATCGGCAGTTACTTTGGCTTATGAACGATGTAAAAAGCGTATTCTGAATATCAACAGGCTCCTTAGCGGACGTAATGCCCAATTTATAGTTGTGGCTACATCTTATCCTGAACGAGCACTAGGCTATGATGATGGGAACCCAATTATAATTTCAAATGCAGAGGTAGAACTGCATGAACGTTTGCGTAAAGATTTTCCGGGCTTATATTATGGTGATTATGCAGGTACTAATCCTATAAGAAAAGACATGGTTGTAATGGCAAGAGGTTGGATTCCTAAAATTGAAATTCCGTTAAGAGATACAACAAAAGTATATTGGCGAAGAAGGCCCAAAGGGACTACGGAATATAAACACACATATGTAATGGTTGCTGAAGACGTGGTTAATGATCCTGATTTTCCAACTTATTTACATGGAGAATGGGGAATAGACGAAATATTAAGATGCGCAGATGGTGATGTTCCATCCAGTGCTCCAAGTTTTTGGATAAGTGTGAGGATGTATAATCACATTAATCAACAACTGATGAGACTTAAAAGGGCACTATAAAATATTTTGTGTAAATGGAAATACGGGATTCAGAAATGAGTCT
>ERZ772861.942-NODE-942-length-27523-cov-4.739333_pt1 | contig 27523 bp, 25 predicted proteins | sample MGYA00512135_ERZ772861 | MGnify/ENA primary metagenome ERZ772861 (study PRJEB29015, sample SAMEA2737700) | human gut metagenome | biome: human gut; feature: human-associated habitat; material: faeces | place: China | collected 2012 ...
CGAGAATGTAAAAAAGTCAAATAAGGGATAGCAATCCGAGAGAAACTGTGCTAGAATGTAGCCCAGAATTCTTTGTGGAACGCGGGAGTTGAGCATATGGAGCATTCCGGACTGGTTTTCGGTACGGCATATAGTATAGAGGGGCTGTCTCTGACCGAGATCCGGGAGGATCTTGCCAATATGGCCGCGGCGGGCATAAACCTGCTGCGCATCGGAGAGGACTTGTGGCCCAGTTGGGAGCCTGAAGAAGGGGAATACGACTTCCGGGGGTTTCAGCAGGTTTTGATGCTCTGCCGGGAGCAAGGACTGAATGTGCTGCTGACGGTCCCTTCTCAGATCTGCCCTCAGTGGCTTCGGGGAAAGCGGGAGCAGATTTGGAGGGGGCACAACGACGGCCTGATCCGCCGCCTGGCAGAGCTGGTGCCTACCATATCCTGCGTTCGCGGGTTCCAGGTAGATGCCACAGGAAATCAGGAAAAACTGGCCCTCCACCAGTGCCGGTTACTGAAAAAATGCCTGGGGGAGGACACCCAGGTGCTGGCTCTGATAGACAAAGGCAGTACCGATGCCCATTGGGAGGAAGCTAACCGGTTCTCTGTGCTGGGCTGCCGGGTCTACCATGAGGCCGGGCTGAAAAACTCCGGGGCGGAGCTGACCTTCCGGGGAGATCTGGCCCGGGGAAACCGGGAAACCCCCTACCTGGTGCTGGAGACCCAGTGCCAGGGCCGCTTGGGCCAGCTGCCCTACCCCGGCCAGCTGCGGCTTTGGGCCTTCCACCACATTGCCTCCGGCAGCGCCGGCCTGTGCTACCGCAGCTGGCACAGCGACTGGGCCCCCGGCACCGACTGGAAGGGTGTGGTGGGCTACGACGGCAAGCCCGGAAGGGCTTACCGGGAGGTCAGCGGCATCGGAGCGGAAATGAAGGCCCTGGGAGACAAGCTATACGGCCTTCGAAAGCAAAACCGGGTGGCGGTGGTGGCCAGCGCAGCCAGCGCCCGGCAGATGCCCAAGGTCGGGGGCAAGACCTATTCCGACTGCCTGCGCTGGATCTGCGACAGCTTTTACCGGCTGAACATCGAGCTGGATCTGGTGCCGGACAGCTGCCGGGACTTTTCGGAGTATGCCCTGGTGGTAACGCCCTGCCTCTACAGCGCCGAGGATTCGCTGATCATGGCTCTGCGGAACTATGTGGCCGAGGGCGGCTGCCTGATCTCCACCTTCCGCAGCTTTTTCACCGACGGGGCGGGAAATATCCGCCGGGGAGCCCAGCCCTATGGCATGACGGACGTGTTCGGCATGTACTACGAGGACTTTACCGTGCCGGAGGAGACCTGCCTGCCGGAGTATATGGCGGAGGTCTCGGATTTTATGGAGATATTGGAGCCGGAGGAGGCAGTCTCTCTGGCCATTTACGACAGCCCCGCCTGGCGGGGCAAAAGCGCCGCCTCCTGCTGCCGGTTCGGCAAGGGCCAGGCTGCCTATTTCGGCTGCTACAGCGAGGAGGGCTTTGAGCCGATTTTGCTGCGGCTGCTGGCAATGTGGCACATCCCTGTGCCGGAGACTGCCTGGCCGGTGGTACAGAAGCGGGCCATCAGCCGGGAAGGAAAACCCCTGACCTTTTTGCTCCACTACAGCCCGGCTTGCCGGGTGATCCCCAGCCCTGCCACCGGGACGGAGCTCTTCTCCGGCAGGCACATGGACGAGGGGGAGCCCCTGGAGCTGAAGGGTTGGGACGTGAAAATTTTGGAGGGAGACCTATGAGCAGAGCCGACGAACTGTACAAAGCCACCTGCCGGGATATTCTGGCCAATGGCTTTTCCGATGAAAACCTGGAGGTGCGCCCTCACTGGGCCGACGGAACCCCCGCCCACACCATCAAGAAATTTGGTGTGGTGAACCGCTATGATCTGGCAGAGGAGTTCCCCATTATGACCCTGCGCCGGACCTATTGGAAGAGCACCGTGGATGAACTGCTGTGGATCTGGCAGAAGAAATCCAACCGGATCGCGGACCTGGGCAGCCATGTCTGGGATGAGTGGGCCGGGCCGGACGGCACCATCGGCAAGGCCTACGGCTACCAGCTGGGGATCAAGCACCAGTACAAAGAGGGTATGTTCGACCAGGTGGACCGGGTGCTCTACGATCTGAAGCACAACCCGGCTTCCCGGCGGATCCTGACCAATATCTATAATTTTGAGGATCTCCACGAGATGAACCTGTACCCCTGTGCCTACTCCATGACCTTCAATGTCACCGGGGACACTCTGAACGCCATCCTCAACCAGCGATCCCAGGACATGCTCACCGCCAACAACTGGAATGTAGTCCAGTACGCCGTTCTGGTCCACATGATGGCTCAGGTATCCGGCCTGAAGGTGGGGGAACTGGTCCATGTGATTGCCGACTGCCACATCTACGACCGGCATATCCCCGCGGTGAAGGCCATGCTGGAGCTGGAGGGCTATGACGCGCCAAAATTCTCCGTGGACGGGAACGTTACGGATTTCTACGCATTTACCAAGGATTCTTTCAAGCTGGAGGGCTACCGGTATCATCCCTTTGACTTTGAGATCCCCATGGCAATCTGAGGAAAGGCCATGGAACTGATCGTTGCGGTATATGACGACTGGGGCATCGGCCGGGACGGCACCCAGCCTGTGGCGTTGAAAGCGGACCGGAAATTCTTCCGGGAGACCACCAAGGGCTGCCTGGTCATTGCCGGCCGCCGGACGGTGGAGGATTTCCCGGGGAAGAAGCCCTTGCCGGGAAGAGAGAACCTGCTGCTGACCCGGCAGGGAGGAGACTATCCGGGCTTCACCCTTTGCCAGAGCGTGGAGCAGGCGGTGGAGCTGGCGGAGAAAGCGGACCGGGCTATGGTCATCGGCGGCGGCAGCATCTATCGCCAGCTGCTGCCCTATTGTGACAGGGCCTATGTGACCAAGGTCGGTATGAAGATCCCCTGCGACACGTTTTTCCCGGACTTGGACCAGGACCCGGATTGGCGTTTGCGTCAGGTGCTGGGGAAAGGGGAGGAAGATGGGATCGCCTACACGTTCTGCTTATATGAGAGAAAGAGGTGAAAGGGGCTGGCATTGGCGGCTGCCGATGTTTCTTGCCATCCTGGTGGTGTTGCTGTGGGCGGCGTCCTGGGTGTTCCTGCCCAAGAACAACACTTATGAGGACGGTATGGAGGACATTCTGACGAACGGCTACCTGGGAGAGCCGGAGAATTCGCTGGATGTGCTGATCCTTGGAGACAGTGTCCCCAAATTCTCGGTCATTCCGACAGAGCTGTGGAACAAATGGGGAATGACCTCCTATATATGCGCCGGGGCGGGGAGCCACTTTCCAAAGACCCTGGAGAATGCCGAGAGATTCTTTGAGACCCAGAGCCCCAAGGTCGTGCTGCTGGATGCCAACCAGCTCTACAAGGAGATCAAGCCGGGGGAGGCCTTGGAGCTATGGCTGGAGCGCAGGTTCCCTCTGCTGCGATACCATGACAACTGGAAGAAGGTCTCACCCAGAAGAATGCTTCGGCCGGTCCATATGACGACTGTGTATTGGGAGAAGGGCTATCACCTGTGCAAGCTGATAGAGCCCACAGAGGCCCTGACCCACATGCAGCCGGATGATGGGGCAGAGATGCCGCCGGAGAAAAACATACGCTATCTGAAGCGGCTGATGAAGCTGTGTCAGGCCCACGGGGCCCAGCTGGTGATCACCAGCCCACCCACCACGAAGGTCATGACCATGGCCAGGCACAAGGGGCTGAAGCTGCTCACGGAACAGTACGGACTGCTGTATTGGAACCTGAACCTGTGCCTGGAAGAAATGAACTTTGACTGGTCAAAGAATACGGCCGATTGCGGAGAGCATCTGAACTACTGGGGGGCGGTGAAAGTGACCAGGGCCTTGGGAAGACGCTTGGCCGCCCTGGGAATTCCGGATCACCGGGGGGACAATGCCTACGCAGCCTGGGACGACTGCTATACAAACTTCCTGGAGCTGGCCGGACAGGCAGCAGGGAGCACGGGAGAGGTTCTGCCCCTTGACTGGGAGAAAATAGAATAAGGCGAAAAAACCGCCATTGTCAAACATGACCCATGCTTGACAATGGCGGTTTTCTTCTTCTTTAAGCCGGTTTTGCTGCCAGCATTCTGGCCACACAGCAGCAGACGGAGAATGCGTACCGGGAGTCCCGGTCGATGTCCGGAGTCCGGGCCAGATAATCCTCGTGGTGCTTGGAGATGGTGTCCATCACGGAGCGGGCAGGAAGCTTCTCAGGGGTCCCCCGGCCCTGGAGGAACCGGAGGAAATAAACTTGCAAAGCGTCCTCGTATTTCTTGTGCTCCTGCAGGCTGACGGGGAAGCTGGAATTGTGGGCGTATGTAAAGGCATCTACGGTGTAGTGGATGAGCTTTCCGGCGGTGTAGTAGTCCAGCAGGTTCCAGCGCTTTTTCTGCTCCAGGCGCCGGGCAATGCGGCCCATGAAATGCTTGGCGTTTTCGTAGTTATGCCCCCGGAGCCACTGGGCCCGGACAGAGCCTTTCAGATAGGTGGCGGGATTGCGGTCCGGTTCGATGCAGCCCAGCAGAAAAGCGGTCCGGTAAGGGCCGGAAATCTGGGGGAAATAGGTATTTACAAGGTAATTGCCCAATTGGCAATGGCTTTTTCCACGCATATAAGGCGCTCCCTTCTGTTTTTAAACGGATCTTCTCTTACGGCTTCACATTATAGCACGGTTTACAGAAAAAATGTGAACATCCGAAAATCTTAATAAAGATTTATGGATCAGACAAAAAAACAGGAAGCACCTGCCCGGTTTTGCGTTATTTCGACAGAAACAGGGCGCTATAATAAGGGCGGAATCAGAAAAAGAAGGGAGAAACCCAGGTATGAAAGAGATTATGTTTGAATTTGCCACATTCCTGCTTGCTACGGTCCAGGCGGCCACCCTTATGTGGATCATGGCGGTGTTTGTCCCCTAGGGGAAAAAGGCGAAACACTGGCAAAACCACCAAAGAATGCGGAAATCCAAAATCATGGTTGTAAAAATCTCAGGGACGATGTATAATGTGACGAGTCACGAATTTTTTCTTTCGTTCGGGGGATAGATACATGAATAAAAATAAGGATATTTCCGCATACCTGAAGCCTGGCACCCATGTGCATCTGGTGGGCATCGGGGGCGTATCCATGCGGCCGCTGGGACTTGTACTGAAGGGAATGGGCATGACCGTTTCCGGTTCGGATATGAGCTCCTCTGTATCTACAGACGAATTGATCGCCCACGGCATCCATGTGCACATCGGCCACAACGCCCGGAACATTGCCGGAGCCGACTGCCTGATCCGCACTGCCGCCGCCCACAATGACAATCCGGAGATCGCCGCGGCCCGGGCCGCGGGAATCCCTGTATTCGAGCGGGCCCAGGCCTGGGGCGAAATTATGAAATCCTATAAAAATGCCATCTGCATCTCCGGCACCCACGGAAAGACCACGACCACCTCTATGATGACCCACATTCTCATGGAGGCGGGGGCCGATCCCACGGTGATGATCGGCGGCTATCTGCCCCTGCTCCACGCCGGGCACCGGGTGGGCAATGGCGACACCATTGTGCTGGAAAGCTGCGAATACTGCGACTCCTTCCTGAATTTCTACCCCACCATCGCCGTCGTGCTGAACGTGGAGGCGGACCACCTGGACTATTTCAAGGATCTGGCGGATATTCAGAAATCCTTCCATAAATTTGCCGGTATGGCCACCGACGGCGTGGTGGCCAACGGAGACGATCCCCACACGGTGAAGGCCCTGGAGGGCATCCCCTATGTGTCCTTTGGCCTGGGGGAGGGAAACCGGGTCACCGCCGCCAACATCAGCGCCGACTGGCGCCATTTTGACGTGCTTTGCGACGGCAGCTTTTACTGCCACCTGGACCTGGGGGTCCTGGGACGGCACAACGCCATGAATGCTTTGGCTGTGGCGGCTACCTCCTGGGTCATGAGGATCCCGGGGGAGGCGGTATCCAAGGGCGTAGAGGCCTTCCACGGCGCTGGCCGCCGGATGGAGTTCAAGGGCACCTACCATGGGGCCCAGGTTTACGATGACTATGCCCACCATCCCGATGAGCTCCGGGCCACACTGGAAGCCATCCGGAGCATGGGGGACCATCGGCTGGTGCTGGCCTTCCAGCCCCACACCTACACCCGGACCAAGCTATTGATGGATGATTTCATCCGGGAGCTGAAGAAAGCGGATGTGGTGGTCCTGGCGGAGATTTACGCCGCCCGGGAGAGCAACACCATCGGCATCTCCTCCGCCGATCTGGCGGCCCAGATCCCGGGAAGTATTTACTGTGAGACCCTGCAGGACGTGACGGAGACCCTGCGCAAAATCGTCAAAGAAGGCGACATTGTGGTGACCATGGGTGCCGGAGACATTTTCCGGGCCGGGGAAGCCCTTCTGGCGGAGTAAAGAAAAGAGGCAGTTAGGTTATGAAAAGTTTAAGCGTTTGCATTCTCTTCGGCGGCGTGAGCCCGGAGCACGAGGTGTCCTTGCGCAGCGCCGAGTCCGTGCTGAACAATATCGATGAGAGCAAGTACAATGTATTCCCCGTGGGCATTACCAAGGAGGGAAAGTGGATCCTCTACGGCGGCAAGGACTATTCCGACCTGCCCAGCGGGCGCTGGCTGACCCACCCCGACAACCGTCAGGCGGCCATCTCTCCCATCCGGGGCCAGGGCCTGCTGACCTTTGAGGGAGACTGCGTGGTCCGGCAGCAGATCGATGTGGTGTTTCCGGTGCTCCACGGCGAAAACGGAGAAGACGGCACCATCCAGGGCCTGCTGCAGCTGGCGGGCATTCCCTACGTAGGGCCTCATGTGGCGGCCTCCGCGGTGGCCATGGACAAGACCCTGACCAAGCTGGTGGTGGACCAGGCCGGTATTACCCAGGCAGCCTGGAAGCTGGTCCGGCGCAGCGATATGGGCAGCCGGATGGAAGGGACTCTGGACGCTCTGGAAGCAAAATTCGCCTATCCCATGTTCGTCAAGCCCGCCGGTACCGGCTCCTCTGTGGGCGTCTCCAAGGCCACGGAGCGGGAGGACCTGAAAAAGGCCCTGCTGGAGGCGGGAAAATATGACGATAAGGTCCTGGTGGAGGAATTCATCCGGGGCCGGGAGATCGAGGTGGCGGTCATGGGCAACGAAAGCCCCGTGGCCTCCGTCTGCGGCGAGATCGACTCCGGCGCGGATTTTTATGACTACGATGCCAAGTACATCACCGACACCTCTGTGTCCTATATCCCCGCCCGGATCCCGGAGGATGTGGCGGAAACGGTGCGGGATACGGCGGTGAAGGTCTATAAGGCCATTGGCTGCCAGGGCCTGAGCCGGGTGGACTTCTTCGTCACCTGGCAGGAGAACCGGGTGGTCTTCAACGAGATCAATACCATTCCGGGCTTTACCTCCATCTCCATGTATCCCAAGCTCTTCGGGGCCAGCGGGGTCCCCTACAGCCAGCTCATCGATAAGCTTCTGGAGCTGGCCCTGGAGGCTTCCAAATGAGCGATACACCCGTTGTCCTTTCCATCACCGGCCGGCAGACCTACGGAAATCAGCCCCCGGAGACCATCGAACTGGTCACCGAAGGGACCATGACCTACCGGGACGGGGGCTGGGACATCTCCTATGAGGAGAGCGAACTCACGGGTATGGAGGGGGTCACCACCCTTTTTCGGGTAGAGCCCGGTGTGGTTACCCTATCCCGGGTGGGGAAGCTCAACTCTACCATGATCTTCCGGGAACGGGTGCCCCACGACTCCCTCTATCAGATGGAGTTTGGCACCTTGCTCCTTACCATCAACGCCACCCGGGTCTATTACGATATTGTCCCCGACGGCGGCACCATCGACCTGGTGTATGAGATCTGTATCGAGAACACAGAAGCCGGCGTGATCGACTATCACCTGGATATCCGGGCGAAATAAACACCGAAAGCGGCGCATCCCCAAAGGGGTGCGCCGCTTTGCTATCGGTTTAGCTTTCCAATTCCAGGGCGGCTTTTCCGCAGCCCTTGCCCTGATGGTCCGCATCGATCATCATGTGCCAGATGTTGTATTCCGCCAGATCGTAGTCGTAGATCACCATCACATAGCCCACCATCCGGTCACCGCAGCAGATGCCAAAGGGTGTGCACTGGTGGTAGTACACATAGGCCTGGGCAAGGCTCCGGATGGGGTGGGAAACAAATCGCTCCTGCCCCGGCCCCAGCTTCAGGTGAAAGGCGTCCAGAAAGTTATTTTCATCAATTTTTTGTAAGGTAATTTGGTTCATACATATCCTCCTGTGGATGCAGGGGGATCAGGAGAGAATATCCCCCCGGTTCTTGTTGGTTACGAATGCGTCTTTCAACATAATGAACATCTCCTTTCGGGTGTGGGATATCTATGTAAACGCGGCAGGACCGCGGATGGCTCTATCATAAGCGAAGAGGGCAGAAAAAGTCAAGAAAAACTTAATTTGACGAACCTTTCCAGCTATGGTATAGTGAAACCAAAGAACAATGCAGAGGAGAGAGACTATGTTTTTTGGATTATTCAACATCCTGTTTACCATCGCCTTCGTGGCGGTAGCCGTTGTCATCATCGTAACGGCTATCAGAAGCCTGGGACAATGGGCCAAAAACAATAATTCCCCCAGACTCACCGTCCCGGCAACGGTGGTCGCCAAGCGCACCAATGTGGATCACCACAACGGAAATGACGCCGCGCAGTACCACAGCTCCACCACCTATTACGCCACCTTCCAGGTAGAAAGCGGAGACCGCATGGAACTCCGGCTGGCCGGGAATGAGTACGGCCTGCTGGTGGAAGGGGACAAGGGAAAGCTGTCCTTCCAGGGAACGCGGTTTCTGGGGTTTGAGCGGACGTAAAAAGGAAGGCCCGGGGGTTCCAGGCCTTGTTTTTTCTTGCTACATCCAAAATCTCCGTTTGTTCCCCTCCTCGGAAATCCCATAAAAGGCCTCCTGGAAGGAGCACAGATTCTGGCAGAATCTGCCGGTGCGCTTTATAGCAAAAATGACTTTGCCGAAATACCTATTATAGTGTTCCTGTAGGAGCAGATCAGCAAAGGCTTTTGCCATCAAATTGGGATCATTATGAAAGGCTCCGCAGCCGAATGCCCCCAAAATCAGGCAGTCTACCTCTTTTGCCATGGCGACTTCCAGAATGTTTTTAATCCTGGATTTGTATATACTTAAAAGTTTATCGGGATCATATGAGGGAGTAGCTATGTAAGGTGCGGCGCAGGTGATCACATCTACGTGAAAAGGTGTATCCAACAACTGCGGAATATCGTCATCGGACTTAAAGACCGTGATATTTGGAGAATAGATCAGCCGGTCAGAGAAAAAATAATCACAGCTTTGCAGGTGATATTGATAATAATGCTTTTGAAAATAAGGCTGTGCCAAAGCATTGTACAAATCGCTGCATCTGCACAGACACTCTTCCTGTGCCATCGCGCCGCGCTTCACGCCACCACCCGGTTCATGAGGATTTGCAAAATTCAGTACGGCGATCCTGGAGAACTGCTGTGACCGCATTCGTGCGCATTGAAATGTGGTATTTTCGACGATTTCAATGATGTTCGGCTCCTTTGCGATGCGCAGCGGAGAAGTGTAGCCATCCAAAAACAGCTGGCTGCTGAGTTGGCTTCTTACCATTTGATCGAACAGCGCCGGTGTATTTAAAATTGTGTTTTGTGTGTCATCGAAAATTTTTATCAGGTCTGAGGATGTCATTGGGGAGGACTCTCCTTTTTCTGGATATTTCTACAACAGCTCCTGGAACAGTGAACGCATTTCATTTTGGCTGACTGTTTTGGCACCAGCCAAACGATGCGCTTCTCTGCGGAGCATTTCGGAAAGAAGATCAAATTCTGCTGCGGCATAGCCCTCGTTCAAAACAGGGTTCAAGTAGCTGTCAAGTTCTGCTATAGCGCTGCTGTTTCGGCCAATAAGTCCATCTTTCTCGATGGAAAGAAGTTGGTCACGGAGTACCAGCATTTTTTTTAGATTGTTCAATATCCATGACAGTCGTACCCCCCTAGTATTTAAAAACAACAACATCATTCTCATAATATCATATCTCCTACATTATACGTTGTTTGCAACAATAATCAATAGATAATAAAAAATTGAAAAGGATTTTTGCAGCTTCTTACAAAAAACCTTTTCAAGATGAGCGGCTATGCAGTTTTACGGATTATTTCACCCCGCCGCCTCCAGCATATTCTCGATAAAGATCCCGTACCCCGCCGTCGGATCGTTCACCAGCACATGGGTTACGGCTCCAATAAGCTTTCCATCCTGTAAGATTGGGCTGCCGGACATTCCCTGCACGATCCCGCCGGTGGCGGCAATCAGCTCCGGGTCTGTGACCTTCAGCAGGAGATTTCGACCGGCTTGGCGGTCTTTTGGATATATTTTCAGAATTTCCACAGAATATTCCCGGGGTTCATCGCCCTGTACTGTGGAGCGGATGGCAGCGGCACCGGTATGCAGGTCCTCCCAGGCGGCTACTGGGAGAGGCTGACCGGAAAAGCCTCCATTCACGGCACCGAAAATGCCCTGGGGCGTGTTGCGAAGGATGGTGCCCATGGGGACTTCCGACAGGGCCTTGCCCTTTAATAGGCCCGGTTCTCCCGCCTTGCCTTTTTGGGCGGCTACCGCTTGGGCGGGATAGATGCTGCCGCTGACCAGAGGCAGCAGGCAGTCCTTGGCGGTGCTGACGCCGTGGCCCAGAGCGCCGAAGGTGCCGGTGTCCGGGTCATACCAGGTGACGGTGCCGATGCCGGAGATGCCCTGGCGCAGATAGACCCCCAAAAACCGCCGGCCCTCCTGCTCCTTGGGCTCCAATTGCAGACGAATGGCTTTGCTGCCCCGCAGGATCTGGATATCCGCAATGCCGGATCCGGAATCCAGGGCCTGAGAGACCTGCTCCGACTCCCGTATGGGGATGCCGTTGATGGCGGTGATCTGGTCGCCCACCTTCAGCCCGGCCTCCCGGGCGGCCTGACCCAGCAGATCATCAAAGGCAGCCACGGTCACTGTGCCGCTGCGGACCTCCAGCCCTACCAGCGCCCCCACGGGTACCAGGGTGCCTGCCGCCTGGGCTGTCAGCGGCAGCAGACATACAAATAAAAAAACAAAAACCCCGCGAACGACTCGCTTCATAAATTGCCCTCCTTTCTTTCTCCGCCTTTTTAATATTCCGCTTTGGGAGGGGATTAACCGCTGAAAAAGTCGAGAAATCTGGGCGGGGCAGGAAGGTTGGGAAAAAAATGGAAAATGACGGAATGTTCCCCTTTTTTGATCTGCCTATTGACAAGGTAGGTAAAATGTGGTATGCTCCCTACAGAGTTAGTAGGGAACTTGCGCCCTGCGACCATTAGGAGGTTTTTCTTTTATGACTGTTTACGCAGATAACGCGGCAACGACGAAGATGAGCCAGACGGCCATCGACGCCATGCTGCCCTATATGACCACCGTCTACGGCAACCCCTCCAGCCTGCACTCTGTAGGCCAGCAGGCAAAGGAAGCTCTGGATGCCGCCCGGGAGACTGTGGCAAACTGCCTGGGCTGCGAGCCGCGGGAGATCATCTTCACCTCCGGCGGTTCTGAGGCCGACAATCAGGCCATCATTTCCGCCGCCAAGCTGGGGGAGAAGAAGGGAAAGAAGCACATCATCTCCACCGCCTTCGAGCATCATGCCGTGCTGCACACCCTGAAAAAGCTGGAGAAGGAAGGCTTCGAGGTCCAGCTTCTGGATGTGAAGCAGGGCCACAACATCACCGCCCAGCAGGTGAAGGATGCCATCCGGCCGGATACCTGCCTGGTGACCACCATGTACGCCAACAACGAGATCGGCTCTATCCTGCCCATCGCCGAGATCGGTGCCATCTGCAAGGAGGCCGGGGTGCCCTTCCACACCGATGCCGTCCAGGCCGTTGGTCATCTGCACATCAACGTGAAGGAAGAGAATATCGATATGCTGAGCCTGTCCGGCCATAAGTTCCATGGTCCCAAGGGCATTGGCGCCCTCTACTGCCGGAAGGGCTTCCCCCTGGTGAACATCATCGAGGGCGGCGCTCAGGAGCGGGGCAAGCGGGCCGGCACCGAGAATATTCCCGCCATCTGCGGCATGGCCGCCGCTATGAAGGAGGCCTGCGACCATATCGATGAGAACGCCGCCAAGGTCTCCGCCATGCGGGACAAGCTGATCGAGGGCCTGTCCAAGATCCCCCACAGCGCCGTCAACGGAGACCTGAAGCACCGGCTCCCCGGCAATGTGAGCTTCTGCTTTGAGGGCATTGAGGGCGAGAGCCTGCTGCTGCTGCTGGACCAGAAGGGGATCTGCGCCTCCTCCGGCTCCGCCTGCACCTCCGGCTCCCTGGACCCCAGCCACGTGCTGCTGGCCATTGGCCGGGTCCACGATGTGGCCCACGGCTCCCTGCGGCTGAGCCTGTGTGAGTGGAACACCATGGAAGAGATGGACCATATTCTGAAGGCCGTCCCCGAAGTGGTGGCGTATCTGCGGAGCATGTCTCCCGTTTGGAGAGACCTGCAGACCGGCAAGAGAGAATACATTCTGTAATTTGGAGGAAATAAAAAATGGCACTTTACAGTGAAAAAGTTATGGATCATTTCACCCACCCCCGGAATGTGGGCGTCATCGAGGATGCCAACGGCGTAGGTGAGGTCGGCAACGCCAAGTGCGGCGATATTATGAAGATCTACCTGAAAATCGAGGACGACATCATCAAGGACGTGAAGTTCGAAACCTTCGGCTGCGGCAGCGCCATCGCCTCCTCTTCCATGGCCACCGAGATGATCAAGGGCAAGTCCATCCACGAGGCCATGGCCCTGACCAACAAGGCCGTTGCCGAGGCCCTGGACGGTCTGCCCGCCCACAAGCTGCACTGCTCCGTCCTGGCGGAGGAGGCCATCAAGAAGGCCCTGCAGGACTACTACGACCGGGCCGGTCTGCCCTACGACGAGAAGGATTTCCCGGACTGCGAACACTGCGAGCATTGCGAGTGATATGATCGTATCGACCAAAGGACGTTACGCCCTGCGGGTGATGGTGGCAATGGCCCAGCGGGGCGGGGAAGAGTACATCCCCATTAAGGAGATCGCCGAGCAGGAGAACATTTCCCTGAAGTATTTGGAGTCCATTATGACCATGCTCTCCAAGGGCGGCCTGGTGGACGCGGTCCACGGCAAAGGCGGCGGCTACCGCCTGAACCGCAAGCCCGAGGAATACACCGTAGGCAGCATCCTGAAGCTCACCGAGGGGGGGCTGGCCGTGGTTTCCTGCACGGCGGAGGGCCCCGCCGCCTGTGCCCGTCAGGCCTGCTGCGAAACCAGGCCCATGTGGGACAAGCTGGATAAGATGATCGATGATTTCTTTGAGGGCATCACCCTGGCGGATCTGCTGAAGGAAAATATGGAATAAGAGTACAAGAGGCGCTGCGGCATGGTTTGATTTGCCGCAGCGCCTGAAATTGTAGTGCAAAAGAGATTACGATTGGGTCAGTTCCGGGAACACCATTTTGCAGACGGCAGAATTGCGAAGAAAAGTAGTTGGGCCTTTTAAATAGTGTTCATATATGTGGTAAGCTTCCTTGTCTACCTGGCGCAGCATGGTTTGAAAACGTCTGGAGAGAGTCCAGGGATGATGGACACGAATGGTATCAGACAGGTTTGATCCTTCCAATTGAACTGTTAGGGTTGTACTGCGGCCTTTTGGACAGGTGAGTTCGATCACACTGTCTTGAAGCGACGCAGTGCAGGACGGATTGTCTGTGTGGACAGTTAGATTTTGAATTTCAGCATCCGTTAACCCAACACTGTAGATCTGAATAGTCATAGTGTTTCCCGAAGTCATGTAATAATCATACATGAAATCTCCCTGAGAATCCGTGAGTTTTACAAAACGAAGTTCACAATCTGGAGAGGATGAGAAAGCTTCAATTTCAGTTAGGCCGGGATACTCACCTTCTGTTTCTATCAACTGAACGGAAAAGCTGGTGATGCCGTTTTTTTCAACAGGGATGGTCAGAGCGGATCCTTGTGAAGGCAAAGGACCGCACTCCATGCTGCTGCCATCTGAAAAAGACAAAATGCAACGGAGTACATTGTCATTGATGGATGGGTTGTCGTAAAGACGGATGCAAGCGATATCATGCGGCTCGGAAAAGCTGACGGTAGCGGTCTTCTCCGCATCCGTAGGAGTCCAGGTCCCATCTGTAGGGAGATGCGAACTGTCCGTCACATCTTTACTATCCAAAAGCATAAAATCATTTAATAGATTTTCATCTCCGGATTTGACTTGAATATTAGACTGATAACACAAAGAATTGGTGTTGCGGAACCAGAAAACCTTGTCGCCATTGACAATGGCATCTGCATAGCGATACGCTCGTTGGGACCTGTAAAGAGCCAGCTCCTCTGCTTGCTCACTACGGATTAAAGAGTGCGCCAGTGAGCCATCCCAAACAGGCAGGCGAATACGTTCGTCCCAATCGTACACAGCTGGTGTATCAGACGTTTTCTGCGTGGAGAGAATATTGATTGTGTAGAAATCGGCCGGTGCGCGCCAAGCCGAAGCGTATGCGCAACCTTTGAACACCAAAGGACGATAGTCCGCGTGCTCCTTCAATAAAATCCCTATGACTTTCTCAAAAGCCAGGCTGACAGCTCTGTGGTCTGCATGATCCTCAAAATCAGAACAAAAGAGAATGTCTGGTTGATATTCCCAAATAACATCGTGAATATCCTTTAGAAAATGGTCGGAGGTGTAGGAATGGCCTTCCCGATATGCAGCGTGGGCCGCAATTCCGTAGGTGGCGTTTGCTCCATTATGGGAGGTGACGACTTGTCCTGGTTCAGCATTATAGATGTGAGGACCGTCGCTGAGGTATTGGTCACCGTAGCCAAGAAAAATAACATTTTCTGAAGGGATTCCGATCCGTTCCATGACGGAAAGAGCTTCTAAAATGCGCACTTCCCCTAATCCACTGTGGTCCCCATTGGTCACAAAAACAGGGTATACTGTGCTCCCGTAGCGTACAAACTCATTCAAAACACCGGACATTAGATTTAGGTCGTCATCCTCATGAGGGACGACGATCATCACTTTTTTTCCCGCATAGAGCTGTTGCTTTCCGTTATCCAGAGCGGGAAAAGCGCTGGAACGATAGTATTGCCACCAAGTAAAGAAGCCTGTGCCAAGCGTGACACATACGCAGGCCAAAATGATCAACGAGGCTCTGAACAAGAAACGGGGATGCTTTCGGAAGTGAATGATGAGCAGAACTGCCAATACAGCAAAATCGGTCCAGAAGCGTTGACAGCTAAGATTTTCACGCACCCAGAGAGCGTAGAGATCCCGCAAAAGCATGACGGTGGCAGTCAGTATCAGGCTACCCAATATGCAGAACAGAATCCGACGTATATGTAGCTTCATTTCCATAGAAAAACTCCTTCTCGACGATCTCAGGCTTTATTATACCTGTTCCTGTGGAAAAAGCAAGGAACAAGTTGTGTGCTGGGTTGATGTTGCTTACTACAATAAGAAGATTCCTCTGTCAATGAAAACATTCCCGAATTTTCGTTTGAAAATTACTTGTAACATTTCCGTGCCTGTGGTATAATAGAGGGCACAAAAAACGAGACTACTCCCAGAGAGGTAAGCGAATGAACGACAGAATCATAGTCCGGGGTGCCCGGGAAAACAATCTGAAAAATGTGGATGTTTCCATCCCCCGGGACAAAATGGTGGTGTTTACCGGCCTCAGCGGCTCCGGAAAATCCAGCCTGGCCTTTGATACCATCTATGCCGAGGGCCAGCGGCGGTATGTGGAGAGCCTGAGCTCCTATGCCCGGCAGTTTTTGGGGCAGATGGACAAGCCGGATGTGGACTCCATCGACGGCCTGTCCCCGGCCATTTCCATTGACCAGAAGACCACCTCCAAGAGCCCCCGCTCCACCGTTGGCACGGTCACGGAGATCTATGACTATCTCCGGCTTCTCTGGGCCCGGGTGGGCATCCCCCACTGCCCCAAGTGCGGCAAGGAGATCCGCCGCCAGACCATCGACCAGATCGTAGACCGGGTGGAGGCCCTGGGAGAGGGGACCCGGTTCGTGGTGCTCTCTCCGGTGATCCGCGGGAAAAAAGGTGAACACGTGAAGGTCCTGGAGGATGCCCGGAAGCAGGGCTTCGCCCGGGTAAGGGTAGACGGCATTCTCTACGACCTGACGGAAGAAATCAAGCTGGAAAAGAACAAGAAGCACACCATTGAGCTGGTGGTGGACCGGCTGGTATTGAAGGATGGCCTGCGCCGCCGGCTGACGGACTCCATTGAGACCGCCTGCACCCATTCCGGCGGCCTGGTGACTGTCCAGCTGCCCAAGGAGGATCGGGAGCTGAGCTTCTCCCAGAACTATGCCTGCGAGGACTGCGGCATCAGCCTGACGGAGCTGGAGCCCAGAATGTTCTCCTTTAACAACCCCAACGGTGCCTGCCCCAGCTGCACCGGACTGGGCTTCCAGCTCATTGCGGATGAGGACCTGGTGATCCCGGACCGGACCAAGTCCATTTTTGACGGGGCCATTCAGGCCTCCGGCTGGCAGAGCGCCCGGACGGACTCCATTTTCCGGATGTATTTCGAGGCCCTGTCCCAGAAGTATCATTTCTCCCTGACAGACCCTGTGAACACCCTTTCCAAGGAGGCCATGCAGGTTATCCTCTACGGCACCGGCACGGAAAAGCTGCGCATGACCTACAACCGGGGCAACGGCATGGGCGTTCTGGAGCAGCCCTTTGAGGGCATCCTGAACAACATCTCCCGCCGCTACCGGGAGACCCAGTCCGATGCAGCCCGGAAGGAGCTGGAGGAGTGCATGGCTACGGCCCCCTGCCCCAAGTGCCATGGGGAACGCCTGAACGAGCTGGCGCTGGCGGTCACCGTAGGCGGACTGAACATCATGCAGTTCTGCCGCATGAGCGTGGTGCAGGAGCTGCAATTTATGGAGAATCTGAAGCTGGAGGGCAATATGGCCGTGGTGGCCCAGCAGATCATCCGGGAGATCACCTCCCGGCTGCGGTTCCTGACGGACGTGGGCCTGAGCTATCTGACCCTTTCCCGGGGGGCGGGGACGCTCTCCGGCGGCGAAAGCCAGCGCATCCGTTTGGCCACCCAGATCGGCTCTTCCCTCATGGGAGTCCTGTATATCCTGGACGAGCCCTCCATCGGTCTGCACCAGCGGGACAATGACAAGCTGCTGGCAACGCTCAAGCATCTGCGGGATCTGGGCAATACCCTGATCGTTGTGGAGCACGACGAGGATACCATGCGTGCAGCGGACTATATCGTAGACGTTGGCCCCGGGGCCGGCAGCCACGGCGGAAACATCGTGGCGGCGGGCACTTTGCAGGACATTCTGGACTGCCCGGAGTCCGTGACCGGGCAATACCTCTCCGGCAAAAAGAAGATTCCGGTGCCCCAAACCCGCAGACCCGGCAACGGGCAATTCCTGACCGTGCGGGGGGCGCGGGAGAACAACCTGAAAGACATCGACGTGTCCATCCCCCTGGGGACCTTCACCTGTGTCACCGGCGTGTCCGGCTCCGGCAAATCCAGTCTGGTCAACGAGGTCTTGAATAAGACCCTGCTGTCCAAACTGAACCACGCCCGCTGCCGCCCCGGAGCCTGCCGCTGCGTAGAGGGGCTGGAAAACCTGGACAAGGTCATCGACATTGACCAGAGCCCCATTGGCCGGACGCCCCGGTCCAATCCGGCCACCTACACGGGCCTCTTCAACGACATCCGGGACCTGTTCGCCTCCACGGCGGATGCCAAAATGCGGGGCTATGGCCCGGGCCGGTTCAGCTTCAATGTCAAGGGCGGCCGCTGCGAGGCCTGCTCCGGTGACGGCCTGGTGAAGATCGAGATGCATTTCCTGGCGGATGTATACGTCCCCTGTGAGGTCTGCCACGGAGCCCGGTACAACCGGGAGACCCTGGAGGTCCTCTACAAGGGCAAGAACATTGCCCAGGTGTTGGATATGACCTGTGAAGAGGCTGTGGATTTCTTCGAGAATCTGCCGAAGATTCGGAAGAAGGCCCAGACGCTCTGCGAGGTCGGCCTGGGCTATATCAAGCTGGGCCAGGCCAGTACCACCCTCTCCGGCGGTGAGGCCCAGCGGGTGAAGCTGGCAACGGAGCTCAGCCGCACGGCCACGGGCCGCACCATCTATATCCTGGATGAGCCCACCACAGGCCTTCATGCCGCCGATGTGCACCGGCTCATTGAGGTGCTGAACCGGCTGGTAGATGCGGGCAACACGGTGCTGGTCATCGAGCACAACCTGGATGTGATCAAGACCGCCGATTACCTCATCGATCTGGGCCCCGAGGGCGGCGACGGGGGCGGCACGCTGGTTGCCTGCGGCACGCCGGAAGCGGTAGCCGAGATCCCGGAGAGCTATACGGGCCAGTATTTGAAGAGCTATTTGAAATAACGAAAAGGCATGGGGCCGCTGCGTGGAAATCCTGCGCAGCGGCCCTTGACGCATTTTCCGGCCCTGCCACGGTTGCATTTATGCTTCTTTTGTGATAAAATGGCGGAAAAAGAAATAAGGAAGGCTCTTTGGATGAATCGAAAGCTTAGAAATGTGCTGTGTATCCTGCTGATTTTGGCGGGGCTGGGCATGATCGGCGCTGCCGGTTGGGTCTGGTTTGACGGCAATGTGGACCGCAGCGGCTGGGTACAGAAGGACGGCGTCTACTCCTATAAGGATTTTCACGGAAAGAAGGTTACGGGCTGGGAGACCATTGAGGGCCGGATCTATCACTTCGATGAGGCGTACCGGATGCAGACCGGCTGGTGCGACCTGGAGGTGGGCCGCTGCTACTTTGGCAGCGACGGCGTTCTCCGCCTGGGCCTGACCGTCATTGACGGAAAGACCTATTATTTTAACCCCACCACGGGGGCCATGTCCACCGGCTGGCAGGAGATCGGGGAGGTCCGCTATTATTTTGCCAAGGACGGCACCATGGTTACCGATTGGCAGGAAATTGACGGAAATCGCTATTATTTCGGAGAAGACGGCGTTCTGGCCACCGATTGGCTGACCCTGGACGGGGAAACCTATTACCTGGGCGAGGACGGTATCCCCCGCACGGGAAAGCAGACCATGGAGGACGGCATCCGCCTGTTCCGGGAGGACGGCGCCATGGTCACCGGCTGGGAAGACGAGGCGGACGGCAGACACTATTACGACGAGTCCGGCCTGATGCAGACCGGGTGGCAGGATTTGGACGGCAAGCGCTACTTCTTCTCGGAAGAGGGGGCCATGCAGACCGGCTGGCTGGAACAGGGCGAATACCGCTATTACCTCTTTGAAGACGGCAGCGCCGCCGTGGGCAAGCAGTCCATAGATGGCCGAACCTGGTACTTTACCCCCAAGGGCATCCAGGTGGTGCTGGTCAACAAGGACAACCCCATCCCCGATGACTGGACCTGGGACACCGTGGAGGTGGAAAAGGACCGGCCCATCCAGCGCATTGCCGCAGAGCCCCTGCGGCAGATGCTGGCCGACTGCCGGGCCGCCGGAAACGATTGCTACTTAAACAGCGCTTACCGTACCCACAAGCAGCAGATTCAAATTCTGGAGCTGCGGACCCAGGAATATGAGGACAAGGGCATGACCCATGAGGAAGCCTACGAGGAGTCTCTGAAAACCGTGGCCCTGCCCGGCACCAGCGAGCACGAGCTGGGCCTTTCCACAGACCTTGTGGGCAAGGAGGCCAATGAATGGCTGGCCATCCACTGCTGGGAGTACGGCTTCATTCTTCGCTATCCCGCCGACAAGGAGGACATCACCGGCATTACCAATGAGCCCTGGCATTTCCGCTATGTGGGCGTAGAGGTGGCCATGGATATGAAGGACACCGGGCTGTGCCTGGAGGAGTACTTAGGGGCAGTATAAAAAACGAAGGGGTTGTTTCACTAGGTGCTCCTATGGGTCAAAATAGCTAAAATAAACAATGTCATTGCGAACCAGTGACCGAGTCACTGGTGTGGTAATCCCCTGGATAGGAGTAAAATCCGGGGGATTGCCACACCAGCCTGCGGGCTGGTTCGCAATGACATTTTCCTATTTGGGCATTTTGCTATTTTGAGACAGCCCCTTCTTGCTTATCCGATCTGCTCCACGATCCATACGGTTCCGACAACCTCGGAATCCGAGTTCCGGATCTGGATGGTGGCCTGTCCGAAGTCATTGGTGGGAATGTCATAGAAGACGTTTCCGGTGCTCTTGTCCAGCAATCCCCAGAAGTCCAGCTCCTCACAGTAAGTCTTCAGATAATCGTCCACGATGCTCTTGTCCGTAACGGTAAAGGGCAGCTGCAGACGGTAGCCGGACAGGGATTTGGACAGCGTGCCATCCTGGAACAGCATGCCGGGAACGCTGTCCGATACCACGGGATGGAAAATCTGTTTGTCGCCCTCCGGCTCAGGAGCGGCGGTCAGGGACAGGGGCAGCGTCTCTATAGTGGGTTCTTCCTGACCAAGGGGCCACACGTAGACCGTGCAGGTTCCGGTCAGGGTTTCCGGACCGCGCAGAGTATGCTCACTGTCCAGAATCAGCGTCAGTTCGTTCGTGCCGTTGCTTCTGGGGAATATGCCCTGACCATTGACGTCCCAGTCTGTGAAATCCATGCTGGCTTCGGCCTTGAGCAGTGTTTTCCCCAGCCGGTCCGCGTATTCCTGCAAGGTCTCATCGCCGCTCAGGCCAATCTCGCCTACGGGGTATGAGCCGTTTATATAGGCCGGAATCAGAATATATTCTTCTCCGGCGCGGATGGTGACGCTGAGCATGATTTTCTCACCCGTATACAGGCTTTCTGTCAGGGCGCAGCTCCAACCGGCATCCGATTCCGCCGCAGCGGTCTCCGGGGTGATATAGGCTGCTTCTCCCGGGGATATCTGCTCGAGTGTTCCTGTCATCGCTTCCCGGATGCCCATGAAGTTGACCGCATAGGCCGTGAGTGCCATGGCAATCACCAGGCAGGCCGCCAATATCAGCGTCCACAGCCGCTTGCGGCCGTGGCGGGTACCATACTTTCCATTGCCCTCGGGCAGGGAAACAATTTCTTTCTGCCGCTCCTCCCAGGCAGAGAGAAAACGGTCATCGATCCCGTTCATGGCCTTATTGAATTCCTGAATCGTCATACTGCAATACCCTCCTGTTCCAGACGCTTGCGCAGGGAAGTCCGCATTTTTTGCAGGCGGTATTGAATTTGCCGCAGGGAATTCCCATAGGTTTCGGCGATTTGCTCCAATGGTACGGCGTAAAAATAGCGGGCGGTGAAAATGCCCTGCTCCTCTCGGGAGAGGCTGCCCAAAAAGGCGTTGATGCTCTGTGTAATCACCCGCTGCTCCATGCGCCGGGTGGTGTCCTGCCGCCCGTCCGGCAGACAGTCCTCGATTTCCGACAGCAAAACATCGGTCTCCGCGCAGCGCTTGGCGGCGGTCAGATAGCTGTAGCGCTGAAAGGCCTTGTTTCGCACGATGCGGCTGAGAAAATGCCGTAGCACCCTGGGGCGGGTTGGGGGAATGGCATTCCAGGCGGCGAGATAGGTATCGCTGACGGTTTCCTCCGCATCCTCCGGCAGATGGAGAATGTTTGTTGCAATGGTATTCAGATAAGCGCCGTATTTTTGCTCGGTTTCCCGAATTGCCTGTTCCGAGCGGGCGAAATACAGCTCCACAATGGCGTTGTCTTCCATAGCTTGCTCCTTGTGAACGTTTGTTGATAGGAACGTAAGGGCCTTACACCTATATAGTAGGCAAACGGAAGCGGAGAAACAAGAAAAACGGAAAAATAATTTGCCTTTGCTCCTTCCCGGCGGTATAATCAAGAAAAAACAAGGGGGCAGTTCCTTTATGAATGTTTATATTGTCCGCCACGCCGAGCCTGACTATGCCCGCGATACCCTGACGGAAAAGGGCTGGCGGGAGGCAGAGCTGTTGAGCCGTCGCCTGGAAAACATCCCCAATGGGTACTATTATACCTCTCCGCTGGGCCGGGCACGGGATACCGCCTCGCTGACGCTGCAAAAGGTTGGGGCCCAGGCCCGGGTCTGCCCGTGGCTGCGGGAATTTGACGCAGGCTATGAGACCCCCGCTGCCTTCCACCCCACGGGGCTTGGCTGGGACCTGCTGCCGGAAAGCTGGGTGGAGGACCCCAGGTACTACGACCCGGAAAGGTGGTTCGAGGCCCCTGCATATGCGTCTACGTCCATCCGGGATGTCTATCGGGATGTGACGGGGCAGTTTGATGCGGTTCTGGCCGACCACGGCTATCGCCGAGAGGGGCATCTGTACCGGGTGGAACGGCCCAATACGGACAATCTGTTTTTCTTCTGTCACTTCGGCGTGGAATGCGTGCTTTTGTCCAGGCTTCTGGATTGCTCTCCCGTGGTGCTGTGGCACCATACGGTGGCCCTGACCAGCAGCGTCACCAAGCTGACAACGGAAGAGCGCCGGGAGGGAAAAGCGATCTTCCGGATGTCCCAGTTCGGCAGCCTGTCCCATCTGGACGGGGCAGGGGAGGAGCCCTCCTTCTTCGCCCGCTTCTGCGAAACCTGCCACGACGGCACGAGGGAGGATTGAGCCTCTAAACCTTCCCCATCGGGGAAGGGGGACCGCCGCAGCGGTGGAAGAGGGGTGTTACGGGAGAGAGTGGCAGGTGTATTGTGCATTTTCAAACAACTCTCGCCCGTTATGCCCCTCCTCAGTCTCGCTAGCGCGAGCCAGCTCCCCCGGAGGGGAAGCTTTTTTACGGGGAGACCATTACTTCACCTGATTCTGATATTCGCTTGGGGTCAGCCCTACCAGCTTTTTGAAGGTGCCGGAGAAATAGGTGATGTCCCGGTAGCCGCAGGCCTCGGCTATCTCGTAGACCTTCAGCTTGCCCTGCCGCAGCAGGCCCATGGCCTTCTGAATGCGGCAGCGGGTCAGATAGCTGCCCACGGTGGAGCCGGTTTCCTTTTTGAACAGATGGCTCAGGTGGCCTTCGCTGAGCCCCAGGGCATAGGCCACCTGACTGACGGACAGCTCACTGCTGCCGCAGTTCTTTCCAATATAGTCCATAGCCTCCTGAACGTAGCGGGTCTTTGCACCGGAACGGATTTCCTGCAGCCGCACCTCAGGGGGCTTTCTGCGTTGGCTCAGCTTATTTTGCAGCTGTATGACGGCATTTTCCAGATCGCCGTCGTGGAAGGGCTTCAATAGAAAGTCCACGGCTCCCAGCCGCAGGGCCTGCTGGGCATAGGCGAAGCTATCGTAGGCGGTGAGGATGATGACGAAGGCATCATTGCCCCGGGCCCGCAGCTGTGCAATCATTTCCAGTCCGTCCATTTTGGGCATTTTCAGGTCCGTGATGATCAGGCCGGGGCGGCATTTCTCCGCCTGCTCCAGGCCCTCTTCTCCGTTGGCGGCCTGTCCGACCACAACGCAGTCCAGGCTTGCCCAATCGATTGCCAGTACGATTCCCTTCCGGATCAGCTCCTCATCTTCTACAACCAAAACTTTCAGCATTGGCTCTCTCCTTTCTCTATGGGCAGGCAAGCCACAACGCAGGCGCCAATTCCGTCTTCCCGGTTTTCCAGACGGAGGCCGAAGCGCTCGCCGTAGTGCTTGCGCAAAATGGTATCAACGTTCAATAGCCCCAGGTGTCCCGTGGGCTGCTCCGGGGGGCGATAGGGGCCCAGCAGCTCCGGCGGCAGGCCGCAGCCGTTGTCACAGACCCGAATTTCCAGGAGCGTTTCATCCGTTTCCCGGGCGGTGACCAGCAGCTGCCCGGCGCTTACCCCGGAGAGCCCGTGCAGGATGGCGTTCTCCGCCAGGGGCTGTAAGAGCATTTTGGGAACCATGCAGCTTCTCAGCTTCTCGGGCACATCCTCTTCAAAGGTGAAGCTGTCGCTGAGGCGGATTTTTTGTATTTCTACATACCGCTCCAGAATCTCCAGCTCCCGCTGCAATGGCACGAATTCCGCAGGGGAGATACAGAAGCGGAGAATATCCGCCAGATTGGTGGACATCAGCGCCACCTGGGGCACCTGGTTGATCTTGCTGATCCACTTCATGGTGTCCAGGGTGTTGCACAGGAAATGGGGATTCAGCTGGGCCTGGAGCATCCGGATCTGGGCCTCGTTCAGGGCTTTCTGGTTTTCCAGAAGGGCCTGCTGGTTGGCGCTCAGGGTGGTGACCATGTGGTTGAACTGCCGGGCAAGCTCTGTCAGCTCGTTTTCCCGGCGGTCAATGGGTACCTGAACGGCCAGATCGTTTTTTTCCACCCGGCGGATGGCCCGGTGCAGCCGCCCGATGGGCTCAAAAATCTGGCGGCTCAGCTGTAAGCCAAGAAAAATGCTCACAATAATGCAGCCCAGGGCACACAGAGCGCTGACGGTGTAAAATAGCTGCAAGGTTCCCCGGGTGAACACCTGGGGCTGCTGCAAAATGAGGTACAGGCCGGCTTCCGGCACCTGGGCGGCGGTGAACAGAAAATTGGCGCTGTTTAAGGATTTGCCGGAGAGCAGGTGCTCCCGCAGACTGTCCGTCAGGGCTTGGAGCTGGCTGGGCTGGGTGCCGAAAATGGGCCGCCAATGGGCATCCAGCAGAAGCAGCTGGTTCTGGGCTCCGGCCAGACCGCCCAGCAGTGCGGAGAGCTGGGCACTGTCCTGCTCCATAACGAGGTAGCCCACCGGCGCACCGTAGCGGTCCGTGATGAGGGCCGCAGCCCGGAGCAGCACGGTGCTCTCCTGGGCGGCGTCATAGACAACGCTGCCGGGAACATGGGCTGCGCGGTAGAGAATGCCCCAGTTGGTGGGAAGGGAACGATTTTCCGGGGCGGACTGGGTGGAGTAGCGCCAGCAGCCGCTGATATCGTACAGGTGGAAGGTGCCGAAGCTGCGCAGGGACTCCGTGGCCTGGAACAGCTGGGCATAGACCTTGGAATCCTCGGCCTCCTCCCGGAAAAGGGCCTGCACCACCAGGGGGTCTTCCCGCAGCACTTCGGTGGTCTGTTCCAGGTGGGTGTGGACATTTTCCAGAGCGGCAGACGCAGCGGATAGCTGCTGCTGGGCGGCCTGCTGGGTATCGGCGGAGATGCGCAGCCGGAAAATCTGGACCAGCAGCACCGAGCAGAGAAGAAGCGGAATCAGGGAAACCGCCAAAAATGCGGCGTTTAACTGTCGCCGAAAGGAGCGAAAGCCGTGCTTTTTCATTTTTCGGCCTCCGATCCTAAGTAAAATTCCCAGCTCATGAGCAGGGAGTCCCGGTGGGTGCTGGCCCAGGAGAGGTCATAGGTCACCTGCGGAATGGTGTCCAGAACCGGAAGGGCGGCGGTGGGGACAATGTCGCTGCGGACGGAGCGGCGGCAGAACTGCTCCTGCATCAAAGACTGCACATCCCGGCTCACCGTAAAGTCTGCAAAAAGCCTGGCATTGTCCGGGTGCCTGGCCCCGGCCACAATGGCGCTGCCATCGCTGACGCAGCTGGTGCCGTCGGTGGGGTAGACCATGGCCAGCTGCTCCCCGGCGGCAATCCGGCGGCTGGCGGTTTCCTCCAGGGTGATGCCAACCCAGCTTTCCCCGGCGGCGACGGCGGAGAGCACATCGCCGGAGGCGCTGAGCTGTCGGCCCTCCAGATTCAGAGCAAAGCCCTGCAGCCCTTCGTCTGTGTCCAGGTGCAGAGCCTCCAGCATGGTCACCAGGGCCGTATAGCTGGAGCCGGAGACGGCGGGGTCGGCAAAGGCAATGCGGCCCCGGAGCTCTGGCTTCAAAAGGTCTGCCCAGCTTGTCAGGTCCTGTGCAGAGAGCAGCTTGGGGTTGTAGATCAGCACCAGAGGCAGGGCAGAGAAGGGAGTCCACAGGCCGTCGGCGCTGCGGTATTGGGGCAGAATGCTGTCGGAGCCCTCTGCATGGTAGGGGGTGAAAAGGTTTGCATTGGCCTCCAGACTTTCCACGCCGCCGCCAAACATGAGGTCTGCGGCGGGGCTGTCCTTTTCATTTTCCAGCTGCTCCAGCAGCTCGTTGGTGCCGCCCTGTACCACCTGAACCCAGATGCCGGTGCGGGCCTCAAATTCCTTGACAATGGGCCACCATACATCCTTTTTGTGGGAGGTATAGATCACCAGCCGTTCCGCCTCATCCGGGGCAAAATCCTGGACCTGGGGAGCGGAACAGCCGCACAGCAGCAGAACCGCGGCGAGAAAAAGCAAAAGAAGTCGTTTCATAGAAAGCCTTTCTGCAAAACATACAAAAGAAGTGTTGAAAAACAGCTTGAAAACTGTGACTGCCTGCGAATTGCCCTAATTATATCATAGAACGGAGAGAAATTTAAGCCACTTGCACAAAAATAGCAGATTATCACAAACAATCGCAGGTTTGACCACTGGCACTTTGTGCAAGAAGCCGGTAATATATAGGTACCAAGGCGGTGACACACCGCTTCGAATCTAGTGAGGAGGAAAATCCCTATGAAAAAGATCGTCGCATTCCTGTTGGCGCTTTCCATGGTTCTGGCAATGGCAGCCTGTGGTTCTCAGGCCCCTGCCGCCACCACCGAAGCCCCTAAGACCGATGCTCCCGCAGGCGAGACCACCGCGGCCCCTGCCGAGACGGAAGCTCCCGAAAATCTGACCGAGACCCAGAAGATCATCAAGGAAGCCGAGGGCATGACTCTGGAAGAGCTGGCCAAGAAGGCCATCGAAGAGTCCAACGGCAAGATGTTCTATGGCGTTGGCAACTCCAGCCGCGGCAAGAGCGCACTGCCTCTGTTCATTGCCTATCTGCAGACCATCGACCCCAACTATAATATGGAGTTTGAGTGGCAGCAGCCCAAAAACAACAAGATCTTCGATCAGCTGACCGCTGACTCCCTGAAGACCACCGGCACCTTCGCCATGACTCTGATCCAGGATGGCAACCAGATCGAGAGCAAGATGGTTCAGCCCGGTGTTCTGGATACCTTCATCCCCAAGGACTGGGCAGACGCCAACGGCACCACCGCTGACGAGTACCAGGGCTTCCTGCCTCTGCAGACTCTGAACAAGGTCTTCGAGTACAACTGCGTTGGCGACAAGACCTATGACAACTGCTGGGACTTCGTCGCTGAGGGCGAGCATGGCCTGTTTATGGACATCGACTCCGAGATCGTCGGCAAGAACTTCCTGTATATGCTGACCCGGGATGACTACGCCGCATGGCTGCGGGAGGCCTATGAAGCCCTGCCCGCTGACGAGCAGGCTTACTTCCAGCCCACCATCAACGCTATGGAGTCCGAGGCCAATGACCTGGGTCTGGGCGCGGACGGCAAGTACGCACTGGCATGGATCAAGCTGTGGGTGGAGAGCTACAACGCCCAGACCGATGACGGCCCCATCT
>ERZ772861.943-NODE-943-length-27515-cov-7.881719_pt1 | contig 27515 bp, 30 predicted proteins | sample MGYA00512135_ERZ772861 | MGnify/ENA primary metagenome ERZ772861 (study PRJEB29015, sample SAMEA2737700) | human gut metagenome | biome: human gut; feature: human-associated habitat; material: faeces | place: China | collected 2012 ...
TCAAGCTGGCGTATATCCGGGCATTTGATCGGATGCTGGAGGAACGCCGACGCCGGGGCAAGATGGACGGCGGGATGCGATGGGGCGATAATGGATTGGATATATTTAACTGGTGGATGGAAAATGATGTGCTTCCAGGGCAGGAAGTATTAGAAGAATTTCGGGAGGATCTGTTATGAATATGAATTTGAAGCCGGAAGAACTGGTCAAGGCGCTGCGGTTTTGCGGAAAGCACGAATGTGTAACGTGCCCGTGTGACATTGGCGAGTGCATACGAATGGTGTATGCGGCCGCCGACCAGATCGAGCGCGACCAGAAGGAGATTGACGAGCTTCGGGAGAAGCAGCGGTGGATTCCTGTAACAGAGCGGCTGCCGGAGTAACGAGAACTTGTAAACGTGGTGTGGGTGAACAGAGTGCCGGAACCGTATTACGAAAAAATAAAAGGAGTTCCGTTTTCAGGGACTGCGTGTTTCTTCGGGGGACGCTGGTATTGGGATTCACCCATAGTCCTCGACCTGTTGTCGGAATACGGGAAAGATGATCCTGATTTGGTGGATGATGCCGTGGACATCACCCACTGGATGCCGCTGCCGGAACCGCCGAAGGAGGTGGAGTGATGGAAAATCTGTTGCAAAACTTCGCCAGCGGGCTGTGGATCGTATTGGGCGTGTACTGTTTCTTCGGGCTAAGGAAGTGGAACAAGCGGTTCAGCAAACTGTATGACGAGTTGAAGGAGGAGGTGGAGCGATGGAACGACTGACTTATTTCAAAGACGGATACTGGCGGGTAAATTTCAGCGGAGTGCAGTACCAGGCAGATTTTGTTGACCGTCTCGCAGCCTATGAGGACAGCAGACTATCCCCGGAGGATGCGGCAAATCTGCACGCAATTTTGAGAATGGGCGACGGCATGACGCTGATGCGCTTGCGGGAGCTGGCCGTGGCAGATCAAGAGGGGCGCGTGATCGTCTTGCCGTGTAAGGTGGGCGCTAGAGTGTATATCCCGGACATTGAATCCAAAACCGTTGCGAATGTCAGAGTGCAAGGAATTTCAATTACACCAAAAAGCCGTGTTGTCTTACACTTTGGCGGGTATCCTGTTGAATCTGCATGGGGAGATAGATGCGGGATAGATTGGTTCCTCAACCAAGAGGGAGCTGAAAAGGCGCTGGCGGAAATGGAGGGAAAGGCATGAGCTTCGGCAAGAAAACGCGGGAATCGGTCTATGCGAAGTATGACGGCCACTGTGCCTACTGCGGACGGGCTATCGACATCAAGGATATGCAGGTCGATCACTTTCTACCACTCAGAGCATGGGGTATTGAAGATGACGGAACGGATGATATTTCAAACCTCATGCCATCCTGCCGGATGTGCAACCACTACAAGCGGGCAAATTCTCTGGAAACATTCCGGCGGTATATTGCAGAGATTCCGCGCAAGCTCCGCGAGAACTACATCTACAAGGTGGGCGTGGTTTACGGGAATGTAGTTGAAAACGAAAAGCCGATCAAGTTCTAATTTGAAGAAATGGAGGGCAAATGATGGTAAAAAGAATCTGCGACCGATGCGGAGCCGAAATAAACCCTACAAGTTCGGCAACGTATGTAAACGTAAGGGGCGCATATTGCGAAAACACGGGAGAAGTCGAGCTTTGCTGTTCATGCGGGATGCGCATTCGTGAATGGCTAAAACCGACCGAGGAGGACAAGAAGGATGATTAAATGCGACTATTGCGGTGGAAAAGACAATAGCTTCGTGCCGATGAATCAAACCAAAGAATACAGCGGCATTGAAATGGCACTGAATCGGCAAGGGATGCTCCGCGTCCGAGCTGGGTGCGCTCCAAACGGCGACTTTGAGACACAGGACATCGTAAACATTCGGTACTGCCCGCTGTGCGGACGGAATTTTGGGTGGAGATGATGATAATGGATAAGTTAAAGCCGTGCCCGTTCTGCGGCGGAGAAGCGGCGTTTTTGGGAGAAACGCAATCGATAAAATGCAAGCAGTGCGGCGGCATGTTTATCGTCACAAATCCGCTCACAACGAGGTTGGAAGCGAAAGAGGCATGGAACAGGAGGGTAAATGATGGGTCAACATAAGCACAACCCGACCGCTATTGCGGCGGCAAAAGGCGAGCTGCCGCCGAAGAAGCGAGAGCGGCGGCTGACCAAGCGGCAGGCGGAGCGGCTTTTGAAAGCAGAGATCCTGAGTAGATGCACGCCGCTGCTTGCACTGCCGTATGAAATGCGAAACAGAATCGGAAGGGAGTATATGGATTATGACTGATTACATCAAGCGCACAGATGCGGTTAAAATCGCCGAAAAGTACGGGCTTGCGAACGGATCTGCATTGGGACGGCATACTGGACTGGCGGATTGCATCGCAAGTGAGATTTTATCATTGCCCGCCGCCGACGTTGCGCCGGTGGTGCATGGGAAGTGGGGTGACAATGGGATCTCGGGTTCAATGCTGGTGAAATGATCTGTATGTGGCTTTGACTGCGGAGCAAACAGCTTTTCTTACTGCCCCAACTGCGGTGCTCTGGTGGATGGAGGGAACGAAGGTGAATGAAAATTTTGAGAAGATCAAAGGCCGGTTGGGGGAAGCGGAAGTGCTGGCACAGTTGGCCGAGGAATGCGCGGAGCTGGCACAGGCGGCGCTGAAGCTGCGGCGGGCGCTGGATGGAAAGAATCCGACGCCAAAGACGGTGGAAGAGTGTCGAAGAGATCTTTGCGAAGAATATCTTGATGTGATTATTTGCACGGGTGTACTGAATTTAGATCTGCCACCGGAGGGTGTAGAAAGGAAGATGCTTCGCTGGATGAAACGCCTCGGGATCAGAAACGGCGATTGTGGCACAAAAGGGCCTCCGGGTGCGCTGGGGGTTGATCCACGGGGCGAGAGAGGAACATGACGGCTGAACGGAGCGCCGGACGACCGGCGCTGCTTTGAACCGGCAGAAAAAAGAGAAAGGGTGAGCGGGGATGCGCAGAGTGAAGCAGAGGATCTTCTGCGGCGCGGTTTGCGAGCAGATCATATACAACGTCGGAGACAGCGCGGACATCAGGACGGCGAAGCCGAGAAAGCCGCGCTTTGAAAACGAAGAAGACCGGGCTGCGCACCGCGAGGCGATCAGCCGCCGGAAGAATGCGCGGCTTGTCAATGCGAACTTCTCACCCGCCTCGCTTTATTCGACGCTGACCTTTGATCTGGACAGCGAAGTACATACCGTTGCGGAGTGCAAGCGGGAACGGGACAATTTTTACCGCCGCATACTATATAAATATCCGGCGGCGAAGATCTATCTGGTGTACGGCAAGGGCAAGCACACGGGGCGCTTCCACCTGCACATGATCTCGGACGGCGTGCCGGAGGAGGAAATCGGGAAGCTCTGGGGCAGGGGAAGCGTGATCGACGTGAAGCCGCTGCGGAGGCACAACTATTATAAAAATGAGAGCGGGCAGCTCGTCGACCACGGGCAGGACTACACGGCGCTGGCGAATTATCTCTTTGACCACTGGCGGGAGGAGTTCGGCGGGCACCGCTGGAAGGCAAGCCGGACGTGCCGGATGCCGGAGGCGGAGACGCCGACCGAGGCCGTGCGCGAGTACAGCCCGAAGCGGCCGCCGGTGGCGCCACGCGGATATGTGCTGGCGGAGTGCCGGGCGACGAAGTACGGATATCAATATTATAAATATGTATGTGTGCCGGAAAAGGAGCAGGAACGCAAGCGGACGGGACGCCGCTTAGATTGAGCCTTGTAAATGAGTAAAGTTTTACGACGAAGGAGGCGGAGCATGAGCGACTACTGGCACAGGGCGTACATCTGCCCATTTTGGGCGGCAGCTGGCAAAAAGACGATCAAGTGCGAAGACGGCTGCACGCTCTGCTTCCGGGAGAGCTGCGACACGGCAGAGTACATCAGCCGGTATTGCGCAAGCTATGATTACCGGAAGTGCAGCGTCGCGGCGGCAAAGCTGCGATATTTCGACCGGCAGGCATAAAGATATTGGCACAGAGGAAGCGCGCGGGGGTGCCCGGGCGCTCTTTTGGCGTGGGGTGAAAAGCCGAAAAGCATGGTTTATGCTTAAAAGCGAAGGGAGGTGACGCCGGATGGGACGGAAACCGACATTCACATCGGCAGAGGAAATGCAGGAGAAGATCGACGCCTATTTTGCAAGCTGCGAGCCGGAGCTGCTGCGAGATGGAGATGGAACGCCGATGCTGAACAAGAACGGCGAGCCGGTATACGTCGGCGGAAGGCCGATGACCATTCAGGGACTTGCATTGGCGCTCGGGTTTACCTCGCGGCAGAGCTTGCTCAACTACAAGGCAAAGCGCGAATTTGTGGACACGGTGACGCGCGCGCGCCTGCGCGTGGAACAATACGCAGCCGAACGGCTCTTTGACCGGGATGCACAGCGCGGCGCACAGTTCACACTTGCATACGGGTTTGGATATGCGCGGGACACAGAGGACAGCAAGAACCGGGAGACGCAAGGCGTGAAGATTGAGATTGACCGGGAGCTGGAGGAGAGCAGCGAATGAGAACGCTGACAATCGGCACGGTACAGCCGAAGCAGTGGCTCTTTATGACCGACAAGCACAGACACATCGCATACGGCGGCGCGCGCGGCGGCGGGAAAAGCTGGGCGGTGCGCGCAAAGTCAAAATTGCTGGCGCTGCGATACCCGGGGATCAAGGAGCTGATCGTGCGCCGGACGATGCCGGAGCTGCGCAACAACCACATCGACCAGCTGCGGACAGAGCTGAAGGGATTTGCAAAGTACAACCAGACGGAAAAGATCTTCCGTTTCCCGAACGGCAGCAGCATCGCGTTCGGCTACTGCGCAAAGGACAACGACCTCTACCAGTATCAGGGCGCGGAGTATGACGTGATCTTCATCGACGAAGCGGCGCAGCTCCGCGAGGAATGGATCAAGAAGATCAATGCCTGCGTACGCGGCGCGAACAGTTTCCCAAAGCGGACATATTACACGCTGAACCCAGGTGGGCCGAGCCATGGCTATTTCAAGCGGCTGTTTGTCGATCGCATTTTCAATCCGGACGAGTATCCGGAGGATTATTCCTTCATACAAGCGAAGGTCACGGACAACAAGGCGCTGCTGCGGGAGCAGCCGGACTACATCCGAAGTTTGGAGAATCTGCCGCCGAAGCTGCGGGCCGCGTGGCTCGACGGGCGATGGGACGTCTACGAGGGACAGTTCTTCGAGGATTTCGTCAACAACCCGGACGGATACCAGACGCGGCAAGGCACGCACGTCATCGATCCGTTCGAGATTCCGAGCGGGTGGACGATCTGCCGGAGCTACGACTTCGGCTATGGGAAACCGTTCTCCTGCGCATGGTGGGCGGTGGACTACGACGGCGTGATCTACCGCATTTTGGAGCTGTACGGCTGCACGCAGACACCGAACGAAGGTGTGAAATGGACACCGGACAAACAGTTTGCGGAGATCGCGAAGATCGAGCGGCAGCACCCATGGCTCAAGGGAAAGGACATCACAGGCATTGCAGACCCGGCAATCTGGGACGCGAGCCGCGGCGAGAGCATCGAGCAGACAGCGGCACGGTACGGCGTGTATTTCACCAAGGGCGACAACGAGCGCATCGCGGGATGGATGCAATGCCATTACCGGCTGCAATTCGACGAGAACGGATACCCGCGGATGTATGTTTTCCGCAACTGCGAGGCGTTTATCCGCACGATTCCGATTCTGGTATACGACGAGCACAAGGTTGAAGATCTCGACACGAGCATGGAGGATCATGTGGCGGACGAATGGCGGTACTTCTGCATGAGCAGGCCGATTCGCCCGATGCAGACGGCTCCGGCGCAGCCGATTTGGGCTGATCCGCTGAACCAGATGAAAAAACAATGAAAAATATGCACAGAAAAGCGAATGAATATGCGAGAAGGCACAAAAATTCCCGGAGGAAAGACCGGAGAATGGGTGCATAACGGTGAATACATGAATGAAAGGGGTGGGGCCGATGCTGATGCCAGCATTGACGGACACAGAGAAGAGCACCGTCACGACAGAGGTCTTCGGGGGCTACAACCACAATCTTGAAATTGGAGACGGCGAGTTTTACGACATGAAAAATCTGTGCTCGGAGCACTACCCGCTTTTGAGCCAGAGGCCGAAGCGGAGCTTTGACCGGCAGCTGAACAGCCCGCAGGCGCTTATCTCGCGGGATGCGCTTTGCTGGATTGACAACCAACAGCTCTACATCTCCGGCTATTCGATGGCAGAGTATATGACGGCGGTGCAGATCACGAGCGGGAAGAAGCAGATCGTGTCGATGGGCGCGTATCTCTGCATCTTCCCGGACGGCATTTACTTTAACACGGAGAAGTATTCGGACAACGGCTACATGGGGCACGCAAACAGCGTGGCGCTTGGCGCGAGCCGGAAGCTCGGCATTTCGCTCTGCACGGTGGACGGCACGGCAATCACGGTGAGCTATACGCAGAGCAATCAGCCGGAGAACGCGACAAACGGCCAATACTGGATCGACACGAGCGGAAGCGTGCACACGCTGAAGCAGTATGCGGCGACAACCTCGCAATGGGTGTCGGTGCCGACGGTCTATCTCAAGCTCGCGGCGGACGGCATCGGACAGGGATTTTCCAAGTACGATGGAATCCAGCTGAGCGGGCTGACCGGAAGTGAGCAGGTGAAAGCGCTCAACGGATCGCACATCCTATACGACGTGGCGGAGAGCTACATCGTGATCGTGGGCCTTGTCGACCAGACGACGGAGCTGACGAACGGGACGATAAAGACCGCGCGGCGCGTGCCGGAGATGGACTATGTGACAGAGAGCGGAAACCGGCTCTGGGGCTGCAAGTATGGCGTGGTGGACGGCGAGACCGTGAACGAGCTTTATTGCTGCAAGCTCGGGGACTTCAAGAACTGGGAGTGCTACGAGGGCGTGGCGACGGACAGCTGGCGCGCGAGCTGCGGAACGGATGGGAGATGGACGGGCGCGGCGACGCTGGCCGACAGCCCGATCTTCTTCAAAGAGGACTGCTTCCACCGAGTATACCCATCTGCACAGGGCGCACATCAGGTCGTCGTGCAGAAATGTGAGGGCGTGCAGCGCGGATCGGAAAAGAGCCTTGTTGTGGTAGACGACCGGCTCTATTACAAGTCGCGCATGGGCGTCTGCGTCTACACGGGCGGGATGCCGGAGAACATCGGCAGCGCGTTCGGGAACACACTCTACTATGAGGCCGTGGCCGGAGGGGCGCGCGGGAAGTATTACATCTCGATGCGGGATGGAGAAAACGTCTGGGCGCTCTTCTGCTACGACACGCGGCGCGGACTTTGGCACAAGGAGGACAGCCTGCACGCGGCAGAGTTTGCCCGCGTGGACGATGAGCTTTACTGCCTGGACAGCGAGAAGCACGTAGACTGTCTGTATGGGTCGGCAGGACAGCCGGAAGGGGCTGTCGAGTGGATGGCGGAAACAGGAACGATGAACTACGGCCTCGCGGGGAAGAAGTACATCACGCGGCTGGACCTGCGGATGCAGCTTCCGAAGGGAAGCAGCATGGATTTCTGGATTCAGTACGATTCGGACGGACAGTGGCGGCACAGCGGACATCTGGAAGGACGCGGGATGCGGACATTCCTGCTGCCGATTCGACCTTGCCGGTGTGACCATCTGCAATTCCGAATGACGGGCAAGGGCGAGATCAAGCTATACGGCCTGACGCGCGTGCTGGAAGCGGGAAGCGACGCATGAGAAAGGAGGTGCGACGATGGGCAGCATGAAATTGGCGTACCCATCCATTGCCGGAAAGACGAGCGGGGAGCAGCTGGAATCCATGCGGCGCTACCTCCGCACGCTGACGGATCAGCTCAACCTCGCGGACTGGTCGGCGGGCGCGGTGCTGCAGGAAGTGTCGCGGGCCATTGATGCGGACAGCCTGCCGGACGCGGAGCGGAAGACGCAGCTCGGGAATTTTGGGCAGCTCAAGGCGCTGATTATCAAGACGGCGGACTACGCCGCCGCGAACAGCGAGGAATTTCAGACGAAGCTCTCGGGCAATTATGTCGCGGTATCGGACTTCGGGAAGTACTGGCAGAAGGCCACGATGACCATTGACGGAAACGAATTCGGCATCCGGCAGCTTTATGACTACGCGGCGGGCATCAACAATGATTTCACGGTGAAGTCACAGCAATATGTGAAGACCGGGCTGCTCTATTACAACGGCGCAGTGCCGGTCTACGGCGTGGGCGTCGGCAACATCGAGACCACGGTGACGAAAGACGGCGAGACCGTGGTAGACCAGAAGAAAAATGAGCTCGTGACCGTGACGCCTGGGAGGCTGTCCTTCTGGCAAAGTGGAAGCGAAGTGGCGTATCTCACGGATAAGAAGCTGCACTTCCCGTCCGGCACGCTGGAAGCGACAAATGCGGTGCTATCCGGGACGCTGACGGCGGCGAGCGGATCGACGATCGGGCCGTGGACGGTATCGGACAGCAGCATCTACCGTACCCACAACACATGGGGCGCGTCCGGCGGACTGTATTTCGGAACGAGCGGGCTGAGCCTCGGCAGCAATTTCAAGGTCGACGCGAGCGGGAATCTGACGGCGAGCGGCGCAAGCATTTCGGGGACCATTACGGCGAGCAGTCTGTATGTCGGTGGGAACGAGATCGCGACACAGCTGAACTATCTGACACAAACGGTGTATTCGCAGCTGAGCGCGCTGATGGGCTATGTTACAGCGCAGGGGCAGTACAGCGGGAATCTGGCGGGGAACACGGTCACGGTTGGGTCGCAAGGGATTTTGTATGGGAGTTATAATTCACAGGGAAACCCGGGCATGGAAGTGTACGGTTCGAACGGACTGAGACTGACGTCTGCTGGAAACGTCTATCTTGGTGCACAGGGCGGCGGAACGAATGGATCGATCACCATTGGCGGCGGGATGGTCAGCATCTACGCTGAATCCGGGCTATACGTTAACGGAACGAAGGTTACATAAGGAGGAGCAACATGGGAATTGGAATGGCGATCGAGGCGCTGCGGGAGAAGCTGATCAAGGACATCAATGAATCCGGTCTGCCGCCTGTGGTGGTGGAACTGGTGCTGCAGCCGCTCATGGCAGAGCTGCACGGGATGGCGATTGGGCAGATCCAAGCGGAGCAGATCCACAAAAAAGAGGAAAAGGAGGAAGCCGATGCAGGAACAGAACATGCAGACGATGGAGAATGAACAGATGGCGCCGGTGCTGACGCAGCCGATCGGTGAAGCGCAGGTGCGGCAGGCGTTTGCCACGCTGCAAAAATACAAGGCGGGCAAGGCAAACCTTGAAGCGCGCGTGACGGCGAGCGAAAACTGGTGGCGGCTCAAGAGCTGGCGGCAGATTCAAAAAGGGAATCCGATGGACGATAAGTGGGCGAGCGCATGGCTCTTTAACGTCATCATGGGAAAGCACGCGGACGCGATCGCGGCATACCCTGCGCCCGCCGTCCGGCCAAGGGAGCCGGACGACCGTGGAGAAGCCAAGCGGCTCTCGTCCATCCTGCCGGTGATCCTAGAACAGAACGATTTCGAGGAAGTCTACTCGGACAGCCAGTGGACGAAGCTGAAGCAGGGAACGCTCGTTTGGCACGTGAGCTGGGACAGCTCCAAGCTGAACGGAATCGGCGACATCGCCGTGAACGCGGTAGACATTCTGAGCTTTTTCTGGGAGCCGGGGATCACAGACATTCAGAAATCGAAAAACGTCTTTGTGACGGAGCTGGTCGACAACGACATCCTGACGGCCAAGTATCCGGAGTTGGAAGGGAAGCTGAAATCGACCGGCAACATCATGCAGCAGTACAACACAGATGACACCGTGCCGACGGACAACAAAAGCATGGTGGTGGACTGGTACTACAAGAAGTGGCGGGGCGGCAAGAGTGTGCTGCATTTCTGCAAATTCGTCGGAGACAACGTACTGCTGGCGACCGAGAACGACGGCGAGCAGAAATATAGCACGCAGCAGATGCCGGACGGCTCGGTTGTGCAGACGCCGGTCGGAAGCCCCATGGCGGAGACGGGCCTTTACGACGACGGGGATTATCCGTTTGTGGTGGATGCGCTGTTCCCGGTGGAGGGCAGCATCGCCGGTTATGGCTACATCGACATCGGCAAGAGCGCGCAGGAGCAGATCGACCGGATGAATCAGGCGATCATCAAGAACGCAATTATGGCGGCGTCGCCCCGGTGGTTTCGGCGCAGCGACGGCGCGGTAAACGAGGAAGAATTTGCGGACTGGACGAAGCCTTTTGTGCACGTGGACGGCAATCTCAGTCAGGACTCGCTGATGCAGATCCAGGTAAACCCGTTGAGCGCGAACTACATCACAATTTTGCAGAACAAGATCGAGGAACTGAAATGGACGACCGGCAACACGGACGTCAACAACGGCGCGACAAGCTCCGGTGTGACGGCGGCCTCCGCGATTGCGGCGCTGCAGGAAGCATCGGGCCGGTCGAGCAAGGACAGCACAAAGTCGGCATACCGGGCTTATGCGCGGCTCATCCGCATGGTGATTGAGCGAATTCGGCAATTCTACGATCTGCCGCGTCAGTTCCGCATTGTGGGGCAGCGCGGCGCGGAAGAATTCGTGCAGTATTCCAACCAAGGGCTGCAGATGCAGCCGCTCTATGGCAAGGACGGGCAGCCGGACGGGATGCGGAAGCCGGTATTTGATATCGAAGTTTCGGCACAGAAGGCGAGCGAATATACGGCGATGGCGCAGAACGAGCTGGCGCTGCAATTCTTCCAGCTGGGCTTCTTCAATCCGCAAATGGTGGATCAGGCGCTCGCGACGCTGGACATGATGGACTTCGACGGGAAGGACAGCATCGTGCAGAAGATTCAGGAGAACGCCGACCTTGCGGAGCGTCTGGCGCAGTGGCAGCAGATGGCGCTTGCCGTGGCAGATCGATATGATCCTTCGCTCGGGCAGGCGCTGGCCGAACAGGTATTGATGGAGGGCGGACAGGCCGTGCAGGCTCCGCAGGATGAAAAGCTGGCAGAGATCAAAACCGGCGAGCAGCAGGAGCCGACGAAGGTACAAAACGCGCGGGAACAGGCGCAGAAGGCCACGCAGCCGGAATAAAAAAACCGATCTGCCGGCGTGGGGTGAAATCACAAAAAACGCATGGTAGACTGAAATTAGAAAGTCAGAAAGGACTTGCTTTATGGAGGAACTTATGGCAGGAGCGCCCCAGGTGGGCGCGGCTGACGTCGCCGGTCAGCAGATGAGCGGGCAGGCAGCTCCGGCACAGGCGCAAGCGCCGCAGCAGCAGGCCAACGTCCCGGACGCTCAGGGACAGCAGGAGGAGACCTTTGAGAGCTTGATCGCGGGAAAGTACAAGCAGCAGTACGACAGCGCAGTCGGCGCGGCGGTACAGAAGGCCGTGAAGCAGCGGCTCAAAGGGCAGGGGGCGATGAAGGCGCAGATCGAAGCGATGGCTCCGGTGGTCGACCGGCTGGGCGTGCTCTATGGAATTGACACCTCAGACCCGAGAAAGATCGACTATGCGGCGCTGGCGCAGAAGTTCGGTGCGGATAACCGTCTCTACGAAGCAGAAGCCATGGAACGCGGCTCGACGGCTGACGCGGTGCGCAGCGAGTATGCTTCTCGCGCGGAAACCGCAGGGATGCGCCGCCAGCTGCAGGAGTACCAGCTTCAGGAGCAGTTCAACGGCATCCGGTCGGCATTTGACCGGGATGTTGCCGGGCAGTACGGGACGAGCTTTGAGGCCGAGATGGCAAACGAAGACTTCGCCAGGCTGATTGCGGCGAACGTCCCGCCGAAGACAGCCTACGAAGTGGTACACATGGCAGAGATCCAGGCAGCGCAAGCGCAGGTGGTGGCAGCACAGGCGAGAAACAACGTCATGCAGACCATTGCCGCGCAGGGCGCACGGCCTGCCGAGATCGGCGGGAACGCCAACGGCGGGCAATTCACAAACACAGACCCGCGCAGCTGGTCGAAGCAGCAGCGCGAGGACATCATCAGAAGGGTTCAGAGGGGGGAAAAAATCGTCCTCTGAGAAGAAGGAGGAAAAAATCATGGGTAACAGCAACATTGGATTCCAGTTTTTCGCGGATGCGGGTACGCTGGTCAACGCGACCGGCAACTATGTGAACGCATACACGGGCACGACTACGGCGTTTGACACGACCAACAAACTGACGCCGACGATGAAGACGTTTTATGACACGCAGCTCTTGGAGAATGCGCGTCCGGAACTCATTTTCGCGCAGCTGGCGAAGAAACAGGCGCTTCCGCGCAACCACGGCAAGAGCGTGGAATGGCGCAAGTGGAACACGCTGCCGGAGGCGGAGACGCTGACCGAGGGCGTCATCCCGACGGGCCAGAAGCTCGGCATGTCCAGCATGACGCAGGACATCGTGCAGAAGGGCCTGTACGTCACGATCTCCGACCAGCTGGAACTGCACGCCATTGACAACGCCATCCTCGGCGCGACCGAAGAGCTCGGCGCGTCCGGCGGCATGAGCGTGGACAAGATGGTGCGCAACGAGGTCGTGGGCGGCACGGTGAAGCAGCTGTGCGATAAGGTGAACGCGACGACGGGCGTGCACACCGAAGTGACCACGAGAAGCGGCATGGACACGACGTCGGTTCTGACGCCGACGGAGATCAACAAGGCCGTGACCACGCTGAAGAAGATGCACGCGCCGACGATCAACGGCAAGTATGTCGCCGTCATCCATCCGTCCGTCGCATACGACCTGCGGCAGAGCAAGGAATGGATCGAGGCGCACAAGTACGCTGCGACGACCGAGATGTTCAACGGCGAGATCGGCGAGCTGCACGGCGTGCGGTTCATCGAATCGACGAACCAGAAGATCTGGAACGACAGCACATGCCCGGTCAAGACGGAGGCTGCGAGCGGCAACCCGGCGGTCTATTACAGCGTGTACGCGACGCTGGTCATGGGCAAGGACGCCTTTGCGATGATCGACCCGGACGGCGGCAACATGGAGATGATCGTGAAGACGAAGGACGAGGCGGGCGGCCCGCTGAACCAGTTCAGCACCGTCGGCTATAAGTATGAGGGCGCGGCGAAGATCCTATACGAGGATCGCATGGTGCGCATTGAAAGCCTGAGCGCGTATTCCGCGACAGACCCGGCGAACTAAGGAAGGAGCACAGCAATGGTAAAGACCGAAGTGACCGAAGCGTATGACCCGTGGAAGGACATGCGGGAGATCACGCTGCCGCGGGCGGGCAACAACGAACAGCAGTTCCAGCTTGTCGGCGTGAACGGCCGGACATTTCAGGTGCCGCGCGGCAAGCGGACGCAGGTACCGCTGCCGGTCTACGAGTGCCTGATGGAGGCACAGGCGGCGCAGCAGGAAGCCTTTGAGGCCAACCGCAGGAGCGAACCGAAGTAACAACGAAATGCCAGTGCGGCATGGACGGGAGGGGGCTGCAAAGCTCCCTCTTTTCCGTAGAAGGAGGGTTTATGAGAATCAGGGAAGCGATTGAAACAATCGACCGGCTGATGCCGAATCAGTACGGCGAGGATGACAAGGTGCACTGGCTCAGTGAGCTGGACGGCATTGCAGATCGTGAGGTATTCCGGGCGCATGAGCGGGAAGAGGATATGGGGGAATTCACCGGCTATCCGCCGGGGGTAGACCTCGACACGATTTTGATGATCCCGTTTCCGTACGAGGACATCTACCGCTGGTATCTGGAGATGAAGATCTGCGACGCGAACGGCGAGCTGACGAAGTACAACAACGCCGCTGCAAAGTACAACAGCTACTGGCAGGGATTTTGGAACGCATACAATCAGGCACACATGCCGCGGCAGGCGGCGACGTATTTCAAACTGTAAAGGGGTGAAGACATGGCAATTTATCGCGTAGAGAACGGAAAGGCGCCGGCCGGCCTTTCGGCGGGCGACGAGGTCGTGACCGGCGGCGGAACATACCGGATCACAGGTGTCAACGCCGACGGCAGCTACAAGAGCCAGGTGAGCAACAAGAAACAGACGACCTACAACTACAAGGGGCAATATACGCAGCGGCAAAGTCCGCTGCTCTCGCAGGGCGTGAGCGGGTATACGCAAAACAAAGTCAATGGGCTGGAAGGCGGTTACACGCCAGGCTCCGCTGTGCAGCAAGCGCAGGCGTATCTCAATCAGGTGCAGTCCCGCAGACCGGGGGAATATCAAAGCCAGTGGGACGGCGAGCTGACGGAGCTTTACAACCGGATCGCGAACCGGAAGCCGTTCAGCTATGACATTGGGACAGACCCGGTATATCAGCAGTACCGTGAGCAGTACCAGCGGCAGGGGCGGCTCGCGATGCAGGACACGATGGGCCAGGCGGCGGCGCTGACCGGCGGTTATGGAAGCACCTACGGCGAACAGGTGGGGCAGCAGGCGTACAATGCCTATCTGCAAAACCTGAACGACATTGTGCCGGATCTTTACAATGCGGCATACAACCGCTACCGCGACGAGGGCACAGACCTCTACAACCAGTATGGACTGCTCAGCGACCGCGAGAATCAGGCGTACAGCCGGTACCGCGACACGGTGAACGACTACTACTCCGACCTCTCCGACGCGCGCGGCGCCTACGACAGCGCCTATTCGCGGGACTACAACCAGTGGAGCGACCAGCTCAGCTATTGGGCGCAGAAGGCGGCGAACGAGAACAGCGCCTACTTGCAGCAGCTCGCGGCGCAGAGCAGGGCGAGCGGCGGATCGGGCGGGAGCAGCAAGAGCAAGGAGACGACCGCACAGAGCGGAAAAGGCTACATCGACAACACCTACAACAAAGGTGGTGTCGGCGGGGTGCAGTCGAAAACGTATGATCAGCTCAAGCGAGGGATGTATGAATGGCTGGCGATGGGGCAGAAGGACAAGGCGTATGAGTTGTTCCAAGGCGTCGTGCACCAGCTCAATCTCGGAAACGCGACCGGCAAGAAGCAGTATAACGAGCTGGCGAGCATCTTGAACAAGGCGGGGTTTGGCATTCCGCTGGAATAAGGGGGAGCTATGGCAAAGTGGAAACGGAGCGGCGCGGATGCGCTGCGGGAGTATGAACAGGCGAGCAGCTATGCGAAGAACACCGGAGCTGCCCAAATGCAGCAGCAGGAGCAGACGCAGAGCGGCACATGGAAGCGCAGCGGCGCTGACGCGCTACGGGAATATGAGCAGTCCACAAACTTTCCGCAGACCATGCGGCAGCGGCAGTACAACGCGGAGGAGCGGAACTACGACGCATTTGCCAACTACCGCGCGGCAATGCAGCAACAGGCGCAGCGGCAGGTGACGCAGGGCTATGAGCGCCGGGCGGACGCGATGGGGGCTGTGGCGAGGGGGTATGGGCAGTCGAACATGCCGACGGCGGCAAAGAAGACGGCATACCAGAATTACACATACGCGCTCAAGCAGAAGGAGCTTCGGCAGAAACAGATGAGCGGGAAACCGCTGACCCCGGCAGAGCAGAAGATCCTGAATACAAATGTCTATAAGAACGTAGAAGCCGCAGCTGCGCAAGAGAGCGGAAAACTGAAAACAGTTCATGAAAACGAAGACTGGAGAGAGGAACGGAAGAAGAAGCGCAAAGAGCAGCTGAGCGAGCAGGAATTCAACCGGTCGAGCGCGATGCAGGAACAGTATGGCTCGTATGACAACTATCTGCGCGGCGTGTATGCCGGGTATGATGAGGCTGTGGCGAAGCGGGAAGCAGAACAGGCGAAAAGCTCTGACACGCTGCGGGCCGAGAGCGCGGACGTGCAGCGGCAGATCGCGGAGATCGACGCGCGCCAGAGGGCTGCATGGACGCAGAACGGCCATTCCGGCTGGGATGCCGATTTACAGCAGGAGAAAAAGGCGCTGCAAGAACAGCGCCGCTCGCTGGACGACCGCGCATACTGGAAGGGGCAGGAGGAATACAAGGCCGGGAGACAGGCAGAGCGGCAGGCCGAACAGGACAAATATGCGGGCTGGACGGCGGAGCAGATGCAGGCGCGGATCGATGAGATCGACGCGCAGCAGAAGGACGCATGGACGCGGAGCGGCGCGTCTGGATATGATGCGGCCTTGCAGCAGGAAAAGAAGGAACTCGAACGGCAGAAGAACCGCATCGCGCCGGGATGGCTGCAAAAGGCGGGGAACTTTGTGGATGACGCGCTGACGGCGTTTTATGAGGGCAGCAATGCGCAGTCGATGAGCGGGTTTGAAATGGCGCACAACGTCGCGGAAACGAAGGTCAATCAGGGCGTCGCGTGGGCGCTGCGCGACATTGCGGATTCTGCGATGCTGCACGCGCTCGGCGGCGATCGATACGCGGAGAAGCTGCGTTCGCTGGCAGACCGAATGGCGACGGAGTATGACTATACAGACGCGCAGCTGTGGCAGGATGATTATAACCGGATCATGGACGAGGTGCTGCAGGATCACAGCCCGGTCGGGACGTGGATCTTGCAGCAGCTTCCATCCGCCGGAGCGATGGTGGGCGACATGATGGTGTCTACGGCGACGGGCGGCGCGCTCACGCCGCTGACGGTGATGGGAATTCGTGCGGGCGGAAATGCTATGCTCGACGCGCACAATGCAGGGGCGACGGACACACAGGCTGTGCTCATCGGTCTGCAAAATGCGGCGGTGGAGATCCTGTCGGAAAAGCTGTTCGGAGGAAACCCGGTCTATGATGAGGATGTGGGTCTGGTGAACCGTGCTGTGGCGAAGCTGACGAAAAGCAAGACGGTCATGAAAGTGCTGGACAGCAAGGCGCTTGATTTCGTGTCGGAAGGTCTGGAAGAAGTGATCGCGGAGCTTTTAGAGCCGACGTTCCAGAGCCTCGTTTTGAATGGAAGTCTGAAAGGCTCGGTGACATGGGAAAGTCTCGGCAATTCGTTCCTCGGCGGCGTGTTCCTCGCGGCGCTGGGCGACCTCGCCGGGATGCCGGGCGGGCTGACGCAGGCGAAGCAGGAGCGGCAGACAAAATATTACGCGAAGATCCTCGCGGGTCAAGGTGCGCAGTCTGAAAATACGGAGGTGCGCGAGGCTGCGGCCATCGTGCAGGAAAAGCTGGACTACGGTCGGACGCCGGATATTGAAGACATCGGGCGGGTGCTCTCTGCGATGGACGACGCTGGGGAGACACAGGCGGCACAGGAGGCTGCGGAGGCCGCGCAGAGCAGCAGAGCATACAACCAATATGAAAAGGCCGTGGAGGACGTGCAGCAGTCTCGGGCGGACTATGACCGCAATATGCAGCGGAAAGCGATCTTTGACGCGGAGGACGCCGGAGAGATCACGCACGAGCAGGCGGAAGCCGCGCTGGATGTGCTGGATAACGATGAGGCCATCAACCGGGGCGAGGCAGACCGCGTGAACGCACGGAAAATCCAAGAGGATGCGGAAGCTATGCAGGACGCGGCCAACGCACGGGAGCGGCTGCGGAGCCAGCAGGAGCGGGCGGATGAGACGCTTGACCGCCAGACGGAGCGAAGCGCGAGCCGCACGGTGCAGCAGGCGGCGGCACAGTATGGATGGACCGCATCCTTGACGGATGCGGTCGCACAGGGCTATACTGCATATATCAGAAGGGGAGGCGGGGAGCTGAGCGCGGCGCAGTACGCCGAGGCGGCGAACCGGGCCTATCAATATGGCGCAAGCGGCGCGGCACTGAACGCGGCGCAGAGGGCCGCACAGGGCGTACAGCCGAAGATCACACAGGCGGCATGGGCCGCCGGAAAGGAAAACGGAAATGGCAGAACAGGAAAAGCGGCTGCTGATGACGGCGGCAAACGGGATGCAGGTATGGATTCCGGAAAGCAGAGTGGAAGCGTGGCAGCGGGCACAGGCCGCACAGAAGCGCGATCCCAGCAAAGGAGCGCGGCAGCGGAACGCGCTGACATCGAAAATCGTGTCCGCAATGCAAAGCAGCCCTACCTCAGTGGAAAAGAAATAGGGATCAAAAACGGCTCGGCGGAAAAGAGTTTTCAAGAAGTGCCGGAAAGCCTCTGGACACCGGCGCTGCGGGAGACGGCGGAGCACCTGAAGAAGAACGGCGTCAAGAATGTGCATTTCTTTGTCGGGAAGATCGGCGTCGTCAATCAGGCGTCTCAGGTGACGCGGTACATGAACGGCGTGGCGATGGGCGATTCCGTGTGGGTCAGGGCCAACGACAAACGGCTCAGTGTGGAGCAGATCGGGCGGCATGAGGAATTTCACAACATGGCAGACCGCGCGCCGGATATGCTGGATGCGGTGCGGGAGCAGATCACAAAGAAGCTCGGCAAGGAGAAGCTGCGGGCGCTGGCCCGACGATACGCCGAGGCTTATGAAGGATGCTACACCGAGGAAGAGCTGGCACACTACATCGAGGAGATCTGCGCGGACGCTTATGCCGGGATCGAGCGGTTTGGGGGACTTTCGAAGGAAGCTATGGATGCGCTGTGGCAGACGAATGAAAAGACCCAAAGCACAGAAAAAACCGACAGCGCCAGAGCGCCGCCGAAAGGAAAGTTTAGTTTGGAAACGTCGGAGGATGGCCGGAAGTATGTATTGGTAGATCGGCAACAGGGGCGGTTTATCGGATTGAACAACAAGGAAGCCGCAAAGCTGGCGAAAGAGGTCATCCAGGAGGAATTCTCCGGCCAGACGCTTCCGCTCGGAGAATATGCAGCTGTGACGGTTCGTCGGCGTGGCGGAGAATACAGTTTCGACGGCGCGAAGAAATATGCGTATGATGGGAGTCAATATAGCGACACAGTATTCCAAGCGAAGATGCGCGCTGCGGCCAATCTGGATGAAATGCTGGAAGCGGCTGAATATGTCGGACACTCCGACGATCACAAAAATCATGCGTTTGCAACGGATGGGTTTGATTATTATAAAACCACATTTGTTGTGGGCGGGAGAGCATTTGAAGGGGTATTCAACATCGGCCTCTCTGATATGGGCGCAACGTTCTATGGCATGACAAAAATAGAGCAAGTCACCGATACCAACTCTTTCGTTTCGTCCCTTGTGGATGAAACGCGGTCGGATAATGGTGACTTGCCTAAATCAAGGGTAGCACGGAACGTCGAAAATGTCAATGGGAAATTCTCGGCAGATGCTGAGCAGGAGGCGAAGGAACAGACCGAGGAACAGGAAGTGCCGAAGGGCGGCTATACGCTGAACACGATTCCGAAGCGGGCACAGACCTATTTGCGGAGAGCGCAGAATGACTTCCTATACCAACTCGAACGGAGCTTCCGGATGCCGTTCGGGCAGAACGTCAAGAAGACGCGGGAGCTGCTGGACGAACTGACGAACGAATACCTCCAGACCGGAGACGTCACGAAAGAGACGATGGACAAAACGTTTGAAAAGGTCTATGAAGAGGGCGTGAAGCTGGAAAAGGCGTTCTATGAGAAGATCGAGCGCGTCGCGCCGCAGCTTCGGATGACGGAGATCACCCTGAGCGCAGAGGAGCGGGCGGCACTTGAAAACTACGAGCAGTTCAAGCGGCGCACCAGAGGGAAGCTGAATGTGGTGGAATCCGGCGGGAAATCTCTGAGCGAGGTCTATGAGATCATGAGCCGGAAGATTCCGGAGCTGTTCCCGCGTGGCGTGACCGATGCGGCGGAGCAGGAAATGCTTTTGCTGATGGGCGCGAACCGCATGGCGACCACGAAAGAGAACGTGCGCAGCTACAATGGAAAGAACGCTGCGGTCTGGAAGCGGACGGCACAGGTCGATTTTGAGGCAAACGTCCGGGACATGATGGGCGATCTGCGCGTGGCGCGGCGCTACGCCGAAGCGCAGAAACGGACAGAGAAGGTCTATGAGGGGCCGACGACGGAAGAAGATGTGCAGGCGCTCTATAATCTGCAAGCAGACCAGAGACGGAACTATGAGCGGGAGGCGCAGAAGTATCTTCTGACGGCGGAAGACCGCCGCATGGTGAACCGGCTGCTGCGCGGCGACATTACGCCGGAGAGCGTGGCCGGGATGGAGAACGCGGATTCTATCCTTGCAGTCTATGAGGCCAAGGCGGACTATGACCTGACGACCTTGAAGATCGCAGAATACAACAAGCACATCAACGAACAGCGGGACAAAAACGCGCAGACGGCGCTCGGAGACATCAACCAGTGGAAAGACAAGAAGACCGGATTCCAGTATGCCAGGGAGACGCAGACGCGGAACGTCCGCGACATCGCGCCGAAGGAGAACGCCGAGGCGGTCAACAAGGGCTATTTTGAACCGGTGCGAAAGGCGACGGCGAACGCCACGCGGATGAAGAACGATCTGCGCGCCCGCGTAAAGGCGCTGAAGCTGAGCCGGCACAGAGCAAAGGGAAACATCGTCAGCGAGGCCGCAGCCGTGCAGATCCTCGGCGAGGCGCAGGACAACATCCGCGTGATGGAAGCCAGCAAGGGGCGCATCAAGGAGCGGGATGGAAAAACACTCGAAGAATGGGAAGGCATCGTCTCGGAACTCTGGAACAAGAATCCGGGGTTAGACAAGGCCAAGATCCAGAACGCGGTGAAGGAGTTCCGCAAGATCTATGATGAGCTTTACAAGATGATGAACGCGACGCGCATCCGAAACGGCTATGCGCCGGTCAACTACCGGGCGGGGTATTTCCCACACTTCGGGATTGGAACGTCGGACGGAATCCTGAACCTCATGGGAATGGCAATGGGCGTCGAGGCTGGGATCGAAGTTTTGCCGAATGATGCGAAGGGAATCTTCACATGGTGGCTCAAAAAGCGGAAGGAACAACGCGGCCCTGACGCGCTGCCCACGACGATCAACGGACAGACAAAGAATTTCAAGCCCGGAATCCCGTGGCTCGCCAACGCACAGGAACGAAAGGGATTCCGCACGGCATACGACGCGGTGAAGGGATTCGACAAGTACGTCGAGGGCGCGGCGAGCGTCATCTATTACACGGACGTCATTCAGAATCTGCGGTCCTTGGCGAGAAATGCGCGCTACCTTGCATCGAACGATGGAATCAAGGAACAGATCGACGCCATCCGCGCGAACGAAAATCTGACGGAGGAAGACAAGAAAGATAAGATCGACGAGATCAAGCGGGAAGGGCGCTATGCACTGTCTCTGTGGGTGGCGAACGTCGATGAGTATACCAATCTGCTTGCGAACAAAAAAAGCACGCTCGACCGCGATGTGGAATCGCTGCTGAACCGGTCGGTGCACAGTTTCCTGAAGAAGTGGCAGACGAAGGTTGCGGCAAATATGGTGGCGCTGAATCCGGGATCGTGGCTGACGAACTTCGGCGTCATTGCGCAGGCGGCGGCACAGATGAAGATCACGTCTGTAGCGAAAGCAATGTACCAGCAGGCGGCGAACGCATGGGTACATGATGATTTCGCAGAGCGGAGCGACTTTCTTACCAGCAGAGCGGGCAGTGATACGCTGGTCAACAGCTGGGCGGACAACGCGAGCAAGGTGCTGTCGAAGCCGATGGAGCTGATCGACTGGTATTCCTCCAACGTCATCGTCCGGGCGCGGTACATGGAAAACATTCAGCGCGGCATGAGCGAGGAAAGCGCGATGGAGGAAGCAGACGATTTTGCGGCGGGTGTCATGGCAGACCGCAGCAAGGGCGCGATGCCGACACTGTTTGAATCCCGGAATCCGCTGCTGAAAATGTTCACACAGTTCCAACTCGAAGTGAACAACACGTTTTCGTATGTGTTCAAAGATCTCCCGGCAGAACAGCGGAAGAAAGGCGTCGGCGCGATTGCATGGGCGCTGCTCAAATTTGCGCTGGAAAGCTGGATCTACAATGAGTTCTATGAACTAGTAGTAGGCCGACGACCGATGCTTGACCCAATCGATCTTATCATCGAGGGTGCGGCAAGCTATTCCGGGCACGACCGGAATAATGCCATCCGCGCACTTGCAACAGGCCAGAAATGGTGGACGGAGAAGGATGAGGATGAACACTGGCTGAACACGACGGTCGATTTTGCAACAGAGATCGGGCAGGAGCTGCCGTTTGTCGGGAATCTTGTGGGCGGCGGCAAGCTGCCGTACACCAGTACATTCCCGGATATCGGAAATATGATCAGCATTGCGGCGTCCGAGGATCTGGATGCGAAGCAGAAAACCGAGAAGCTGCTGCTGTCGCTGAAAGACCCAGCGGCATACTGGGTACTGCCGTTTGGCGGCGGACAGCTCAAGAAATCCATTGAAGGTGCCGCTGCAACCAAGGCGGGCGGAAGCTACAAGATGAACAGCAAGGGCGAGCGCGTCCTGCAATACCCGGTCTACACTGACACGACGGCGGACAAGATCCGGGCATGGACGACGAACATTGTATTCGGCAAAAGCTCGACCAAGGCTGCGCAGGACTGGGTAGAAAGCGGGTTTAAGAATCTGAACGCCAAGGAGACCACGGCATACGAGACCATGACGGAATACGAGGATCAGCGGGAAACATTCGCCTTCATCAAGGCGGTCAAGAAGATCGACGGAGACACAAACAAGAAGATCTTCCTCGGGAGCTACAAGGGCGTGAGCGACAAGGCCAAGGCGGACTATTTCTACAATGTCATTGCCAATGATACGGACAAAGAGGAAATGGAGCCGATGACCGAGAAAGAGCGTATCGCGTATATGGAGAAAAAGATCCAGGACGCGAAGGACAAACAGCTCAAGGAAAGCATCCGGGAAGATTTCGGCGAGGGAAAAATCAGCGAGCAGAAAGCGATCCAGAAACTCGTCGCAAACGACTTTGCAGACGACGAGAACGACGCCTACTGGAAAATCCGCGAGTGGAAGGGAGGCAAGGGATACAAGAAATACGACAGCTTCCTTTCCACGGTAGAAAGCGCCGGAGACGTCGCCAAGGCGGCAAAGGAGTATCTGGACAACGGTGTAGAAGCTGAAACGCTGGCACGAGAAATTACCAGCGAGTACAAGCAGCAGTACATTGCGGCGGACAGCGCGGAGCGCAAGCGGCTGAAGAAGCTGCTGCTGGACGCTTATGCCGCCATCGGGTATGACCGGAAGGAGAAAGAGAAGGACATCGACAAGTGGCTGGAAGATGACAAGTAACAAAAAACCGGAGCGGGATGACCGCTCCGGTTTTTTACTGGGCTTTTTTTAGTTCGGCGATCTGCTCGCTGTGCAGCTTGATAATGGATTTCAGGAAATCGACCTCTTCCTCCAGCTCTTCCACGCGGCTTTTCGGGGCGAGCGTTTCAAGCAGCGTCTGTTGGCCTTCGGCAAGAAGATTGAATTTCGGCATAATTGAAGATTCGATAAGAACGCGCGTGGAGGCGGCGGTCTCCTGAAGAATCTCTTTTTTCTGGGCCTCCATTACATCTATCATGCGGGAAGTCTGCGTGTCGAGCAAATCCTTAATGAGTGCCAAATCGTTCTTGTCCAGCATAAAATATTCTCCTCCTGTTTGAGATAAGAACAGTATAGCGCGCGGAGGGCGGAGCCGTCAAGTGCTGCGTGGGGTGAATCTGCCGGTAGGAGCTGTTACACTGAGGGAAAGGAGTTGATGAAAATGGGAATTCCAATTCCGGGAGCATACGCAAGCCCGCGAATCTCGAACGGCGTGCTGTGCTGGTATGCCGGAGATACATTCAGCGTCGTCATTCAGGCGGATCTTGTCGATCAGGACGGAACGGCCGTGGACATTGGGGCGACGGACACGGTGAGGATCACGTTCCGCGATGACACGCGGGCGGAGGTTTGGAGCAAGACGTTTTCGAACGTCGCGAACAATCAGGTGACGCTTGTGGTCGATGCGGAGATCAGCGCGAAGTTCCCGAAGGGCAGATACACCTACGACGTGGAATTTTCGCACGGAGACCGGACGACGCTGGCGCGGGACAACAAAGTCCGGGTGGAATGAGGTGAGACAGTGAAGGTTGAAATTCCGAACAGTATTTTGGTCACATTGAGCGGGCAGACGTCGCGCGGCGTGAAGGGCATTGAAGTCCGCGAGGCGGACGGCCATCTGATCTTTACGCTGACGGACGGAAAAGAGCTGGATATGGGTTCCGTCATGGGGCCGCAGGGGCCGAAGGGAGACACTGGCGCGAAAGGCGAGAAGGGCGACACTGGGGCCAAGGGAGACACTGGCGCAACGGGCGCAAAGGGCGAAAAAGGGGACAAAGGCGACAAAGGCGACCCCGGCGCGACCGGCGCGCAAGGAGAGCAGGGAGCGCAAGGACTGCAAGGTGAGCGCGGCGAGAAAGGCGAAAAGGGCGACACAGGAGCCAAGGGAGACCCCGGCACGGACGGCACGACGCCGACGATTGGCGCGAATGGGAACTGGTATCTCGGGACAACCGACACCGGGAAACCATCACGCGGAGCCAAGGGCGACAAGGGAGACCAGGGCGAACAAGGCATCCAAGGAATTCGGGGCGAACAGGGCGAGCAGGGCGTTCAGGGTATTCAGGGCAAGCAAGGAGAAAAGGGCGAAACTGGCGCGACGGGCGAGACCGGCCCGCAAGGCGCGACAGGCCCACAGGGCGAGACGGGGCCGAGAGGCCCGCAGGGGCCGAAGGGTGACACCGGTTCCGGGTTCAAGGTACTCGGCTACTACGCGACCGTTGCGGCACTGAGCGCTGCGGTGGCGAACCCGGAGGCTGGCATGGCCTACGGCGTCGGCACGGCGGAACCCTACGACATCTACATCTACGACAGCGTGAGCAAGAGCTGGAAAAACAACGGCCCGCTGCAAGGCGCGAAGGGCGACACCGGTGTCGGCGTGGCGAATGTGACGTTTGACGACGACGTTATGACCGTCAATTTGACGTCCGGCGCGCACTACTCCTCCGGCAGTCTGCGAGGGCCACAGGGCGTGAAAGGTGACGCTGGTGCGAAAGGTGAAAAGGGAGACCCCGGTGCACAGGGCGAAAAAGGCGACAAGGGCGATACTGGCGCAGTCGGCCCGCAAGGCCCGCAGGGCGAGACCGGGCCGAAGGGCGCGGACGGCACTAACGGCACGAACGGCATAACCCCGACGATCGGTGCGAATGGGAACTGGTATCTCGGAAGCACGGACACGACGAAGCCCTCGCGCGGCGCGAAGGGTGACAAGGGTAATCCCGGAGACAAGGGCGAGACCGGCGATACTGGGCCGCAGGGGCCACAAGGTGAGAAGGGCGACACTGGCAGCACAGGGCCGCAGGGCCCGAAGGGCGATCCGGGTGAGACCGGCCCGCAGGGGCCCGCCGGGCACACGCCGGTCAAGGGGACGGATTACTGGACGGCGGCGGATCAGACGAGCATGGTCAATGACGTGCTGGCGGCGCTGCCGACGTGGAGCGGAGGTGCGTACTGATGGCATACGACAAGGTCGTTGATTCGGCGTCGCTGGATTCGAAGCTGACGCAGGTCGCGGACGCGATCCGGACAAAGGGCAACACCAGCGCCGATCTGCAATTCCCATCCGGATTTATCTCCGCTATTCAAGCCATTCAGACCGGTACAGAGCTGCAAATCATCGTGTCTGTGACCTCGGGTGCAACTGTTACCGCCACGAAAGGAAGCAAGGTCGTGAGCGGCATATCGGTCAATGGAACGTGTACGCTTGTGGTACCAGAAGAAGGAGAATGGACGGTTAGTGCAACATTGGGTGGGGAAACGAGCACTAGTAATATCGTGAATGTTGTATCTTCGTATGATACATCTCTGGTCTTTATACCTGCATTGAACGATAATTCATGGGAAACCATTCGTGGCATTTCTGATGCTGGAACTGGTGCGAACTATTGGAGCATTGGCGACCGTAAGGCTGTGACTGTAAACGGCACTGTCGGCACGCAGGCTGTGAACGGTACTTACTACGCTTATATTATTGGCTTTAACCACAATAGCAGCAAGGAAGGCAATGGTATCACATTTGGCACATTCAAAACTGCTTTGTCTGGCGGCACGGATATTTGTTTAGTTGATGGTAATTACAACGGCTCCTCAACAAACGGTACCAAGTATTTCAACATGAACCACAGTTCAAACACCAACGCTGGTGGCTGGAAGGGTTGTGACCTTCGCTATGATGTGCTTGGCTCAACGAACACGAATGATGGCGATGCCACAGCAACAACTGCGACAAATCCTGTCGCAAATACGCTAATGGCTGCACTTCCGTCAGACCTCCGCGCTGTGATGCAGCCGATGACTATCTACACAGACAATACGGGCGGTGGTAGTGACAATGCGTCTTATGTTACTAAGACCACAGACTACCTTCCGTTGCTGGCTGAGTATGAGATTTTCGGCACACGCACCTATGCGAACTCTGCTGAAAAGAACTATCAGGCGCAGTATGCTTATTACTCTGCTGGAAATTCGAAGGTGAAATACCGTCACAGCGCAACAGGTTCCACTGCTTGGTGGTGGGAGCGTTCTCCTAGTTACAACAACAGATACTACTTCTGCTATGTGTACACGAACGGCAACGCGAGCTTTAGCGGCGCAGGGTATTCCGCTGGCGTCGCCCCGGCTTTCCGCGTCTAATCCTGCATCAACAGTATCAAGCCCACGGAAGTGGGCGTGCTCAAATCATTAAGGGAGAGGGACGGTACACCCTCTGCGGTAAATGCAAGGGAACTTCGTCCCCCTCCCCATCCTATGATCGTAATAAGTGTATTTAGAATTAACAATTTCAAGAACAAGGAGAAAAATGAAATATATTGCGTATAGACGCTTCAAAGAAAAGGCAATTTGCGGTGATGTGAATATCCCAGCTATGACTATATGTGAAGAAAACAATGGATATATCTTCTATGACGGCAAAATGCTCTGTGTTACAACAAGTGAGAACGCGCATCAGTTTTTTGCTCGTGACGATGATGGTGCAGGTATGCTCCGTGGAAAGCTGACACAAGCCATTCAAAAGACACTCGCAAAGCGCGATGCGAACTATCAGAACCGGTGGGATAAGGTTTGGGAAGACCACGCCTGCCAGCCGTATAAGCGCATTGAGGACGATGACTTCTGGCTGTGGAACCATGATTTCTTCAATGCCGATATTGATACGCTCCGACACATCGCAAGATTAATAGGAGTAAAGGAGGTTGCTTAAATGTACAAAATAACTCAAAACGGCGCATTTGCCGGGTATGCGGACAGTATCGTGCTCATCCGACTGCACAGTAACGGTTGTTATGTACTGTGCAAGGAGGCCGAGGCTGAGGGCTTTTGCGCGAAGATGGCCGTGACGCTGACCGACAAGGACGGGAAGGCGTATCAGGCACTTTCTGACACGGTGTTCCGGCTTGCGGGCAAGTTGCTGAAGGGAACAGAACCGGAAGGCAGCTATGAAGAGATGGGCGCGGCATTGCCACTTACAGACGCAGAGACGGCGGCGAAAATTTTACTTGGGGAGGCGGAATGATGACCTACACAGAAAGGGCCAGAGCATTGCGCCCCTATATCGTCAAGGCTTCAGCCAGTCTGACGGATGCAGACG
>ERZ772861.948-NODE-948-length-27471-cov-4.058105_pt1 | contig 27471 bp, 20 predicted proteins | sample MGYA00512135_ERZ772861 | MGnify/ENA primary metagenome ERZ772861 (study PRJEB29015, sample SAMEA2737700) | human gut metagenome | biome: human gut; feature: human-associated habitat; material: faeces | place: China | collected 2012 ...
AGCAGGTAGTCGTTCCACACCCACATGATTTCCAGCACACCCACAGAAATCAGGGTAGGCTTCATCATGGGCAGAACCACGCTGAAGAAGGTGCGGATGGGGCCGCAGCCGTCAATCGCCGCCGCTTCTTCAATGGACAGGGGGATGGACTTTACAAATCCCGAGAACATAAATACCGCCAAACCGGCACCGAAGCCCAGATAGATAATGGGTATCGTCCACGGTGTATTCAGGTCCAGGGTATCAGCGGTTTTGGGCAGGGTAAACATGACCATCTGGAAGGGCACCACCATGGAGAAAACGCAGAGGTAGTACACGATCTTGCTGAAGGTACTGCCCACCCGGGCGATGTACCAAGCTGCCATGGAGGTACACACCAGGATCAGGGCGCTGGAAACAATGGTGATAAACAAGGAGTAGCCAACGGATTTCGCAAAGGGGTAATTGCCGAAGGTCATGCCCTTGATGTAGTTGTTCATGCCCACAAAGGACTCTTCGTTTGGCAGTGCAAAGGTATCGGTGTTGACATATGCATTTGACTTAAAAGAATTGACCAGAACCAGGAAAATAGGAAGCAGATAAACAATGGCAATGACTGTAAACGCAACGGTAAGTGCCATTTTTGTACGCTTCTCGCCCTGGATGGTAGCAGGCTTTTTACTCATTACTGCTGCACCTCCTTATCATGGGTCATCTTCATCTGGAAAATACCAATGATGGCAACCAGGAAGAAGAACATCACAGCCTTTGCCTGGCCGACGCCCTTGGTTTTCAGTGTGTTGGAATTGACGATGTTCAGGGCCAGCATTTCCGTAGTATGGATAACGCCCTTATAGGGACGACCGTCTGTCAATGCCAGGTTCTGGTCGTAGAGCTTAAAGGAATTCGTCAGAGTCAGGAATGTGCAGATAGTGATGGAGGGCATCACGTTGGGAATAGTAATGTACCACAGAGTCTTCCACTCGGATGCGCCGTCAATCTTGGCTGCCTCCAGCATATCTCCGGGAACAGCCTGCAATCCGGCAATGTAAATGATCATCATATAGCCGATCTGCTGCCAGGCCATCAAAATAATCAGGCCCCAGAAGCCATATGTAGAATTCAGAAGAATAGAGGTGTTGTAGCGGGACAGAATGCCGTCAAAGATCATGGACCAGATATAGCCCAGGACAATGCCGCCGATGAGGTTGGGCATAAAGAAGACGGTACGGAAGATATTGGAGCCTTTGATGCCCTTGGTCAGCAGGTAAGCCACGGTAAAGGCGAGAATATTGATGATCAGCAGAGAAACCAGTGCGAAGCCGGCAGTATACCAGAAGGCATGGATAAAGCTATCGTCAGCAAAAGCCTTCATGTAGTTGTTCAGGCCGCTCCAGGTCCATTTGCTGGTGGTTTTAAAATCACAGAAAGAAAGGAACAGGCCCTTTCCAAAGGGATACAAAAATCCGATGCAGAACGCAATAAAGGTCGGCAGGAGGAACAGCGGGAAGCATTTCTGAATGGGCCGGCGAACCAGCACAGAGTTCAGAGAGGCGCCATCGTTCGTTTGTTTCAGTTTGGCCATTAATCATCTCTCCTATTAGGCGCTGCCGGAGGACCGGCGGCAGGGATTATCCAAAGCCGGGATACGGAAAAAAATCCGGGGCGAGCGAACTTGCTCGCCCCGGAAAGACTGACTTACTTCAGGGTATCAGCCAACGTTCTTGGCGTACTGAGCAGCCCAGCCGTCCACGATGGCAGTCTCGACAGCGGCCCAATCGCCAGTACCAGAGGTGTACTGAGTCATAGCGTCCACAACGGCGGCACGGAAGTCATCCACGCCGGGAGTCCAGTTGAATGCCCAGGTAACGGAGTAGTTGCCGTCAGCAACCAGTTTGTTGGCGTCAGCACAGAACACGTTCTCGGGAGTCTTAGCGTTCTTGAAGGGGCAGGGACCAAACTCTTTAGCCAGCATGGTGGTGCCTTCCTCGGAGGTAACGACCCACTTCATGAAGTCCAGAGTAGCCTGGATGTCTTCGGGAGCAGCTTCCTTGTTGACAGCCCAGCAGTTCTCGGTGCCGGAGCACAGGCCAGCCTTCTCCTCGCCTTCTACACCGCAGTAGATGGGGATCATGGCCAGGTCGTCGGGGTTCATGCCGAAGGTGCCGGTCAGGTTGCTGTACTCCCAGGTACCGTTCTGGTAGAACACGGCCTCGCCCTTGCCGAACTCAGCCTCAGCCTGGTCGCCGGTGGCGGTGGTCAGAGCAGCGCCGGTGGTGGCGGAGTCAGTGGTGTACAGATCCCAGATGGCCTTGAAGTTGTCCAGGTACTTGTTGGTGATGGTGGCGGGCTGCTTGGTCACGTCGTCGTCACGGAACTGGTAGAACAGCGGCATATTCAGCAGGTGGCCGGAGAATCTCCAGGAGGAGGAGCCGTCCAGGCCGGCGGAGGTGAAGGCATCGAAGCCCAGCTCGGAAGCCCGGGCGTGGATGTCGTCAGCAACAGCCTTCAGGGTCTCAAAGTTCTTGATTTCGTCGATGGGGTGACCAGCCTTTTCCAGCAGGGCCTTGTTGACGATGATGCCAAAGGACTCGTAGCAGTAGCCGATGGACAGCACGGAGCCGTCTTCGCCCTTCAGGTTGAAGTCGTCGGTGGTCATTTCCTTGTAGACATCAGTATCCCGCAGATCCAGGCACCACTCGCCGTAGGCATCGATGGCGCCCTGGTTGCCAGCCTGGAACATGGTGGGAGCGGCGTCCTTATCCAGCTCAGCGGTGAGGGTGGTGTCGTAGGTGCCGGAAGCGGCGGTAACGACGGTGACCTTCACGCCGGTCTGCTCGGTGTAGGTCTTGGCCAGCTCCTGCCAAGCGGCATCGGACTCGGGCTTAAAGTTCAGGTAGTAGACGGAACCGGTGGCGGTGGCATCCGCAGCAGGAGCCTCGGTAGCCTCGGTAGCCGCAGGTTCAGCAGCGGCCGCGGTGGTAGCGGCAGGCGTCTCGGTCTTGGCGCCGCAGCCTGCAAACAGGCCGACAACCAGAACAAGCGCCAGCAGCATCGCAATGGTCTTTTTCATAAGTATTGCCTCCAAATTTTGTTTTGCATAAACGGCGTTATACGCCGGAAATGCCTAAAAAAGACTTGCTTAAAAGGTTTGCAACATTCCTCCCAAGCAAGTCCAATTATACCTCTATGGCATGTGCAAAGTCAACAAAAACTTCTCTGATTTTTGTTGTGATGTGCCACAAAAAAATATTTCAATTTTTGTGAACAATTAACAATTGCTTCATACTTTTTCGTCAACGGGCCCACGGTCGTACCGGTTTGTGAGCTCCAGGATCTTAGCTGCCAGCCCATTGGAGGCGAAGCCCTTCCTGGCTCTCCAGGTCCAGTTGCCGCTGGGTTTTCCCGGGAAATTCATCCGGGCCTCGCCGCCCAGGTTCAGGTAATCCTGCATCTGGACAATGGCCCGCTCCGACACGCTGCTCATGGCCGTGCGGATGGTGCCCCAGACGTAGCCCTCCTTCTTGGTCAGGGTCATATAGTCCACAGCTACCTTGACGGCTTCGTCAGAGGCCTCCTCGAACCACTGGCGCATGGTCATATTGTCATGGGTGCCGGTATAGCAGACGGTATTTGCGGTGTAGGTGTGGGGCCGATATTCGGAGGGCTCCTTGGAATCAAAGGCAAATTCCAGCACCTTCATGCCAGGGTAGCCGGACTCATCCCGCAGGTCGATGACCTCCTGGGTCAGATATCCCAGGTCCTCAGCGATGAAATTCAGCTCCGGCAGCTTCTCCTTCAGGGCGTTTACAAAGTCCATCCCCGGACCTTTGACCCATTTGCCGCCCCGGGCGTTTTCATCCCCATAGGGAACGGACCAATATGCCTCAAAGCCCCGGAAATGATCCAGACGCACTACATCAAAAAGCTTTCCGGCGGCACCCAGGCGGTCGATCCACCACTGGAAACCGTTTTCCTTCATCACGTCCCAGCGGTAGAGAGGGTTGCCCCAGAGCTGACCGTCGGCGGTAAAGGCATCGGGAGGGCAGCCCGCCACGTCCGTAGGCGTCAGGGTCTCATCCAGCCGGAAAAGCTGAGGATCCTTCCAGACCTCTACAGAGTCGTAGGGCACATAGATGGGCACATCGCCGATGAGCTCAATGCCATACTCCCCTGCCTTCTTCCGCAGAGCGTTCCACTGCCTGTAGAACATATACTGCACGAAGCAATAGAACCGCATAGGCTCCTCCAGCAGCTGCTTCTGCTCCTCCAGGGTCTCGGGATCCCGGAACTTCAGCTTCTTCTCCCACTGGAACCAGGGGGCATAGCCATGGGTCTCCTTCAAAGCCATATAGAGGGCAAAATCTTCCAGCCAGGAAGCGTTCTTCTTGATAAAGGCGTTCAGTGCCCGGTCATTGCGGAATCGGCTGTAGGCCAGCTTCAGGATCGGAGTCCGGCCATTGTAAAGCTTGCCGAAGTCCACATGGCTCTCATCCTCGCCCCAATCTACGCCCAGGAGCTCCTCCTTGGTCAGCAAATGCTGCCGAACCAGCGTGTCCAGGTCGATCAGATACGGATTTCCGGCGTAGGCAGAGCAGGACTGATAGGGACTGTCCCCATAGCCCGTGGGCGTCAGGGGCAGCATTTGCCAGGACTGCTGGCCGGACTTATGGAGGAACTCCAGGAACGCATAGGCGCTTTTGCCCAGGGTGCCCACGCCGTAGGGCCCGGGCAAGGATGTGATGTGCATGAGAATACCGCTTTTACGCATAATTTTCTACTCCTTCGATTCTGTTTTCGTTTATCCCACCAGGGAGAACCAGACAGGGCAGCAAATCGCCGTCAGGATCCCCGCTACAACAAGAGACAGGGAGCTGACCGCTCCCGTGAGCTCCGAAATCTCCGCCGCCCGGCTGGTGCCCAGCACATGGGAGGCGGTGCCGAAGGCCACGCCCTGGGCCACCGGAGAGTCGATCCGCAGCAGCTTACAGAGCCCGGAACCGCAGACGCAGCCGAAAATACCGGTGATGATCACTGCCGCCGTAGACACGGCGGGAATGCCGTTCATCTGCTCGGCAATGGCAATGGCCAGGGCTGTGGTAACGCTCTTGGGGAGCAGCGACGCCAAAATTGGGCTTTCCAGTGCCAGGAAACGGGACATGAGGCCCACGCAAACAAGACTTGTGGCCGTCCCCGCCACCACACCGGCAAAAATGGCCGGCAAGTTCTTTTTCAGCACCCGGACCTGCTCGTAGAGAGGCACCGCCAGGCAGACCGTTGCGGGGGTCAGGAGCCAGGACAGGCCGTCCATTTTGGCTCCGTAGGTTTCTGCCGGAATTTTTAGCAGTCCTAAAACCGCCATAACCAGAATGATGGAAATCAGCAATGGATTGCACAGGGCGTTCCCTGTTTTCTTCCGGAGCCACAGGCCCACCTCATAGGTACCCAAGGTCAGGACAACGGCAAACAGTCCTGTGGAGGTCAGCATTTCAGTCATCCTGCTTCTCCCCCTTCCGGATCATGGCCTGGGTCACCAAGGCGGAGACGGCAAACACAACTGCCGTAGACACCAGGGAGATCACCACCACCCAAAGGATACTGGGGGCCACGGTCTCCCAAACCTCCAGAATGCTGACACCGGGGGCCACAAACAGGATGCCCATGGTGGCAATGAGAAATTTGCTGACTCCATCCACCTGGTGGAGCTTGACGATTCCCAGCATCAGCGCCAGGAACAGCAGCACCAGCCCGTAGATGGCCGAGGGGATGGGCAGAGGCAGCAGAGCGTGCAGAAGCTCACCCAAAAGGGTGAAGCCGAAAATAATGGTTGCTTGTGATACGTATTTCAATTTGCTTCCTTCTTTTTGTTAAAACCAGAGATATTCCATAAATTGCGGCACCTGTTTTTCCCAGTCGGCTTCGCAGTGGCGGCCGCCGTCCTGGCAGTAGAGCGTTGCCTGGGCCTTCTTTTTCCAAAAAGCCTCCGCCACCTCCCGGTTGGCCAGGGCCGCAGGGCTGTAGAACCCCACCCGCTTACCGCCGGTCTCCTCGGTGCCCCAGGAGAGATACACCCGGGTGTCCGGGTCCACATCCCCGATATCCGCCAGCAGCTGCTTCCGGCAGAGCCGGATGGCGCTGGACAGGCAGGCCGCCTTGGAAAACCACCGGTTATATTTTCCGGCGGCATAGATCGCCATGAGGCCCCCCATGCTGGATCCGGCAATACCGGTAGCCTCCCGGAAATCATAGGTCCGGAAACGGCTGTCCACCCAAGGTTTGACCTCCCGAACGATCCAATCCATGGTCTGCTCACCCATGCCGTGGATCGGCTCCAGCTGACCGCCGGTAAGCTCATAGGGACAGTATTCATCCAGCCGTTCCCGGCCCTGGTGGCCGCATTCCATGCCCACGACGATCATCTTCTTGGACCACCTGTCCAGAAAGGCTTCCAGCCCCCAGCATTTGCCGTAGGTGGCATCGGAATCCCGGAACAGATTGTGGCCGTCGAAAAAATACATCACCGGGTAGCGCTCCTGGGAAAAATCGTAATCATTGGGCAGATAGATATGGAGGGTACGGTTGGCGTTTTTGGGAGAATAGTTGAAGGGCTCCTGGATCAGCATGGGGTCCACCTCCAAAGATCTTTATTCGTATTTTGGCTCGCAGGTCAGGTTGATGCCCAAGCGGCGGAACATATTCACATCCACGCCGGACAGCAGCACCGTAGAATGGACCTCGCAGCCCCGGAGCTTGTCCAGCTGCTCCATGGCCAGCTCCGCCGTGGGATTGGTTGCGGCGCTGATGGACAGGGCAATCAGGGTCTCATCGGTGTGGAGCCGGGGATTTCGGTTGCCAAGATGGCCTACCTTCAGGTGCTGAATGGGGTCCAGCACCGCTGGGGCGATGAGGTGCAGATCCTTGGGGATCCCGGCCAGCTCCTTCAGGGCGTTCAGCAGCAGTGCCGAAGAGGCCCCCAGCAGGTCGGAGGTTTTGCCGGTGAGGATCTTTCCGTCCGGCAGCTCAATGGCCGCGGCGGGGGCACCGGTCTGCGCCGCCCGGCGAAGGGCGGGGGCTACCACCAGGCGCTCTTCGGGCCTGACCCCAGCCTTCTTCATCAGCAGCTCCAGCTTGAAGACCACCTCATCGGCCACTTTGCCCTTCTTCTGGTCGTCCAGGGCGGTGTAATAGCGGCGGATGATCTCCTGGCGGGAGGCAAAGCAGGCGGCTTCGTCATCCACAATGCAGTTGCCCACCATGTTGACGCCCATATCCGTGGGGGACTTGTAAGGGCAATGACCCAGGATCTTTTCGAAGATGGCAACCAGCACAGGGAACGCCTCCACATCCCGGTTGTAGTTGACCGTGGTCTTGCCGTAGGCCTCCAGGTGGAAGGGGTCGATCATGTTCACATCGTTCAGATCCGCCGTGGCCGCCTCGTAGGCCAGGTTCACCGGATGGTTCAGCGGCAGATTCCAGATGGGGAAGGTCTCGAACTTGGCGTAGCCCGCGGTGATCCCCCGCTCATGCTCGTGATAGAGCTGGCTCAGGCAGGTGGCCAGCTTGCCGCTGCCGGGTCCGGGAGCCGTGACCACCACCAGCTCCCGGGTGGTCTCGATATAATCGTTCTTGCCGAAGCCCCCATCGGAGACCACAAAAGCGGTATTGGAGGGGTATCCCTCAATGGCATAGTGATGATATACCTTCACCCCCATGCCCTCCAATCTTGCCTGGAATGCCTTGGCCGCCATGTTGTCGTGATACCGGGTCAGCACCACACTGGAGACATAGAGCCCGAAGTTCCGGAAGATATTGATGAGCCGGATCACATCCAGATCGTAGGTAATGCCCAGATCTCCCCGAATCTTGTTTTTCTCAATATCCGCGGTGTTGATGGCAATGACCATCTCCACCTGGTCCTTCAATTGCAGCAGCATCCGGAGCTTGCTGTCCGGCTGGAAGCCGGGAAGTACCCGGGATGCGTGGTTGTCATCGTAAAGCTTGCCGCCGAATTCCAGATAGAGCTTGCCGCCGAACTGGGCGATCCGCTCCCGGATGTGGCTGGACTGCATCTGTAAATACCGATCGTTGTCAAACGCCCTTTGAACCATGAATCTGACGCCTCTTTCTTTCAATTTGAGCGCCTCCATTATATCGGATTTCCAAGCGAAACGCAATAACGTGTTGGTGGAAATTTTGCGGAAAGAAAAGCCATTGCGTTTTCGGGCAAACAAACGCAATGGCTTCTATTTTCATATCTTGACCGCCAGGCGCTCCCTCTTCTCCTCCGGGCGCAGCGGGGTGCCCAGCATATGCCGCCACCAAGCCTCCATCCGCAGTCTCCGGTTCAGCCAGGTGAACAGAAGGTATCCCAGAGCGCCGCCCACAAAGTTCATGATCACATCGTCCACATCCGCACTGCGGCCGATGAAGTACTGGAAGGTCTCTATAGACACGGTGGTCAGCAGCACCACCGTGAGGGTCCCCACAGGCTTGCGAAGCACATGGGCGGCAATTGGCAGCAGCAGCCCATAGGGCACAAACATGGCGATGTTCAGCAGCAGCTGGGCTGCCATGACGGCAGGTCCCGCATCATAGCACTCCGTGACCCAGACGAAGGGCTTCAGATTCAGGTGATGGACTGCCGGATGAAAATTCAAAGGTCCGTAGAAGAAAACGGTCAGGTACATTAGCGATGCCAGGGTCAGGCCCAGGACGATCTTGCTCAGGTGGTACAGCCCGGAATGCTCTCCAAAGCGGCGGTTGGACATAGCGCCATAGGGAGCATAGGCCAGGCAGCACAAGGCCGTCAGCAGGGGAAGCGCCGAAGAAAACGTGACGTAGTAAGTAAGCATTCCGAATACCTCCTTGTTTGTGATGGGGGTATTTTACCACAAAAACCTCAAATTGTCCTTAAATGGAAATTATATTCTCTTTAAGGCTTCCTTAAGGTTTTCAGTCGTTGGCCTTAAACACATCCGCCACATCGGTAATGGTGACGAAGGCCTTGGGGTCCAGCCCTCGGACCATGGAGCGGACCCGGGAGATCTGGAATCGGTTGACTACGAAATAGATTAGGGTTTTTTCGGAATTGGAATAGCCTCCTACGGCGGCAATGCGGGTGGTGCCGCAGGAAAATACCTCCAATAGAGCGGCATTGATCTCCTCCGGGTGGTCCGTAACGATCATCACCGCCTTGGACCGGTCGATGCCCTCGGCAATGAAGTCGATGGTTTTGAGTCCGGCGGCATAGGTGACAATGGAATAGAGCGGCAGGATCCAGCTGCCCAAGACCGCACCGCAGAGGACATACAGCGCCACATTGTAGATCATCACAAAGGTGCCCACCGTAATGTTCAGCCCCTTGGCAAAGGTCACCGCCAGCACATCCATGCCGTCGATGGCTCCCCCGCTGCGGATGGTCAAGCCGCTGCCGATGCCTGAGATCACGCCCCCAAAGAGGGCGCACAGCAGCAGGTCCTCCCCGGCTAAGGGGGAAGCCATGGCCACATCGATGGGCAGCACATCCGTGATCATCCAGCTGCCCCAGGCATACACCGTCACGGCGAAAAGGGAATACACCGTAAAGACGACCCCCTGCTTCTTGAGTCCGAAGAGAAACAGTGGTACGTTCAGCAGCAGCAAAAAGGCACTCAGCGGCAGCGGCGTCAGCTGAGACAGCAGGATCGCCGTGCCGGAGATGCCGCTGTCATACAGCCGCACCGGAGCCAGAAACACCGTAACGCCAAAGGCGTTGATACATCCGGCCAAAAAAAGCTGGGCAAAATTCCGCCAGGACAGTTGCTTGGTAAGTTGTCGCATAAAGTTCCTCCTGTACTAATATTGTGTGATTATATCAGAGAAACATGGCGGAATTATGACGAAAACGGAAGGAAATGAAAAAATTGGGAACCGGCCCTGCCGATTCCCAAGCATTCATCTTCTGTGTTCTTCCAGAAATTCTCCCAGGTCCTCCATGGCCTTCGTGATGACCTTGGGCTCCGGCAGCATAACGATGCGGAAGCGCAGGTCCTCAAACCAGTCGAAGCCGTGGCCGGGGATCACCAAAACCCGCTTCTCGTGGAGGAACTTCATGGCGAAGTCCTCATCGCTTTCAAAGTCAAAGGCACCGGGCTCCAAACCGGGGAAGAGATAAAAGGCCGCCCGATTGGGGATCTGGGTCACCCCGGGAATCTTGTTCAGCCCCTCCACCGTGGCCTTGCTCTGCTCATAGAGCCGCCCCCCTGGGGCCATCATGGCGTGGGTGCTGGCGTAGTCCTGAAGAGCCGCCGGGATCACCAGCTGCGTCAGCGCATTGCCGCACAGACGCATGGCCGCCAGCTGCATGGCCCCCGCCTCAATCTCCGTCAGCTCTTCTCTGGGGCCGGAAAATACCATCCAGCCGCAGCGGAAACCGCAGATAATGTGGGACTTGGACAGTCCGTTGAAGGTGACGCAGGGCAGGTCCGGAGCCAGAGCGGCCAGAGAATAACTGGGGATACCGTCCATCACCAGCCGGTCGTAGATCTCATCTGCCAGCAGGAGCAGATGGTGCTCCCGGGCCAGCTGGGCAATGGCCAGGAGGGTCTCCTTGCCGTATACGGCACCGGTGGGGTTATTGGGATTGATGACCAGGATGGCCTTGGTCCGGGCGGTGATCTTGCCGCGGATATCCTCCAGGTCCGGGTTCCAGTCCTTCTTCGGGTCGCAGCGATAATGGACAGGCTTTCCGCCGCCCAGGTAGGTATTGTTGCTCCACAGGGAATAGCAGGGAGAGGGCACCAGCACCTCATCTCCGGTGCCAACCAGGGCGGTGAGCAGCATGGACACGGCCTCACTAACGCCGTTGCAGATATAGATATCGTCCAGGGTGATGCCCTGGAGCCCCTTGCTCTTGTGGTAGGCCAGAATGGCTTCCCGGGCAGGAAGCATCCCCCGGACCTCGCAGTAGGGCACCGCCTTGTCCACCTGGGATACAAGAGACTGCCGGACACTTTCCGGCAGAGTGAAGCCGAAGTTGCCGGGATTGCCTGTATTCAGCTTTAAAACCGGAATTCCCTGGGCCTGCATCCGCAGAGCCTCCACATACAGCGGCCCCCGGATATCGGAATGCACATGGGCCAGACGGTCTGATTTCTCAATCATGGATCTCGTTTCCTTTCCTGATCAAGCATAGGCATAATTGGGAGTATTATAGCATTTTCCCTCCGGAAACGCAACAGCGAATTACGCACAAAGAGCCGTGGGCATCTTTCGACGCCTCCGACCTGCTGACCCTGAAAAAGACCATTTACGTTGCCAACCTCTCCGAGGACGAGGTCAACACCCCCGAGCAGAGCCGCCACTATATGGCCGTGAAGCAGCTGGCCGACGAAGAGGGCAGCCAGATCATTCCCATCTGCGCCAAGCTGGAGGCGGACATTGCCGAGCTGGACGATCCCTAGGAGAAGGCTATGTTCATGGAGGAGCTGGGCGTGAAGGAATCCGGCCTGAACCATCAAGAAGGGCACCAAGGCCCCCAGGCCGCCTTTGAAGCCAATCACAATTTTTACGTCCGGATACACAGCATCTGTTTTCTTTTAGTTTTGTATAGACAATTTGATAGTGCACTGGATGTACAAAGACATCATTTTGTTGGCATCACATTGTATATATCGCTTTATATGTTTATATTTAATCCAAAATTTTGTTGTTAGTAAGGTTATACAATGTAAAAAGTTAAATATTATCCATTTTGCGAATTGCTTTTATTGTCCGGACAAATTACAATAAGTGTGCAGGCCAAAAAAAGCCCGACAGCAGATACGGAGAAGTGCGCGCGTAAGGGAGACCTTCTTCTTCGAATGCGCTGCGGGAGAAAAAAGGAAGGGTTGTACACATGAAACGAATAGCAATCATCGGTTCCAGCGGCGGCAACCTGTATATGCAGGGTGGCAACGATCCCAAGGCTTTGCTGCGGGAAATCTTTACTCAGGCAGGCTCTGCCGGTATTGAAGTTGGCTTTGTGGAGTTCATCGGCGCAAGCCGGTCTATGGACAACATCCCCGCCGACGCACCCGCAAAGCTCTATACTTTGGATGAAAACGGCGGTGTGGTTACCGGGGAGGAAAAGCCCCTGAATGCCGTCAACGAGGATGCGAAAGCAGTAGACGCACAATTGGCCCAGAAAATCGCCAACGGCGAAATCGACGGCATTGTCCTGATGAGCAGCGATCCCAAAGGCATCAACGAAGCCTCTCTCACAGCGGCGGCAGCCAAGAAACTCCCCTGTGTCGGCACCGGTGGCACCTCTATGGGCCATTGTCAGAAGATGGGCTGCAACGTGATTTCCGCCTCCGGTACCACCGGCACCACAAACCGCACCAGAGCCGTGGCTTTTATTTCCGCTCTTGCGAAGGAGTGGAAAATCAAGTATTCTCCCATCATCGGTTCCTCTGCCGGTGCCAAGGCACAGGAGGGCAACATCTGGAAGCGCATTAATTTCCGGGGCATTATGATGGCATCCCTGCCCGGCTTTATCGCCATGGCACTGACACTGGCAATGAGTAAAATCCCCGGACTGGGCGGCCTGGAGGATGTATTCAATACGCTGGTAGGAGCTATCCCAGTCATTGTCGCCGCCATTGCGGCAAAGCAGATTTCCGGTCTGGATGAGGTCGGCATCGTAGCCGGTATTGTGGCCGGTCTGATGAGCACCGATGGCGGTTTGATCGGCGGCCTGGCAGCGGGCATCCTAGCCGGTGTGTTCGCCTACTACATTGCCATCGCCTGCTTTAAGTGGAAAGTCCCCGGCACCACCGCCAACATTGCGGCGGGCGGCCTGGGCGGTCTGGCAGCCGGCTTGATTGGCATGTATTTGCTGGCCCCCATCGCCCTGTGGCTGGGCAACGCCATCAACGACGTCATTGCCGCCGCCATCGCCTTCAATCCTATTCTTGCCGGTGCCCTGGCTGGGCTCCTGATCTGGCCCGCCATCATTGGCGGCGTATACCATGCGGCTATTCTCCCCATTGTTCTTCTGGAGATGGAAGCCGCCGGTTTCAGCTTCTTAGGCGCCATTGATATGACCGGCCTTGTGATGGTTTCTGCCGGTATCACCCTGGCAAATGTCTTGTTCCCCCGTCAAAAGAGCGATGCCAGCGCCGCACTGCCTGGCTTCATCATCAACATTGGCTTCGGTACTTTTGTAGAAGCCGCCTATCCCTATATGTTCTCCAACAAAGTCGTCTTTGCGGGCGCACTGATTGCCTCCACCGTCTCCGGTGCCTTGGTTGGTCTCTTCGACGTGAAGGGTACCGCCTATGTACCGACCTTCAGCGCTCCGTTTATGACCAACCCCGGCAAGGGCGTTTACTTTGCCATTTGTATGCTGGCAGCCATGGCCATTGCTTTCGCCATTACTGTCTTTGCAAACAAAGCTACCAAAAACACCGCTGAAAATTAATTTTTAAGAAAGAAGGATCTATTATGATGATTCGCAATGATATGCGCAAGCGTATGGAAATAGCCCGTGCCAAGGTGACCCACGCTCTGGAGTTGGGCAACGGCCACACAATCCTCAGCACCGGTATCACCGGCGACGACTCCCGCCTGGCGAAAGCCGTGTGCGATGTGGGCGTTACCATGATTGAACCCAACCACCCCGCCGTAGCGCTGGCCCGGGGCTATAAAGGCGTCACATCCATGCACGACGCCGAACAGATTCGCCACGAGATCACAGTGGCACAGATGGCAGAGGTGACCCGGGGCATCCGGGCTGTGTGTCCCAAGGGCACCTATATTACCGTAGGTATTCCCGGAGGCTTTACAGAGGTTGTTCCCATGCCTCTGAAGGATGAGGATTTTGCGATGATGGCTCTGGCCGGTGCCGACGGACTGCATACTCACAAATCCTGCATTGAGGACTTGGCCGAGCTGGTGGAGAAGGCCCACAGCTACGGTCTGCTGGTCGATGCCTATATTGGCAAGCATTCCGACCTGCACACCTTTGGCCTTCCCGCCGAAACCCCTGATGAGGTAGCCAAGGTCGCCAAACAGATGCAGGAGGTCGGTACCGATATGATCGGATTGATGACCGGTATGAGCTACGAGGGTGTCGCTGCCGGGGAGATCCATCCGGAAATCAAGGAGCGCCTGTGCGCCCTGGTAGAGTCCGTCACCGTACCCACTCTGGCTGAAGGTGGCATCAATGCCACCAACTTCCGTGCATTCCGGGATACCAAGGTCAATATTCTGGTCATCGGCACCTCCATTGATAAGATGGTAGAAAAGGCCGCCCAGGACGCTGTAAAGGACTTCCTGTCTTTCTAAAATCCCAGCGATGCATCACTGCCCCGGAAGCCCAGCTTCCGGGGCGGAATTGCACTTGCGTCAAACGGCAAGATACGGTATAATACAGTCGAAAGGCGGTGGACCTATGGCAAACAATTTCACCTACAGCCGCATCTATGGGGAGCTTCGCCAGCGGATCGACAGCGGAGAGCTGGCCCCCGGCAGCCGCATGGAAACGGAGATGGAGCTGCGTCAGCGTTACGGTGTCAGCCGCGAAACCGTCCGGCGCGCCTTGTCCATGCTGGAATCCGAGGGGTATATCAAACGAAAGGTCTCCGCCGGTACCTTTGTCCGGGAAAAGAAGGCCCAATACGCTTCTGCCAGATATCATGAGAGTTTCACGGAGCAGATGCAGCGCCTCGGAAAAATCCCTTCTTCGCAAATCCGCTCCATTGAAATTCTGACCGATCCTCCCAATCAGGTCGCATCTGCCATGGCGCTGGAGGACGGGGAAAAAATCTACCGTGTCAAGCGGGTCCGCCTGGGGGACGGCATCCCCATGGCCTACGAGATTGCCTATATCCGCCAGCGCTGCTGCCCGAACCTGCACACTATGCTTCTGGAGGACACCTCCCTCTATAAGCTCTACGAGGGCTGCTACCACCTGAAGATGGACCAAATCGAGGTAAAAATCGAAGCAATTATGGCAGATTCCATCGTTCAGAAGCTGCTGGATCTAAAAAACAGCTCCGCCGTTCTGAAAATGACCGCTCTGATGCACCTGGAGGACGGTACGGCCCTCTATTATGTCATCAGCTATCATGCGGGAGACAAATACGAATATGCCACCACGATGCCGCGTCATCTGTGAGAACAACGACTGTCTCCTACAGCAAGGTCTTCCGGGGAATCCACAAAAATGTAGCTATGGCCGCCTCTGTTGAGGCGGCCGCATTGCGTTTACCTGGCACCGTCCGCTCACAAAGAGCCGTGGGCATCTTTCGACGCCTCCGGCTCTTCGTGAGAAGGAGAACACACGCTATATCAGCGGGTCCGGCTTAGTCATCGGCTCCCGTGAGAGCCGCCTTGCCCATTTCTCCGGTGCGGACCCGGACGACCTCTTCCACATTGTAGAGGAAGATCTTGCCGTCGCCGGGATGACCGGTGTAGAGGGCACTCTTGGCCGCCGCAATGACCGCCTCGGGAGGCACGGTGGAAACCACAATGTCCACCTGGAGCTTGGGCAGCAGGTTCATGTTCATGGGAATGCCGCGGTAGAATTCCGTCTTGCCCTTCTGGACCCCGCAGCCCATGACCTGGGTAACCGTCATACCGGTGACGCCGATCTGAGCCATCTGGGATTTCAGGGCTTCAAACCGGGACTGGTTGCAGACGATGGTGATCTTGGTATACTTTCCGGCATCCGCGGCAGGCTTCTCGTAAACCGGGATGGCCTTTTCCACCGGAGTGGTGCCGGTGGCCACAGGGGCCTTGGCCTCGTCCACCACCATGGAGGTGGCGGAAACCCAATCGGCATAGGCGGAAGCCAGGCCGTGCTCGGAGATATCCAGGCCCTCGATTTCCTCCTCGGCGGAGCACCGCAGGCCAATGGTCTTTTTGATCAGGGTAAAAATAACGGTGATCATCACCGCGGTATAGGCAGCCACTGCCAGAACACCCAGCAGCTGGATACCGAAAAACCGGAAGCCGCCGCCATAGAGGAGGCCGCCGTCTGTTGCCAGGAGTCCCGTCAGGAGGGTGCCGGTGGCACCGCAGACGCCGTGGACAGAGACCGCACCTACAGGGTCGTCGATCTTGGCCACTTTATCAAAGAATTCCACGGACAGCACCACCAGAATGCCGCAGACAATGCCGATGACGGCAGAGCCCACAGGAGAGACCAGATCGCATCCGGCGGTAATGCCCACCAGGCCTGCCAGCGCGGCATTGAAGGTCATGGATACGTCGGGCTTGCCGTAGCGGACCCAGGTGAAGATCAGGGTAGTCACGCAGGCCACGGCAGCGGCCATATTGGTGTTGAAGAAGACCAAACCGGCGGAAATCATGGCCTCATCGGAGTCCATAGCCACCGTGGAGCAGCCGTTGAAGCCGAACCAACAGAACCAGAGAATGAACACGCCCAGGGCGGCAATGGAGAGGTTGTGGCCCAGAATGGCCCGTGGCTTGCCCTCGGAATCATATTTGCCGATCCGGGGACCCAACATGGCCGCGCCGATGCAGGCACAGATGCCGCCAACCATATGGACCGCGGCGGAACCGGCGAAATCGTGGAAGCCCAACCGGGCCAGCCAGCCCCCGCCCCAGATCCAATGGCCGGAAATGGGATACAAGAACAGGGAAATACAAGCAGAATAGACACAGTAGGCAGAAAACTTGGTCCGCTCCGCCATGGACCCGGAGACGATGGTAGCCGAGGTGGCACAAAACACGGTCTGGAAAATGACAAATGCCCATTGGGGAACTCCTGCGGGAAGAATGTGACTGTAGTCCCCAAGGATCAGGGGGTCCAGCCTGCCGATGACGGCGCTGCCGGCACCGAACATCAGGCCGAAGCCCACCAGCCAGAAGCAAGGCGTACCGATGCAGAAGTCCATCAGGTTTTTCATCAGAATGTTGCCGGTATTTTTCGCTCTCGTAAAGCCTGCCTCACACATGGCAAAGCCGGCCTGCATAAAATACACCAGGGCTGCCCCCAGCAGGACCCAAATTGTGTTTACGGGTGAAAATTCCATAATTCTTCCTCCTTACGTTTCTCTTGCAAGGATTTGAACGGCCATTCAAATCAAAAAAGGCGCCGGTCCCTTTCGGGATCAGCGCCTTTGCTTGATGGAGCTAGTATACTCCGTTTTTGCGTTTTGTCAATGGCTCCTTTCGCATTTTGGAGATTTGTATAAAGTTTTTGTGAATACTGAGCCAGATTTTGCAAGTTTTGTTTTCTTAAATTGCATCTTACCCTTCCCCTGTGGGGAAGGGGCCGCCCCACACCCGGTCCGGCTTCGCTCTGCCCCCCTCTCCCAGGAGCGGGTCATGCGCAGAGCCTGCTAATCACCAGCGCATAGATCTTCGCCGTCATCAGTAGCCTACTCAGTCTGGCCCGCTCATTCGCGCCGTGGAGGTGGGAATCGAAGCCATGGTCCCCCGCGCCGAAGGCCACACCGCCGGGGATCTCATGGACATAGGTGCCGCCGCCGATGGCCTCGCAGTAGCCCTTTTTGGCCGGAGTAGGTCTCGTAGGCGGACAGGAGGGTGCGGATAAAGTCGGAGTCGGCATCCACAGCGTGGGCAGGCCGCAGACTGCCCTCACAGCTCCAGCCGTAGCCGGCAAATTTTCGCTCCACCACATCCACCGTGTTCTCCTTGGTGGCGCACAGAGGATCCCGGGAGTCGAAGACGGCGGTAAAGCCCGTCTGCGTCAGGGTCAGAAGAGACAGTGTCAGGGTCAGCACGCCGGAAGCTTCATCCTCCATGGCAATGCCCAGAGCCTTCCCCCGGTTGTCGCCGTAGGGGAAGCAGCTGTGGAGCCGCCGGACTGTGGTCTCCGCCTCGCCCTGGGCCAGATCCAGGCGGCACAGAGCCTCCAGCGTGGCCGTAATGGCATTCTTGCCCTCGTCCGGGGTGGAGGCATGGGCCTGAACGCCCACAGCGGTGACAACCAGGGTCTCCCCTTCCGTGTTTGCCGTCAGTGCTACGCCGGTCTCCCGGCTGACCTGGGCCAGCACCTCCTGGACCTGGGCAGGATCCCCGCCGGAAATCACCGCCTTGCAGTTGGCAGGGGCCACATTTTTCCGAATGCCGCCCTCCAGGGACAGGACCTTCACGCCGCTTCCCTGGGTTTTCTCCCAGGTCTTGGAGAATTTGGGGCCGTAGCCTGCTTTTTCGATGTTGATGACAGGGAAATCCGCATCCGGGGACAGAGAATAGGGGGCAAAGGGATGAGACGCGTAGTAGTGTTCAATATCCCGGGAGCCCGTCTCCTCATCGGTGCCCATGATCAGCTTCACGTTTTTCGTCAGCGGCAGCTCCAGCTCCCGGACGCAGCGCATGGCAAGCATAGCAGCCACCAGTGGGCCCTTGTCGTCATCGGTGCCCCGGCCATAGATCAGGTCCCCGTCTCTGACCAAAGGCAATGCCCCCGGACCGGCTTCTGCCGGAGTCCGGGGGGGCTGTTTCACTGAGTATCCTCCTGAGGATTCAGGATCCGGACATCCAGCTCTCGGGACGCCAATTCCTTTCCCTTACTGTTCAGGGCGGTTACCTTGACGGTCACCATATTTTCTGCCTGGTTGGGCTCCAGCTCCAGCCGGACCTGGAGGCCGTTGGGATAGGCCTTGACCGGCAGAAGCTTCTGGGGCGCGATTTCCGTTCCCTCGGCGGCCAGGATCACCTTTCCATCCTCCACCGCAAAATAGCGAACGCCATCGTAACGGTCGGATTGGAAATGAAGCTCCTCAGACCAGTCCGTAACCCGGGTGCTGTAGCGCAGAATGTCCCCGACGGCATCCAGCACCGTGGTGCACAGTGTCTGGGATTCGGAGGCCGTGATAGAGGCGGTATAGCTCTCTACCGCCAGGCGAGTGCCTACGGTGACTGTAGCGGACACCAGCAGCAGGATCACAACGGTGCAGAGCATCTCCACCAGGGTAAACCCTCGATTGTGTCTTTTCACTTGGCTGCCTCCTGGGTGGTGTAGCGGCGGTAGATGGTCGTCGCATACCCCGTATCCGTACTCTTAGACTTGGTCACCCATTCCTTGATGGGGTATTTGTTGCCGTTCACCACCAGATACTTCTTGGTGTTCGTCGCCTCCATGTCCTCATAGCGGAAGGACTGGTCCGCTCCTTGGATCTGGGCGTTGGACCGGGCGGCGGAAACCACAGCCCCGCAAAGAAACAGGAAGACCACCGTGATCACCAATATGGCACACAGGGACTCTACCAGGGTCTCGCCCCGGCAGGAATGCATTTTTTTCATGATCCCGCCCCCTTCTTCGCCGTGTCCGCCCGTTCCATCTTTGCTGTAGTAAAGGCCCAGGTCACAGTCCGCCTGGTCCAGACGTTGCTTTCATCCTGTCCGGCCTCGTCCTTTACGGAGTCGGTATTGGCCCGGATGGTCACCTTCATGCGGCATGGAGCCTCCGGAATCGGCTTGCCGGGAACAGCGTTGGAAAAAACGGCGGTAAGCACATATTTCCCCTCACTGAAATCCGGGTCCTTATCCAGCGTCATCTCCATGGAAACATCCTCGTAGCCCTCTACCTGGATGGTGCAGGTCTTGGTGTAGGCGGTCCCATAATCCATCAGGTGCTTCAGCCCGTTCTCCATCTCCTTGGAAAAGGGGCCCGACAGCGTGGTATATGTGGTCTGTGTTGCCAGGACCTCTACCTTGGATGCGTCTTTGTATCTGGTAGTGACCACCCGCCGGAAGCTGTTGTCCCCGTTGAAGCTCAGCACACTGTCCCGGAAGGTTTCCGCGGCAGAGCTCACCGTCAGATAGGCCTGCTGGCTTTGCCGCTGCTGGACCACATTCTGTCCGGCGGTGGCGGCGGCGGCCAGGATGGTGTGGCTCACCATCAAGGCCACCAGCATCAGAAACAGGGCCAGAACCATGGAGGAACCCCGGTCAGACCGCAGCTTCTTGCGTATGGTTTTCACGGGATCTCCTCCTTTCTTTCTCAGGCTTCCGTCTCATTCCGGTTTGCCTCTTCCATGGGCTCCTGTTTTTTGTCCTCCGGTCCTTCGGCAGGCTGCTCCGGAGTCTCCGGCAGGATCGGCTCTTCCTGGCCGGTATCTCCGCCTTCTTCCAGGTCCTCCTGTTCCTCCGTCCCGTCTTCCTGGAGCTGTTGGTTCCCTTCCTCCTGCTCCCAGACCGCATACAGCGTTACGTCCTGGTAGAGGATGTGGCTGCCCCCCTGCTTCATAGCGTCCTCCAGGGTCGCCCCTTGGGTCAGCGCCGCCTGGGCGGCATCGGCCTCAAAGGCCCAGCCCACAAAGCGGTAGCCGGAGCGGGTGAAGCGGCAGTCCGGCAGGGCACTGTCCTCCGTTCCGATGGAATACCGGCTTGCCTCCATGGTTCCGGCCCCCCCCTCAGGGCTGTCCCAGCCGGGGAAATTGCCGTTGTAGGTGACGGTGTAGCTGGCCGGTGTCCAGAGGGCCCGGAGGCTCACGATCTGGCCCTGCTCGATCTTCTGTCCGCCGGTGAGGGTGTCCAGTTGGTCTGTAAAGGTCCCAGGCATAAAGGTGGCTCCACCTTGCCCTGCCCAGCCCGCAAATTCGTAGCCCGGACGCTGGTATTCGCATGCCTTCAGAATGTTTGCGCTGCTGTCATAGGTGAAGACGGAATTCTCCATGGGTACGTTGTCGTCCCACTCATAGTCGTCATAGCCCGCATCATAGGCCACATAGAAGCGGATCGGCCCGGCCTCCTGGAGGATGGTCCTGTTTTCCGTAATGGTGCCCTCCGGCAGCCTCCAGGTCCAGTGATATCCTTCTGCCAGTCCGGCAGCTGCGTCCAGTCCGGCGTTTCTCACCAGCTGCAGCAGCTCCCCGTCCAACTCATCCTGGTCCAGCTTGCTCAGATCCTGGCCCTGCTCCACACGGATCTGCTTTAACAGGGTCTGGGTATCCTCACTCTGGAAGCAGAACCGGACATCGTTTGGCCGGTGGTAGACAAGGGCGTAGGTCCGGTTGACGGCGGTGCCGTCGGTGCTTCTGGGCCGCAGGGTCAGCCGCAGGGACCACTGGGCATCGCTGTCGCCGGTGACGGCAACAGGCCGGTAGGTAAAGTTCTGATTCCGGGTACCCGAGGTGACCACCGTCCTGTCAATGCTGACGGTGATCCCCTCCAGGGTGAAGCTGTCTGCGGCAGGCTCCGGGTCCGTAGTCTCCGGACGGACCTTGGTCATTTCCCGATAGCTGCCCCCCAGGCTCAGTTCCGCCTTTTCTACATCGAAAGCACCGAGATCCGTGTAAGAGATGGCGCTGCCCTCCGTGTCCTTCCGGTTGGAGGCATAGAGGAAGAGCTTGGCGCTCTCCAGCGCCGGCCCCTCCTTTCCTTCCGCCCGTGCTTCGGAGGTGAATTCTCCGTCAGCACTCGTATGGGGCAAGGTGATCTCCTGGTTGGCGGTGCCGTCACCCAGGCCCAGCACATCGCTGGGATAGATCACCACCGGGATCACCAGGGTGGATTCCACCGGGTCCGCATTTACGCCGTCACCGGCATCCCAGGTATAGGTAAGGCGCAGGCTCAGCGCCCCTTCTCCGGCGCTGAAGCCGGTGACGCCTGTCAGTGCGAAGCTGCCGTCCTCCTTGGCATTCAGGAAGCCCTCCTTGGGCCAGGTCACCAGGTCCTTTTCGCTGTCCTGGGTATCGATGGCCAGGTCCCAGCTGAGCTTGGCATTTTCGCCGGGGCGGAAGGCGTTGCCCCCGGCATCCTCCAGCAGAACTTCCAGCTCTGCCAGGCCGTCCCCTTCGTAGGCCTTCAGGGGCAGCAGGGTTTCGTCCACGGCGATCTTCAGGTCCGCCGTCACCGTCAGGGTCAGCAGGGCGGTATAGTCCACCCCATTCTGGGTCACCGTAGCCAGGACCTTGACGGTGCCGGGATGCTGGCCCAGGAAGGTAACGTTGAAATAGTCACCGGTCAGGGTCTTATCATAGGTCAGGATCCTGGCTGCGGCCTTGCTCACCTCAGCCTCCGGGATCTCCTTGCTCTCCTGATCCATCAGGGTGTACACAGGCTCGGAAATGCCGCTGGTGTCGACTCCCGCCACATAAAGCCGCCAATCCAGGGTGGCCTGGAGGGTCTCCGCCTGCAAGGCAATCAGCTCCCGGGGCTCGGTCTGCTCATCTACTACAGGAGATCCCGTTTCTTCCGTTTCCTCCGGGGGCAATTCCAGGAGCTCTGCCTCCTCCGCTACTTCTTCCGCTACTCCATCCGCCGCGGCGGTATTGCCCCGGTTCGCCAGCAGGTCCATGGTCGCCTGATGCTCCTGCCAGTAGATGCCGAACTTGGGCCAGCGGCCATAGTGGACGCTGACGGTCTGCCCCTTGTTTTCCTGGGTCAGGATCGTTGGGAAGGGATAGTCCAGGCCCTTCAGCTGGATATCACTGCCGGGGAAGGAGTATTTGCCGTTGATGGAGGCGGTGTTCTCGGTGGTGGTGACCTGCTGGAAGTCCGGCAGGTAGTCGAAGAGCGCTTTCTGCATCTCGGAATAAGAGAGGTAGGGATTGCGGTCGTTCTTCAGTTCGATTCGGCGGTCCCACCAACCTTTGCCGCTACCGGACGCATAGTGGGTAGCGTTCAGGTTCACCCCCTGGAAGGTGGCCGTTCCCTTCAGCTGGCCGTTGGTGATCAGCTGGTAGTCATCGGCTTTTTGCGCCGAACTGTCCAGCGCATAGCAGTTTGTAATCACAATATAGTCGTTTTGAACATTGGAAAAACCCTCCTGCATTTCGCCGTTGGAGGCAATGGCCTGGGTGCTCTTGATTCCGTTGCTTCCCTTGGCGGGCATGGATACATAGCTGTAAGAATCGGTTACGGTGGTGGCCACAGTGGTAGAGCCGATCAGGGAGGCCAGGTTGCCGCCGTTACGCAGGATAATGCCCCCAAGAATGCCGCCCATCCAGATATTCGCCGATCCGCTGAATCCGCCCTGGCTGATGTTGGAGGTGCTTTTCATGGATCCACCCGCATAGCATTCGACAATACTGCCTCGGGCACAGCCTGCCAGGCCGCCCACACGGAGGTTCTGATAACCATCGTTGTAACGGATATTGATCTCAATGTCCGTCACAGCCGAACAGTTGGTGATCTTCATGGTTGTGGCGCCAACCATTCCGCCCACGCAGCCGCCGCCCCAGCCGGGTTTTGTTGCCTGCAGATCCTGGATGGAATAGCCGGATACTGTGCAGTTTTTGAAGGTACTGTCGGCATCGTTTCCGGAACCGGCCAGGCCCACCAGACCGCCTACAGAGTACCAGCTTTTGGAATCCCGGTGGATGATCTGGGCGTCGTTGTCGGAGTAAAGCACGATGTTCTTCATCTTGGCTCCGGCGGTGGCACCGAACACGCCAATGCACTGGGCATCCGTATCAATGCGGATATTCCGAATGGTATAATCCTGTCCGTCGTAGCTGGAGGAGAAGAAGGCCATGGTTGCCTGAGCGTCTCCGGTATTTCCGGCGTTGTCATACATACCGCCGATGGGTGTGTATGTCCCGCCGGAGTCTGTGGCATTCAGGTCGTGGGACTGGACCCAATAGAGGTCCAGACTGGCGCTGGGTCGATTGCCGTTCGTGCCATATTTACCATAGGACAGATAGGGATAGCGATTATACAGGCTATCGTTTTTGCTTCTGTCCGTGGCGGAGATATAGGACGAGGCATTTTTCGCCCAGTAGTTCCAGTTGATAAATTGCAGCTGCTCCACGGACCTTACCTCATAGCTGTTCCCCTGGCTTCCGGGCCTGGCGGCCCCGGTGGCCAGGGCATCCCCAAGGTCCGCCTGAGAGATGCTGTCCAGGCTGAAGGCGTTGGCAAAGAAGGGGGACACCGTGTAGGTACACACCCCGGACCTGGCAGTATCCACGCTGCCGTCGTCCCTGGTCACACAGGGGCTGTACAGCGTCCAGGCAGCGTTCCGGTTGGCCTCCGTGTCCCGGTTGGCATCCTTACCCGTCATGCGCAGGCCGTTTACCCCCGTCCGGTAGGCCACGAACTTATACTGGGGCATCTGGATCTCCAGCTCCCGGCTGGCGTCGGTGTCCTCGTCCCCCAGCTCGCAGTTGGCCGTCACCAGGGTGGGCCGCTTGGGGTCATCCTCCGGGGCCGTATTGGCAGTGGGCTTGTAGAAGTAGCCGTAGCCATACTTGGTGATCACGCCGCCGTCGTCGTGGGCGGTGCACAGGGTGCTGCCGCCCTCCATCACTTCCCCATTGCTGGTGCCCTGGAAGGACAGGTGGTAGCCGGAGTTGCCCCCCTGCTCATACTCCCAGTAGAACACGCCAAATTCACCCACATCCTTGTCCTGGTTGGGCCAGGGACCGAAATGCATGGCCTGGCCGTTTCTCGTCAGGCTGGCGGGATAGGGATAGGTCTGCCCGTCGGCGTTGCCCAGGTAGGTATTGGGAGCGGAGACAAATCCGTCCAGCTTCATTTGGGCCAGGCCCTGGGCATCGGTGACGCTGCCTCGGGCGGTTGCCCGGAAGGCATTTTCAGAGGCATTCAGGCTGTAGATCTTGCCCCGGTAGGCATAGGTGCCGCCGTCTAAGTAGTAGCAGCCGATGGCAGCGCCGCCGGTGCAGGCAAAGCCGTACATCTGCGTGTCGCCGCTGCCCATGAGGGCCACACCGGCGTAGCAGCGGATCAGGTTGCCGCTGCCGTTCTTTGCGGCAAAGCCCGCAATGCGGACGGTGTTTTTATTCAGCCGGGATTCGGTGACCTCCAGATAGCCTGCCGCGTAGCTGTTGTACACGGAGCCGGAGTTGTCGCCTACCAGACCGGCGGCATAGATGTTGGCATTGTAGCTGCGCAGGGAGACCACAGGAGTCTCGGCGGAGCAGGCGCTGATGGTGCCTCCCTCGTTGCGGCCCACCAGGCCGCCGATATTGACGGTGGCCCCATTGTAAGCGGACAGGCCCATCCGGTAGCCGGTGACGGCGCAGTTCGAGACATTGCCCTGGTTCCAGCCTACCAGCGCCGCCATATTGACGGTCTTCACGCCGTCAGCTATGGGGCGGCTGTCCTTTTCCATGTGGGCCACGGCGTGGGCCGTCCCGCCGGTGCTTTCGCCAATGAGCACCAGATTGCGGATGCTGCCGGAGGCACTGACCTTGCCGAACAGGCCCACCTGGTTGGCGGAGCTCTCAATGTCCAGGTCCTCGATCACATGGTTCCGGCCATCGTAGGTGATGAAATAGGGATCCGTCTCGGAGCCGATGGGCTCCTGACTCAGGAAGGTCTGGCCGTAGTATCCCTCCCAATCGTACCGTCCGTAGCTCAGATCCAGGTCCTGCCACACGGCGTTGGCCGCGGTGAGCAGTCCTCTGTATTGGGGATAGAGTCTGCTCAGGGCATACAGGTGCCGGGGGCTGCGCAGGTGCAGCACACTGGGCTTGCCCTCCAGGGAGGAGCCGAAGCAGCTGGCGAAATTGGGATTGAAATAGTAGGAGCGGGTCTGGTCATTCTCCCGGACGGTGAACTGCTGATAGAAGATGCCGGTCTGGACATTGGCATCATTGTTCAGCATATCCGCCGGGAGCCGGTAGAGGTAGTACTTCTGGCCGCTCTGGGTAGTCACCGTGACGCAGTTCTTGTTGGTCAGGGTTGCGGTGCTGTTTCCCAGCCTGACCACGGCCTTCCAGTCGTCGCTCTTTTCGGCCAGATAGGCCAGGGCGTAGCCGTCCCCCCGGATCCGGACACGGTGGGCGTAGTCCAGGATGGTGTCGTCTGCCCGGATGTTATCCACAGAGATGTTGCCGCCCTCAAAGCGAAGGTTCCCATCCTGGTCCTTTTCAAAGTAAACCAGAGCGCCCTCCTCAAATTTGGCCGACCAGTCGCCGTAGTGGTCCAGCTCGCCGAGCTTGGGGAAGCTGTAGGTGCTCAGGCCCTGGTCCATCAGGTTATAGGGGTAGGTCTGGCCGGAGGTACCCAGGGCGAAGGGGGCCTGTAGGCTTTCCAGCGCCTCCTTCCCCGTCAGCACCTCGTAGCTGATGGCTTCTACCTGGCTGTTGCGGCAGTCCGTGGTGTTCACCAGGGGCAGATAGTAGGCCCGGGTGGCATTGACGCAGTTGTAGGCGGTGGTGTAGATCCTGCGGTCCGCCTCCTCGGTGTCGCTGTCGCCGGTAAGCTCCAGGCTCATGGCGCTGTAGCCGTTGGTGGCGTTTTTCAGGGGGCTGACATTCTCCTCAAAGCCCACCCAGCCCGCGGCCCTGTCTTCCGCCAGGCCGTAGCCCGCGGTGTAGAAATTCTGTAGGTTGATCCTGGCCCGGCCGCCTGCGCCGCCGATGAGCCCGCCTACGTTGGCGCCCGTCAGATAGCAGTCCGTATAGCAGTTGTAGATATTCACGGGGCAGTTTACCATGCCCACCAGGCCGCCCATGTAGCGTGTGGCAGACATGGGCAGGGATACGGAGCTGTGGTGGATGGTCAGTTCGCCGTTGGAGCCGGCAGTGCCGATCAAGCCACCCGCGTTCCGGCCCTGGAGCCAGGGCTTCACCTCCGCCACTTCTCCGGCGGTGCCCGCCCTGTCCAGGTCCCCCAGAAGCGTGCTGAGGAACACCTGCACATGGCTGATCTGGGTCTTGCCGGAGGATGCCCCCACCAGGACTCCCACGTTGGACCCGTCGCCCAGGACCCGGGGTCCCGTTACCAGCAGATCCTGGATGGTGCCGGTAAAGCTGGAGAACAGGCCCACGCCTCGGTTATCCGCCGCCTCAATGTGCAGCCCGCTGATGGCGGGGATGCCGCCGGTGCCGGATTCGCCGGTGCCGATCTTCTGGCCCACGTAGCTGTGGATGCCGCTGTTGTGGATCGGCTGAAAAAGCCGGTCCCCGTACACGGAGTAGAAGCATTCCGGGTCCGCGTCGTTTTCCAGGAAGGAGATGTCGTCCACCTGAATGGCGGAGCGGATCATATTGGAGGCCGTCTTGTTCGTCTCCACCTGAGAGGTATTGTTGTCCAGGTTTTGCAGGTGACGGCCGTAGGCGATATAGGCCACGGTATTGTCATTGCTGCGGTAGTCAAACAGGCTGTTGGTAGACTGGATATCCTTGTCCGCCAGCCGCTTGCCGCCGGCCTTTTGCAGGCTGGTGTCCAGGCGGACATCGATCTTGGTGCCGCACAGGAGCTTGCCCTGGGTCTGGGTGTAGAAGCTGCCTCCCGCGTCCAGACTGTCCAGCACCCAGCTGGCGCTGAACTTGGTGCCGGAGTCCTGGGAGATCTCACTGGCCGCAAACTGTTTGGTGAATTTGTTTCCGGCAGAGTCCGTAACGGTGACGGTGAAGCTGGGCTTCTCCGTGGACAGAGTATGGCAGTAGAAATAGGCCGTCAGCTTTTCCTTGTTGACGATGACCACCTCCGCCCGCATGGCATCCGGGTCCACCACATCTACGTGGGTCAGGTCGCCGCCGTAGTAGCCGATCCAGGCCCCGTCCTCCAGCCGCTCGCTCTTGACCCGCAGGGCATCCAGCCGGGCCATAGGATCCTCCC
>ERZ772861.956-NODE-956-length-27268-cov-6.423254_pt1 | contig 27268 bp, 17 predicted proteins | sample MGYA00512135_ERZ772861 | MGnify/ENA primary metagenome ERZ772861 (study PRJEB29015, sample SAMEA2737700) | human gut metagenome | biome: human gut; feature: human-associated habitat; material: faeces | place: China | collected 2012 ...
ACAGCTTCCCCCCGGGGGAAGCCAAGTGGTGCAAACCTTTAGCCTGTACGCTCTAGTAGGGGGCGACTACCAGTCGCCCGCCCGCAGCACAAAGCGCCCCGATTTCTCCATCACAAACGTTCTGCTAAAATTATATCAAAGCGCCAAAAAATGCGCTGGTTTATCGGTAAAATACAATCCTGCTGTTGACAACATTTCTGAAATATTGTAAACTGAATTGTCCCGCGATTTGACAAATTTCGAGGGAAAATTCCATAAGGAGGAATCAACCATGAAAAAATCTATGATTGCTTTCGTGCTGGTCTGCACCATGCTGATGTCTGTTCTGGGCATGGCTGCTGCCGACGGAAGCTACACCCCCGGCACCTATACTGCCGAGGCAAAGGGCATGGGCGGCACCGTTACGGTGACGGTGACCGTTTCCGAGAATGCCATTACTGCTGTTAAGGCAGAGGGACCCGACGAGACCCCCGGCCTGGGAGTCCCCGCCCTGGAAACCGTGGCAAATGCCATTCTGGAAGCCCAGAGTGCGGACGTGGACGGTGTTACCGGTGCTACCGTCACTTCCACTGCCGTCAAGACGGCTGCGGCTGCTGCACTGGCAGAGGCTGCCGGTGCAACCGGTGTGGACAAGGGCAATGTCCCCGACGGTACTTATACCGGCAAGGCACCTTCCTTCGGTGTCATGAAGGAGATGGAGCTGGCGGTTACCTTCAAGGACAACGCCATTGTGTCCATTGAGACGGTTTGCGCCGGCTCTGCCACGCAGTACAATGAGGATGAATACAGCAACATCTACGCCACCGTGGAGGAAAAGCTGTACCCCCGCATCATCGAGGCTCAGAGCCTGGATGTGGATGCCATCTGCGGCGCTACCGTGTCCAGCAATGCAGCCAAGACCATCCTGCGCAATGTGATTGATGCCAACGGCGGCAATTCCGCCGGTTGGAACATTCCTGTTGAGAAGTCCACCGAGGTGGTGGAGCTGCGGGACTATGATGTTGCCGTTGTGGGTCTGGGCTCCTCCGGCGTTGCCAGCTTCCTGAGCGCTGCCGAGAACGGCTGCACCGTGTTCGGCATGGAAGCCGCTGCCAAGATTGGCGGCAACGGCACCAACACCGCCGGCCCTATGGGCGTGAACCCCGCTGCCCAGGTGGAAGCCAACGGCGGCGAGAACTTCGTTGACCCCGATGAGCTGTACACTGCCTGGATGGAATACTGCGAGGACGATGCCAAGGGCGAAATCGTCAAGCTGTTCATCGACGAGTCCGGCAAGACCTTCGGCTGGTTGGCAGACAACTATGACTTTGCGTTCCTGCCCTCCATGTTCTCCTTCTATGATTCCCACGGCTGGAAGCTGTGGACCATGTACTCCGGCAAGGACGGCGGCAGCAAGGACGATGCCTACAATGCTGCCATGGCAAAGGCTCTGACCTACAACGAGAAGAACGACTATAAGACTGAGCTGCGGGCTACCAGCCTGCTGAAAGAGGACGGCAAGGTTGTGGGCGTGGAGGCCGTTGCCTATGACGGCACCGTTTACCGTGTTTACGCAGACTGCGTTGTGCTGGCGGACGGCGGCTACATCGGCAATGCCGAAATGACCACCAAGTACACCGGCTCCGTGTGGCACACCAAGGGCATGACCCAGTGCGATGGCTTCGGCATCTCTCAGTGCCTGGAGCTGGGCGGTGCGCTGTACAATCCCGATGTGGCCGTGGAAGACCACATTGCCGCTCTGGACAACATCATCCGCTCCGATGATTACTCCAACGATGACAAGAGCCTGCTGACCTCTCTGGTGCTGGATCTGAACTATCAGATGATTGATAGCAAGGGTCAGAGCTTTGACGGTAACTACAACGGCCTGGGTCTGGCATTCAATGCCTGGGAAGCCGGCGCAAACTATTATGTGCTGATTAACCAGGAGGAGTATGACTCCATCAAGGAAAAAGGCCTGATTTCCTACAATGTGCCCATGTTCTTCGGCCAGGGCGGTTCCTACACCGAGGGAACCCCTGTTTCCAACCTGGATGACATTATGGAGATGGGCAAGGCCTTCGGCGATGTTATCGTTGCCGATTCTCTGGAAGACCTGTCCCAGCAGCTGGGCATGGACATTGCCCTGAGCGATGTCCACGGTCAGACCGAGGGCAAGATTTACTGCATCAAGGGCGCTGCTTATGTCTACTCCACCTGCGGCGGCGTGGACGTTGACACCAATATGAACCTGGTTCTGGAAGACGGCTCCTCCGTGGAGAATGTCTTTGTGGTGGGCAACAACTCCCTGGGCACCCTGAATGCTTCCAACAAGGCTTATGTCCTGTATGGCGGCGCTGCACAGGGCTGGGCTTTGACCTCCGGCCGTCTGGCTGGCCAGATTGCTGCGGAGCGTTTCGCTGGCTAATCTGATTTCCAAAGAATCAATTTTCATTTGTTTACCGGCAGATGCCTTGCGGTGTCTGCCGGTATTTTTTGGCGCAAAGCCGGGATGATGGTTGATGAATGGCATCAGCCGCCCGTGGCGTGCTGGCGTTATTGGCCGTTCTGATTACTCTGTTGGTGCGGGCAATTCTCCGAAAATGCAAGAAAACGTAAGAAAAGCAGTAAAAAAACATCCGGGTCATCCTTTGAAAATGGGACGACCCGGATGATTTTGCATACGTCCTGTAGGGGGGCGATGAGTGGTTGCCCCGCAAACGGGCGGGATAGAGCGGCTGGGTGAATGGAGCAAGCTTCCCATACGGATTGCAGGGGCATACGAAGCGGTTCAGATTATGCGGTAATAGGGGAAGGTTATGCGCTGTTGCTTTCCTTTCCTTCGACCATATGGTATGTTCTGAAAAAAGGAAAAGGGGCGTTGCAACATGAAAAGGAAACTGGTAAAACAGGCATTGTGCATGACTTTGGCGGCAGCAAGCATTTTTTCCCTGGCGGCCTGCGGCAAGGAGGCGGAGACGGCGGCGGAGACAACCGCGCCTACCCAGGCAGCAGTGGCGGTGCCGCAGCGGGAGGAGCCTGACCGCGCGAATCTCCTGTATTTATCCGCCATCGAACCCTACTGCAAAGCGGATTGGACTGCAAACTGGATTTGGACAAAAAGCTGCAGCGATGACAGCTATGTGGTCTTCCGCAAGACGGTCACGGCGGACGCTGCCATGGAGGCAACGGCTTATATTTCTGCGGTGGACAAATATGTGCTGTGGCTCAACGGCGAAATGGTGGTGCTGGACGGCAGCCTGAAGCGAGGCCCCACGCCCTATGACAGCTACTATGACGAAATCAAGCTGAACCTGAAGGAAGGGGAAAACACCATCGCCATGCTGGTGGCTTTCAATGGCCGCTCCGGTGACGGCTCCATTGTTCCGGTGGCACAGGATGAGGAGGGGGACGACTACAACCAGGCCGGCATGATTTTCCAGATGCAGGTGGGAAACACCCTGGTGGTTTCGGATTCCTCCTGGAAGGCACAGCGGCACCCCGGCTACAAAAATCGGGTCACTGCCGGAAAGGATTACCCCAATTACACCCAGATGTCCATGCTGGCCGAGCGGAACCTCTATTTCGATGCCCGGGATGACATCGGCGCTTTCATGAACCCCGGCTTTGATGACAGCGCCTGGGAGAACGCAACGCCGGTGGGCGTGGCGGGGCAGCTGCCCTTTGGTGCGCTGTATGAAGCAATCATTGACCCCATCAGATTCTATGAAATCTCCGAATTCTCCAATGCGGGGGATTATGTGGGCAAGGAGCTGACGGAGGACACCACCTTGGAGCTGGAGCTTCCGGGCAACATCCAGTTTACCCCTTATTTTGCGCTGGAAGCCCCTGCGGGCAAGCGCCTGACCATTTACACGGACAGCTATGTGGACAGCGACAACAATCCCAATTTCAAAGACACCTATGTTACTGCGGAGGGCGCACAGCAATTTGAGAATTTCGCATGGCGCAGCGGATCAAAGCTTTATATCGAAGCAGAAGCCGGTGTGAAATTCACAGCACTGGGCTACCGCAAAAGTGAATTTAACGGCAAATGGGTTGGTACCTTTACTTCTGAAAATGAAGAACTGAATCAGCTCTGGCAGGAAAGCTTAAATACCGTTGCAATCTGTATGCGTGATACTTATATAGACTGCCCGGAACGGGAGCGGGGACCCTACATGGGCGATGCTTCCAACCAGATTGATGCGGCGCTGTATGGCTATGACCAGGGCGGCCTGGACATGACCAAGAAGGCAATTCTGAGCTGCCTGGGCTGGACTCCGGAATCCGGGGCAATTCCCAGCCGTGCTCCTTCGGTAAAGCCTCAGGAAATTCCCAACCAGAGCCTGGCGTTTATGACCGCTGCCTATCACTATTGGCTTGCTTCCGGCGACAGGCAGACCATGACGGATTATTACCATGCCTTTGTGAATTACCTGAAGCTTTATGAGATGGAAAACGGTTTGCCCGTCTACCGTGACGGCTCCTGGACCTGGAACGATTGGGGCAACAAGATTGATGCGAAGCTGCTGCAAGTGGGCTTTTACTATTACGCCCTGAATCTGACGGAGAAGTTAGCCGGGGATTTGGGCATTACCGAGGATGAGGCGTTTTTGGCGGAGCGCATGGAATCCATCAAGGCGCATTATCATGAAGCCTACTATACCCCCGCAGGCTTCAAGGACCCGGACAGCAAGTATATTGACGACCGTGCCAATGCCATGCTGGCACTTTCCGGGCTGGCGGACGAGAACGACTACGACCTCATTTGCGATGTGGTGATGTCCACCTATGAAGCAAGCCCCTTCTGCGAAAAATATGTACTGGAAGCCCTGTGTGTGATGAACAGAACAGATTTGGCGGTGCAGAGAATGATGGATCGGTATAGCGGAATGCTGGAAGATGAATACGACACCCTGTGGGAAAAGTTTTCGGAGCCAATCGGCACGTTCAATCACGGTTGGAGCGCTGCGCCCATGTACATTCTCTCCAAGTATGTGGCGGGCATTCAGCCTACCTCCGGCGGCTATGAGACCTATTGCATTGCGCCTTCCACGGTGCTGGAGCGTTTCTCCTGTGCCGCCTACACGCCCAAGGGTGTTATCACCGTGGAAAAAGACGGAAGTGAGCTGACCATCACGGCAGTTTCCGGCGGCACGCTGGTACTGCCCGGCGGTGAAAAGATTCCTCTGGAAGAAGGAACGCATACCTATTCCATAGCGTAAAGGAGAAAAAGAAGATGAAAAAGAAAAATCCATGGCTGATTCCAACAATCATTCTCTTGGTTTTCAGCATTCTGCTGACGGCTGCCATTCCGGTGACTGCCTACTATGAGACGATGATTAACGCAGCGCTGAATGCACAGACGCAGAAGATTATTCCCGGCGAGAATTCCAAAATCTTTTATTGGACGGATTATGAATCGGAGGAAGACCTGGTAAACAACGATATGGCTGTTTGTCGTCAGGTGGAGGCAGAGGGAGCAGCGCTGCTGCTGAACAAAAATAATGCGCTGCCCTTGGCGGCAGATGCAAAAATGTCCCTGTTTTCCCAGTCTGCGAGTGACCCGGTGCTCACGGGCACGGGCTCGGCGTTTATGGCTACCGGCGATGCCGTGAGTCTGTATGCGGCGTTGCAGGACAGCTTTGCACCGGGGTGCGTCAATCAGGAGCTGTGGAAATTCTATAAGACCTCCGGCTACAAGCGGGTCAATGCTGCCCTTTCCGGCGGCAGCCCCGACCAGTACCGCATCAACGAGGTGCCCTGGGAGAAATACCCGGAGGCACTGAAGGCAACCTTCCCTCAGTACGGCGATGCAGCCATTGTGGTGCTGTCCCGTTCCTCCGGCGAGGGCGCTGACCTGCCCAATTCTCTGGAAGCACTGCGGGATTACATGACGGACGGAGACTACCTCCAGCTGTGTGCCGAGGAACGGGCGCTGCTGGACAACCTGATGCAGCTGAAACAGGACGGCGTGTTCAAAAAGGTCATTGTGATTCTCAATTCTTCCAGCACCTTGCAGCTGGACTTCATTGACGACTATGACATCGATGCCCTGCTGTGGGTGGGCAATCTGGGACTCAACGGTATCCCTGCGGTGGCGGACATTCTGGCGGGCAAGGTGAATCCTTCCGGCAGAATTGTAGACACTTTCCAGAAGGATAACCATGCTGCCCCTGCCATGCAGAACTACGATGCCTATCCCTATACCAATGCAGCGGAACTGGGGCTGGCGGCAGCCCAGAATAACAACGCTTTGGGTATTGACAAGTGCAACCAGAACTACGTTGTTTACCAAGAGGGCATCTATGTGGGCTACCGCTACTTCGAGACCCGGTACGAGGACTATGTGCTGGGGCGGGGAAATGCGGGGGACTATGATTATGACAAGCTGGTGGCCTTCCCCTTTGGCAGCGGCCTGAGCTATACCACCTTTGATTATTCTGATTTTAAGATTACCGACCAGGGAAGCACCATCCTTGCCGAGGTGGATGTGACCAACACCGGTAAGGTGGATGGCAAGCACACCGTGCAGATTTATTTCCAGTCTCCCTATACCCAGTATGATATTGACAACGGGGTGGAAAAGGCGGCAGTGGAGCTGTGCGGTTTTGACAAGAAGGAAATTGCGGCAGGGAAAACGGAGCACTTTGCTATTGAAATCCGCAAGGATGACCTGACCAGTTACGACAGCAATCTGGCAAAGACCTATATCATGGATGCCGGTGACTACTATTTCACCGTTGCCTCGGATGCCCACAATGCCGTGAACAATATTCTCATGGCAAAGGGCGCAGACACTGCCCGCATGAGCGGCACCGGCGATGCAGCCCTGACCGCAACATGGACACTGGATGAGATGGACACCATCACCTATGCCGTGTCCGCTTACACCGGCAATGCCATCACAAACCTGTTTGAGGATGCCGACCTGAATAAGTATGCGGGTGCGGAGGGGCAGACCGTGACCTACCTCTGCCGCAACGACTGGCAGGGAACGTTCCCCACCACCCAGAGTCTGCGCGTGACCGATGCCATGTGGGCGGACGGCCTGACCCACAATGCCGAAGAACGTACCGCCATTGTGGAGAAAATGAAGACGCTGTATTGGCAGGGGGCTACTCTGCCGGAGAGCGGTACCGGTGGGGCACTGAAAGCCATCGATTTTGTGGAAACACGCTACGAAGACTCCGCCTGGGATAAGCTGGTGAGCCAGATTTCCTATGGAGATATGCTGAATACGATTTACAACGGCGCATATAACACCCATGCGCTGCCCGCCATTAACTTGCCTGCTACCATGGAGGCAGATGGGCCTACCGGCTACACCAAGAGCCTGATGGGCGGTTCCAGCGGCATGGCGTTTACCTCCGAAGATGTGATTGCCGCAACCTATTCCAGAGAGATTGCCTGTCTGGTTGGCAAGTGCATGGCGGAGGATATGCTCCACAGCAACCAGAACAGCGACAGCACCTCTGTTGCCGGTATTTATGCACCGGGTCTGAATATTCACCGCAGCCAGTATTTGGGCAGACATAATGAATACTATAGCGAGGACGGCTGGCTCTCCGGCGAGATTGCGGCCTCTCAGGTGCAGGGCATCCGCAGCAAGGGCGTGCTGGCTTTTGCAAAGCACTTTGCCCTGAACGACCAGGAGCAGGGACGCTATGGCATCAGCGTCTGGGCAAACGAACAGAGCATCCGGGAAGTGTACCTGGAAGCCTTTGAAGGTGCAATCCGGGGCGGTGCCATGAATGTAATGACCAGCTTTAACCGCATTGGCGTTGTCTGGAGCGGCGCACATTACGGCTTGATGACCGGCATTCTCCGGGATGAATGGGGCATGAAGGGCGCTGCAATAACGGATATGTCCATGAATGCCAAATGGATGGACTACCGCATGGGCGTGCTGGCCGGGCAGGATATCTGGTGCGGCCAAAAGGGCAGCATGGGAACCCTGGACGGGAGCGAAAATGATCCTGCCATTGCCAGCGCTGTTCACAGGGCTATGAAAAACATTGTGTATTCCGTGACAAGAACCAATGCCATGAATGTGGGCGACGCAGTGGTGCTGACGGTGACACCCACCTGGAAGATTGCACTGTATGCGCTGACGGGTGCGTTCTATGCACTGACTGCCGCAGGTGTATTCCTGACGATTCGTAGAAAGAAAAAGAATAACGCAGCATAAATTTACTGCCCCGGGGGGAATTTCCCTCCGGGGCAGCGGCGTTTTTATTTCTGGTTGGGGAAGAAGATTCGCAGGAAGAACATATTCTCCTGCATGGTGGTTTCCACGGTTCCGCCATACTGCTGGGCAATGTACTGGATGCTTTTGATGCCGAAGCCATGGCGGGCAACATCCATCTTGGTGGTACGGATGGAATCTGCGGGGGGCGCAACACTGCGGTTAAAATAGTTGGATTCTTCGATTTCAATGCCGGCGGGAGTGCGCTGGCAGCTGAGAGAAATAATGCGATTTTCCGCCGGCACCTGCTGTACTGCTTCAATGGCATTGTCCATGAGGTTGCCGAAGACGGTATAGGTCTGTACCGGGGTGAGGAAGGTGAGCAGGGAGCCATCCATCATGGCGGAAAACTGGATGCCATGTTTACTGCACACCAGATTCTTCTCGGAAAGCACCACGTTGAGCACGTCGTTTCCTGTTTCCACCCGGGAATCATACATGGTAATGGCACTTTGCAGCTGGGCAAGCTCCTCCTGGTTCAGTTTCCCCTCAATGCGGTTAAAAACGTGCTTGAGGTCATGACATTTCATGCTGATGGCATCCATGCTGGCCTTTACAGATTCATACTGCGCCTGGTCCTGCTTCCATAGCTGCCGGAGAATATCCATCTGACGATTTTTTTCGCTTTGCGTGAGGATGCCGGAGCAAAACACAAGAATGACGGAGCAGAGGGTGATGACAAAGGTTTTGATGGTGATACTCAGTAACAGATTATCTCCTTCAAACGTGCGGGAAATGCAAACCAGCACATTGATGGTGAAAACGACACTTACGGAAAGCAGTGCGATTCCCCTCGTGGTTTCCTTGTCCCGCCGCAGGGTGTGCTTGGGGGCGAGGAAATGCGCCAACAGAAAATACATAGAAATATGATAAATGAAAAACAGAGCCCATTCCCATGCCCTTGGCGCAAGAGTGGCAGAAACCAGGGAGATGGTGGTTTTGTCGTTGATGCCCATGAGATTCTGAAGCAGGGGATAAAGCTTTCCGGTGATTTGATGGGCAGCCTCACCGGAGCAGAAGACGATGAGTATGTCTTCAATGCTTCCGCGGAAGATGCTGATGGTATACACCAGACAAAAGGCAGTAATGGCCAGATAGCACAGCAGCCGGGAGCCAAGGGTGGCGGTGTGGGTGTTATAGATAGCCAGCCCATAAAACAGCGCAATCCCCAGCACCTGGAAGAACAATATCCGCAGAAAGAAAAAGCGCCTACGTTCCAGCTTCCGGGCAAACAGGCAGACGCACAGCTGGGTTTCAAAAAAAGTGAAAATCAACCCGGTGCCCTCCCGCACATAGGGACCGAGCAGGGAGAAAAGGTGATTCATCATTTTTTTTGACTCTCCGAAAACGCAAGAAATTGGGAGGTAAAGGCGTTTTTCCGGGGATGACTCATGGGCAGGGTTTCTTTCCCCAGCTGAACGGTCATTTCTGAAATGCCGGTGACCCGTGCCAAATTCACCAGCAGATAGTTGTTGCATTTGGCAAACCCACAGGGTTCCAGCTGCTCTGCCACACTTTTCATGGTTTGATAGATGCGGTATTCTCCCATGTCGGTGTGATAAATGCAGTGGTGGGCACGAACCTCAACATAGACGATTTGATGGGGATGCAGGCGGACAAATCCAGAGCCTGTTTTCAGCAGAATGTCCGGCTCTTTTTGCGCCTGCGTGGCGCGAAGCTTTGTGAGGAATCGGGTGAATTTCAGCTTGAACTGAGGATAGGACACCGGTTTAACAATAAAGTCGGTGGCGCTGACAGAATACCCTTGGATGGCATACTGCTGCATACTGGTGACAAAAATCAGCATTACCTTTCCGTCCTTTTCCCGCAGCAGATGAGCAGCATCCATGCCATTGAGCATGGGCATCATAATGTCCATGAAAATGATGTCATATTCAGCGGTATAGTTATCCAGAAAGGAAAGCGCATTGGAAAAAATATAAATCTGCACAGGTACACGGTATTCCACGGAATACTGGCGAATACAGCTTTCCAGCTGCTGGGCGGACGACAGTTCGTCTTCCACAATGGCAATGTTCAACACAATCTTCACCTCATTTTCGCTCACATTATAGCAAATTGTAAATTTTTTGTCAATGCAGCATGAACAGAATAAATAAGCCTGTGCGGCATAGACGGAAGGTTATGCGGTATCGATTGTATTTTCACAGTGATTTCGTAAAATTGAAGCGTAAATTGTGGGACACCCACGAGAGAATAAGGAGGAACATTTTATGAAAAAGACACTCGCTATTTTCCTGACCGTTGCCATGATGAGCTTTATGCTGGTCGCCTGCGGTGACAGCGCTGCTGCTGCCAAGGAAGCCAAAACCACTGGTATTTATCTGTCCCCCGCACAACTGAGCTACAGCAATATGCGTCCCCAGTACAACTATTATCTGACCACCTTCACCCAGCAGGAGCTGACTCTGATGGACGACAACACCTTCTGCCTGATTGTTTCCTCCTCCTGCTTCTCTGCTCTGGAGCTGGCTGAGAGCACCAACGATGCCAAGGGCAACGAGCGCACCAACTTCATCACCAAGATTTACGGCGAATGCACCTCCAAGCCCAACGACCTGGACGAGGATCTGGTGGATGTCACCCTGGGCAAGATTACCCGGGTGGTCAAGAGCTATGACCAGACCTACTATGTAGACACCGCCAACTGGAACGATGCCATGGGCAAGGCTGTTCAGGCTCCCACCGGTTACGACCAGACCAGCGGCGCACCTATCTACGACGAGAATGCAAAGCCTGTGACGGCTGAGGAATATCTGGCAACCTACACCCTGGCTGAGACGGAAATCCAGGTAAACAACAAGCTGTGCTCCTTCGACTACACCGACTTCGGCTTTTGATGTCGACTGCTGAGGGCTGACGAATGACAAAGAACAGTAATTTGTGGCGTGGCCTGTCGGCAACGATGGCATTGGTTCTGTGCCTGGCGAGCTTCGGCACCCAGCTGGCGTTTACCCGGGAGGGTGACGTGAACCTGTTCCTGGACACCCGCCCGCCGGTCATTGCCGGTACAGACGATACTACTTATTTTAAGTCCGATTATGCCACCAAGGACGAGATGCTGGAAGCCCAGAAGGCTTACCTCATCCAGTGCCAGACCGAGGGCAGCGTGCTGCTGCGCAACGAGAATAATGCCCTGCCTCTGGCAGAGAACGCTGCCGTGACCCTGTTCGGCTACGCCGCTGCCAGCCCCGTTTATCACGGCGGCTCCGGCGGCCCTGCCAATGCGGGCATCAACCTGTATGACGCATTGAAGGCCGAGGGCGTGGCGGTGAACGACACCGTTTACAATGCCATCGCAGCAACACCGTCCAGCCGGACGAAAACCGGACTGATTGGTGAAATCCCCGCCTCCGCCTACAAGGGAACTGAATCTTCCTTTGACAGCTATGGCGATGCAGCCATTTATGTGGTCAGCCGGTTTGGCGGCGAGGAGGGCGACCTGAACCATGGCCTGCAAGGCGATTGGCAGGAAGGCCCCGCCATCCGGGAGCTGGCGCTGCACCAGGAGGAGCTGGATACCCTGAATCTCATCAAGGATTCCGGCAAGTTCCGCAAAATCATTGTGGTGGTCAATTCCGGCTATGCCATGGAATTGCAGGAAATGATTGACCTGGGCGTGGATGCCATCTTGTGGGCTGGCTACCCCGGCAGCTACGGGATGATTGGCGTTGCACAGATGCTTATGGGCAAGGCAGATCCCTCCGGGCGCAACGTCATCACCTATGCCGCCAACTCTCTTTCTTCTGCGGCAATGCAGAATGCCGGTGACTTCACTTTCAGCAATCTCACCGGCCTGTATAAGAACAAGTACCTGGTTTACTCCGAGGGTATTTACGTTGGCTACAAGTATTATGAGACCCGTTATCAGGATCAGGTGCTTGGCATCAACAATGCGGATTGCGCCAAGGGCGTTTACGCTTCCCAGAATGGCGCATGGAATTATGCCGATGAAATGGTGTATTCCTTTGGTGATGGCTTCAGCTACGCTGACTTCACCCAGGAGCTGCTGAGCCTGGACTGGAACCGGGATACCCACACCGTCACCGCACAGGTGAAGGTTACCAACAACGGAGCGCCGAACTACACCGGCAAATCCAAGGATGTGGTGCAGCTGTATGTCCAGCTTCCCTATGAGGCAGGACAGGCGGAAAAGAGCGCCATCCAGATTGCCGATTTTGAGAAGACCTCCGCCCTGGCGGCAGGGGAGAGCGAAACCGTTACCCTGTCCTTCTCCGATTACATCTTCGCCGCCTACGACGAAAATGCAGTCAACGGTGCGGACACCTCCCGGAAGGGCTGCTATGTGTTCGATGCAGGCGATTACTATTTTGCCATCGGTAACGGTGCCCACGATGCCCTGAACAATGTGCTGGCGGCACGGGGCGTGACCGGAATGTTTGACGAAGAAGGCAATGCGGTTTCCGGTGATGCAGCGAAGGCACAGAAGGCCACCCTGACCGAAACGGATAACGTGACCTATGCCGTATCTCCTCAGACCGGCGAGGTGGTTGCCAATCTGTTTGAAGACCGGGACATCAACCACTTTATCCCCGATACCGTGACCTATCTGACCCGCTCCGACTGGAACACCTTCCCCGAAACCGTCACTACTCTGACGGCTACCCCGGAGATTCAGAATCTCATGGAGAACTTCCAGTACGAAAAGCCTGCGGATGCTGCGGACATTTCCGCCTACAAGTTTAAGCAGGACAACGGCATCACCTTTATTGATATGAAGGACGTGCCCTTCGACGATCCCAAGTGGGAGGAATTTATCGATCAGCTGACGGTTGGCGAGCTTGCCCAGATTACCGGCGACAAGATGGGACTTGATAAGGTTGAGTCCGTGTCCATGCCCGCTTACTCCGGCGGCGACGGCCCTGACGGCTACCAGGCCGGCGGCGTGCTGTACAATGCGGAAATGCTGTGCGCCGGTACATTCAGCAAGGAAATGGTGCGCCTGCGGGGCGACTTCTTCGGTGAGGACAGCTACCACCTGGGCTTCCGCCATACCTATGCCCCCGGCGGCAACATCCACCGCACCCCCTACAGTGGCCGGAACTTTGAGTACTACTCCGAGGATGCCTTGCTGTCTTACATTGACAGTGCCATCCAGACCGAGGCCATGGCAGAAAAGGGCTGCGCCGGAATGTTCAAGCACTTCTGCGGCAATGACCAGGAAACCAACCGTCATGGCGTTGCCACCTTTATGAACGAGCAGACCTACCGAGAGGTGTGTCTGAAGGGCTTCGAGGGCGGCCTGAGCAAAGGTCACTCTCTGGGAACCATGACCGCCTACAACCGCATCGGCTGCATCCCCACCGCTTCCGACTACGCTACCATGACCCAGGTGCTGCGCAAGGAATGGGGCTTTACCGGCATCAACATGACCGACTCCTCCAAGGACTCCGCTTCCTATATGGGCACGGCAGACGCATTGGCGGCGGGAACCTGCCAGTTTAACAATGACCCGGGTCGTGTCCCGGAGGCTACCAACCTGCTGACCAAGAGCCGGGACGGCTACATCTGGGGCAAGCTCCGGGAGGTTGCCAAGTACTATCTGTACACCATGGTGCATTCCAATCTGATTAACGGCCTTGCCCCCGAGGTGGAGATTGCGGACTTCACGCCCTGGTGGAAGCCTGCCATGATTTGTGCAGATGCAGCCATTGCGGTGCTGTATGTCGGCGCAACTGTGGTCTACCTGATTGCTGCCTATGCAAAGAAGAAGGAGGGCAAGTGAGATGCTGAAAAATAAGACTGTTGGCGGCTATCTTGCCTTTTTTGCGGCAGCAGCGGCGGCGGTTTCCAGCGTTGTGTACCTGATTATCTATCAGGCCACGGCGGCGGAAGCGGTGGATCGGGTGTTCAGCTGGTTTACCTTCGGCTTTATGCTGGCAGGCGGCGTAACCGGCATTGCCGGAGAACTGCTGCGCTGGGGCTGGATGCCCCTGGTGAGCTGCGGCTGTATGTCCGTTGCCCTTGCCAATCATGTGGTGGAATTTGCTTATCCCCTGGCAGATGTGCTGACGAAGGTTCCCTTCTTCGGCGGCAATTATCCCCTGGCGCTGACCTTTACCGTCATTTTTGGCGCAGTTGCGGTGGTATCCGTGATTGCTGCCTTTATGAAGCATGAAAAATAAGAGGAGGAACACAATGATGAAAAAGATTTTTGCACTTTTGCTGGCAGTTGCCATGATGGCAACCCTGCTGGCAGGCTGCGGCAATGACACAAAGTCCACTGCCGCTACCGAAGCCCCCACGGAGGCTCCTGTGGCAACCAAGAGCTATCAGCTGACTGGTATCTTCAGCGAGGAAGGCGAGTATGCCTCCATGCTGGCTTCCGCATTTCTGCTGAACCTGAATGAAGACGGCACTGCCGTTTGCGACAAGTACGCTTATGGCAACTACGATGCCAGCCCCGCTGCCACCAACTCCACCTACAGCGCCGGTTACCTGACCGGCAAGTGGAAGGAAGTGGAGAAGGACGGCGTGCCCTGCCTCCAGATTAAGCTGGAAGCAGCCGGCGGCGCAAACGCCCAGACTGCTTATGCCTATGACATCGCCGGGGAATACTCCTTCGACATGACCTTCCCCGTTGTGCCCGGCGCAAGCTACACCCGGAACGTGACCATGACCGGCAGCGAGACCAAGGCATTTGCCGATGCCGATGCCTTCATCCAGGCCAACAAGAAGGAGTTTACCGCTCCTGAGCATGTGGGCACCTTCGTGGACAGCGAAAAGAACGCCACCGCTTACTTGCAGGCAGACGGCACCATGCTGGTGTATGCCGGTTATGACAAGTTTGCAGAAGGCAAGTGGATGGTTGGCGCTGACGGCGTGAGCATTTCCATCGGCGGCAAAGCCGTGGAGGTGACAACCGATGGCAATACTGCTACCTTCACCGTTGACCGCAGCCTGGATGGCGCAAACTCCACCACCTATACCATGGTGTGCAGCGATGTTGCTGCCCTGCCCGCTGCTGAAATTGCAGAGGATGCTCCCTATACCTGCTCCATCGATATGGGAGGCAACGCTACCACCGCAGAGCTGACCCTGGGCGTTGACGGCGCTGCCACCCTCAAGGTGTTCACCGACATTCCCTGCACCTACACCCGCATCGGCGATGCCGTGGTGCTGGAGGTGACCGGTGAGCTGGAAGGCTATGCCGCACAGATTTGGCCCAACGTCAGCCACGCTTACCTGCTGAACGAAGACCACAGCATGACCGGCGTGAAGAACGTCTATGATGCCGGCGGCCTGGTGCTGGTTGCCCTGAACGACACCGACATGAAGGTGATGTTCCCCTCCTACCACATGGAGCGTGAGGGCTTCACCTACACCGTCAGCGAGGACGGCACTTCCATGACCGTCACCGCCCCCGGCGAGGACGTACTGGGTGCCTTTGGTCAGATTTGGACTGCTTCCGGCGCTGAAAACTGGAAGCTGGACGGCAATACCGCAACTGCCGTTGCAGAAAAATAAGTTACGATAAATGAATGTGGGTGCAGGGCTGGAAACGGCTCTGCACCTGTTTATTTCGGAGAGAAGATGGATGATGGTATGAAACATATCTGTTGCCTGTTGGCAGCGATGGTGCTGCTGTTCCTGTGTTCTGGCTGTTCAACCAAGGAGACAGCCGAGCTTCCCACGGCTCCTGTGGTAGCAAAGTTGATTCTTGCCCATGAAGCGGACAATGTGTTTTATGTGGAGGGAGAGGAATTTGATACCACGGGACTGGTGGTGAACGCAAAGATGAGTGACGGAACAACGGTGGAAGATGTGCCCTTTGAAGTGAAAGTGGCATCCCCTTTGACCAGAAAGACCCTGTATGCAACCCTGAGCTACGGCGGAAAGACGGTTTCCCAACAGCTGCGCATTACGCTGAAGGGAAATGACGAACAGTATAGCGTCGCCAACACGGCAGCTGTCCCTGGCAGCCCCTTGGAGGGAAAAACGATTTACTGGCTTGGTTCCTCTGTGACCTATGGTGCCAGTGCCTGCGGAGAATCCATGGCAGACTTTATTGCAAAAAAGGACGGTGCGGTCTGTCTGAAAGAAGCGGTGTCCGGCACAACCCTTGCGGATGTCAAAGCGGAGAGTTATGTGCAGCGCTTTAACAGCTATCTTTCCTCTGAGGACTGTGCAGACCACCTGGATGCCTTTGTCTGCCAGCTTTCCACCAATGACCGGGGAACACCGGAGCTATTCGGCGAGATTACCCCGGATGAAGTGCGGGATGCCGCTTCTTTTGATTGCGCAACCACCTTTGGTGCAATGGAATATCTTGTGGCAACGGTGAAAGAGGTGTGGGACTGCCCCGTGTTTTTCTACACCAATCCGCCCTTGGATGAAAATTATGACCGGATGGTGGAGGGGCTGGAAAAGCTGGCGGAAAAATGGGATATTTCCGTCATTGACCTGTATCACAATGAAACCATCGGCAGCATGAGTGAGGAAGAAAATGCCCTTTATATGGCGGACAGCATTCATCCCACCCGTGCGGGCTATCGGGAGCTTTGGATGCCGATTTTTGAGGATGCCCTAAAGGACATTTGATATTTAGAGGGCGGGAGAGAACTTCCGCTTTCAAGGAGTAAAAGCCTGTGCGATAGGGTGGGAAGGTTATGCCAAATTGATTGTGAAAACCGTCGCAGCATTGTACAGTATGTCTGTAAATTAGAAAGAGGAGGAAATCCCAATGAGCAAAAACAAACAGAAAAAGGGAAACCTATGGATGGTCTTGACAATCGTTCTTGCTGTCCTGACGCTGGTTTCCGCCGTGGCAATTCCGGTGACCGGCTATTTTGCCACAGCCATCAACGTGTCGCTGGGAGCGGCAACACAAAAGGTCATCCCCGACCCGGATGCCCAGATTTTCTTTTGGAGCAACTATGAAAATGAAGACGACCTGGTGGCTCACGAAAAGCAGCTGTGCCGGGACATTGAGGCAGAGGGCGCAGCCCTTCTGGTGAACCGGGACAACACCCTGCCTCTGGCAGAGGGGACGAAGTTCACCCCCTTCTCCCAGTCTTCTTTCCATCTGCTCTACGGCGGCACCGGCTCCGGTCAGGTGTCGGCAGATGATGCCGTTTCTCTGAAGGCGGCGCTGGAAGAATCCTTTGGCGCGGATACCGTAAACCTGGATCAGTGGAAATTCTACGCCACCTGCGGCTACGCCCGGGTGAATGCGGATACCACCGGCGGCAATCAGGCGCAGTACCGCATCAATGAAGTGCCCTGGGCAAAGTACCCCGATGCCCTGAAGAAGACCTGGGCACAGTACGGTGATGTGGCGCTGGTGGTGCTGGCTCGTTCCGGCGGTGAGGGCGCAGACCTGCCCAGCGGACTGCCGGAGCTGGAACCGTACATGACCGACGGCGACTATCTGCGGCTGAACCAGGATGAAATTGATATGTTCACCAACCTGGAGCAGCTGAAAAAGGAGGGCGTGTTCAAGAAGATTGTCGTCCTGCTGAACTCCTCCAACAGCCTCCAGCTGGACTTTGTGGATGACTATGGCATTGATGCCGTGCTGTGGGTCGGCGACGTGGGAATGACCGGCATCAACGCCGTGGCGGACATTCTGGCAGGCAAGGTCAATCCCTCCGGACGGATTGTGGATACCTTCCTGAAGGACAACCATTCTGCCCCCGCCATGCAGAACTTCGGCGCTTATCCCTATACCAACGGCGCAGACTACAAGGTTGCAACGGCACAGAACAACACTGACCCCGGCATCAAGCAGTGCAACCGGGATTATGTGGTGTATCAGGAGGGCATCTATGTCGGCTATCGTTACTACGAGACCCGGTATGAAGACTATGTGCTGAACCAGGGCAATGCCGGTGACTACAGCTATAATAACGATGTTGCATTCCCCTTCGGCTATGGTCTGAGCTATACGGACTTCGCTTATTCTGATTTTAAGATTACCGACCAGGGCAGCACCATCCTGGCAGAGGTGGATGTGACCAACACCGGTAAGGTGGACGGCAAGCACACCGTTCAGATTTATTTCCAGTCTCCCTACACCCAATATGACATTGACAACCAGGTGGAAAAGGCTTCCGTGGAAATCTGCGGCTTTGATAAGAAGTTCATTGAAGCAGGGAAGACCGAGCACTTTGCCATTACCGTGGAAAAGGAGGATCTGACCTCCTACGACCACATGAACGCCAAGACTTATATCATGGATGCCGGTGATTACTACTTCACCGTCGGCACCGATGCCCACAACGCCGTGAACAATATCCTGATGGCGAAGGGGGCGGACAGCACCCGCATGAGCGGAACCGGCGATGCAGCCCTGACGGCAAAATGGACCCTGGACACCTTGGACACCACCACCTATGCCGTGTCCTCCGCCACCGGCAATGCCATTACCAACCGCTTTGAAGATGTTGACCTGAACAAGTATCCCGGTGCTGAGGATCAGACCATTACTTACCTGACCCGGAGCAACTGGGTGGACACCTTCCCCAAGACGGTTTCTCTGCGCATCACCGAGTCCATGTGGGCGGACGGCCTGACGGACTCCGAGGAGGGCAGAAAGGCCATTGTTGCCAAGATGATTGAAACCTACTACCCGGATGCCTCCATGCCCACCGTGGGCGCAGCGGGCAACCTGACCGCCTCTATGTTCGCAGAGAAGGATGCCGACGACCCTGATTGGGACAAGCTCATCAGCCAGGCTCCCTACAGCGAAATGACCAACGTGATTTACAACGGCTTCCACCTGACCCAGCCGGTGCCCTCCATCGGTCTGCCCGGCACCAACGATGAAAACGGACCCCAGGGCTTTACCAAGAGCCTGCTGGGCGGTGCCAGCGCCATGGCCTACACCTCCGAGGACGTGATGGCTGCAACCTATAACCTGGAACTGATTGAGGATATGGGTATGTGCATCGGTGAGGATTTCCTCCACGCCACCGATGGCTCCGGCACGGTGTTCTCCGGCATCTACGGCCCCGGTGCCAACATCCACCGCACGCCCTACAGCGGTCGTAACTTTGAGTATTATTCCGAGGACGGCTGGCTGTCCGGCAAGGTTGCTGCCACCGAAGTGGCTGCCATTCAGAACCGGGGTGTGTACGTCTTCACCAAGCACTTTGCCCTGAACGACCAGGAGGAAGGCCGCTACGGCATCTCTACCTGGGCAAACGAACAGGCCATCCGGGAACTGTATCTAGAAGGCTTCGAGGGCAGCGTCGTAGAGGGCGGCGGCATGGGCGTGATGAGCTCCTTCAACCGTCTGGGCGTTACCTGGAGCGGCGCACACCATGGCCTGATGACCGGCATCCTCCGGGAGGAATGGGGGATGAAGGGCGCAGCCATTACCGACTGCTCCGTCATGGCAAACTATATGGATTACCGCATGGGTGTGCTGGCAGGTCAGGACCTGTGGGACGGCTACAGCAGCGGCATGGCAACGTTGGACGGCCTTGATAAAGACCCTGCTATTGTCACCGCTGTTCAGAAGGCGGTCAAGCACATTGCCTATTCCATCTCCCACAGCCACGCCATGAACGTGGGCAACGCCACCATCAAGGTGATTACCCCCTGGTGGCAGATGGCACTGTACTGCCTGACCGGCGGTCTGGCAGTGCTGACTGCCGGTGCTGCGTTCATGATGGTTCGCAGCCGGAAGAAGGCAAAATAAGGTTTCCTTCCATTTCTTTATAATTGCGTCCAGCCATGGGTAACCCCATGGCTGGATGTATATAAACATCATCAATAAAGGGGGCAGCAAGATGAAGAAACACCAAAAATGGCTTGGTCTGACCGCCGTTGGAGCAATTCTCCTGAGCATGGCAGTGAGCCTGAGCAGCTCTGCGTTCTATTATTCCGGCTATGTGAATGCGGCATTGGGACTGACCGGAGAAAAAATTGCGGTGGAGGGGGATACCAATTATTACCCCAGCGCCTATGGAGAAATGAATGCGGAGAATGCCCAGCGCCTGATTGCAGATGAAAAGGCACATTCCATTGCAGCCATGCACGAGGGTACGGTGATGCTTCGCAATGAAAACGGAGCGCTGCCGCTGAGTGCCGACGAACGGAGAATTACGGTGTTCGGCAACAATGCAGCCGACCCGGTATACCGTGCCAACGCCGGAAACGCTTCCTTTGATGCCTCCTGTGGCGGCACGTTCTACGAAGCATTGGAGGCGGCGGGCTTCCAAATCAACCCCACCATCCGGGCAGCTTATGAATCCAGCGGCGTTCGCAGGGTGTCCGTGGCAAGCCGGGGCAATTCCTCCATCGGAGAAGTCCCGGTGGAATTTTACACGGATGCCATGAAGCAGAGCTTTGCAGAGGATTATCAGGATGCGGCACTGGTGCTGCTCACCCGCTTTGCGGGCGAGGGCGTGGATCTGGATACCTGTGACGCAGAGGGGGTTCCCATGCTTTCCCTGCACAAAAGCGAAGCAGACCTACTGCGCATGGTAAAGGACAGCGGGAAATTCAATAAGATTATCGTCCTGGTCAACAGCCCCTTTGCCATGGACATTCAGTGGATTGAAAATCCCGAATACGGCGTGGATGCCTGCCTGGTGTTTGGCGCTGCGGGCAACTATGGCTTCATCGGGCTGGCAGATATTCTCACCGGGAAAGCCGATGTCACCGGTCATCTGGCAGACACCTGGGCAGCATCCTCTCTGTCCAGCGCAGCAATGCAGAATTTTGGCGACTACCAGTTTACGAACCTGAATAAGCTCTATGCAGACCGGTATCTGGTGTATGCCGAGGACATCTACGTTGGCTACAAGTATTACGAAACCCGCTATCAGGACGAGGTGCTGGGCATTAACAATGCCACCGGCAGCGCCGGTGCGTTTATGGGTGACACCTGGTCTTATGCAGACGAGATGGCATATCCCTTCGGTTATGGCCTGAGTTATGCCGATTTTACCCAGGAAGTTCAGGACATTCAGTGGAACCGGCAGGAGCATACCATTACCGCCAGTGTGAAGGTTACCAACAACGGCGGCTTCTCCGGTGCCTCCAAGAGCCTGGTGCAGCTTTATGCCCAGGCTCCCTATGAAACCGGAATGGTGCAAAAGCCGGCGGTGCAGCTGATTGGCTTCCAGAAGACGGGGGAGCTGTCCACCGGGGAAAGCGAAATTGTGACCGTTACCGTTTCCGACTATTTCCTGGCAAGCTACGATGAAAATGCGGTCAATGGGGCGGACAAAACAAAGCAGGGCTGCTACATCCTGGACAAGGGCGACTATTATTTCGCCATTGGTTCCAGTTGCCATGATGCCCTGAATAACATCCTCGCCGTCCGCGGCATCAGCGGCATGGTGGATGAAAAGGGAACGGCGGCAGCAGGGGACAGCGCCAAGGCGGTCTGCGTGAATCTGGCAGCCTATGACAACACCACCTGGGCGGTCAATCCCATCACCGGTGCAGTGGTGTCCAACCAGCTGCAAGACGCTGACCTGAACGAATATCTGCCGGGTTCCGTTACCTATATGACCCGGGACAACTGGGAAACCTTCCCCAAGCCGGTGGTGGATTTGACCGCAACCGACGAAATGGCAGCTCTGATGACCGGAGCAACCTATGAAAAGCCCGGTGACGCACCCGATCCGACCAGTGTACCCTTCAAGCAGGATGCGGGCTTAAAGCTGGTGGATATGAAGGATGTTCCCTATGGCGATGACCGATGGGAAACCTTTGTGCAGCAGCTGTCCATCAGCGAACTGGGCACAGTCTGCGGTGACAACCGTGGCGTGGTGGCAATTCCGACAGTGGGAAAGCCCGCCAATGCTTCCACCAATGGCCCCAGCGGCATTCAGGGCAATTATGTTGCGGGCAACGGAAAGAGCTGTACCCTGTATGTGGATGAGCCTACCCAGGCGGCAACCTTCAACCTGGAGCTGACGGCACAGCGCGGCAGCTTTATGGCAGAGGATGCCATGTACGCAGGCGTGACCATGGTGTTTGGGCCCGGCGCAAACATTCACCGCACTGCTTACCTGGGAAGAAACAGCGAGTATTTCTCTGAGGATGGCCTCCTGAGCTATCAGATGAGCCGTGCCAACGCTGCCCCCATGACCGAAAAGGGCATCATCACCGGCTTTAAGCACTACTGCCTCAATGACCAGGAGGTAAACCGCCACGGCGTTGCCACCTTTGCAACGGAGCAGGCCTGCCGGGAAATTTATTTCAAGGCATTTGAGGGTGCTCTGTCCGACGGCGGCGGTTTGGGCGTAATGACCAGCTATAACCGCATTGGCATGACGGCTTCTCCTGCCCACAGCGGCGCACAGATTGCCATTCTGCGGGATGAATGGGGCTTTAAGGGAATCAATATCACCGACAGCTCCAAGGATGCAGCCAGCTATGTGCTGACCGCAGAATGTATCACCGGCGGCACGGATCAGTTCCTGTCCGATACCGGAAGAACCAGCGCACTGTCAAATCTGGTGGTTAAGGGCAAGGATGGAAATATCCTCCGGTGGATGCAAAATGCCAATGAGCATTTTTACTATGCACTCAGCCGTTCCGTGGCAATCAATGGACTGTCCCAGGAAACGGTGGTGAAGGAAACGGTTTATTGGTGGCAGCCGTCGCTGATTGCCCTTTGTGTCTGCATCGGCCTGATGACAGTTGGTGCGGCGGCAATGTTTGTAAAGCACGGGTATTTTATGAAAGGGGAGAAGTAACATGAAAAAATGCAGCAGCGGAAAAAGAATCACCTTGGTTGCCGGGGCAGTTGCGCTGATTGGAAGCATCCTGTATCTTGTGCTAGATGGATCGGACAGAACCTTTCATATGGTGGGTTTCCTATTGGGCATTGCCGGGGCTGTTTGCACCTTGCTCCCCGTTTTGACCCGCTGTAAGGCTGCACCCCTGGTACCGACGGCATTTTATGCAGCTGCCTTTGGCCTGGTGCTGCGGGTGGCAGTTCCCAGCCTGAGCGATGTGTGGAATCATGTGAATTTTATCGGCGGCAATGCGGCATTGGGCATGGCCTTTGCGGGTGTGTATTTTGTTTGTGCCATTCTGGGGTGTATCTCTTGCTTCCTGGGAATGGGAGAATAAACCGTGAAATATGTTCAAAAAGCACTTTGCGCCGCTGTTGCAGCGCTGCTGCTGACAGGCAGTGCTGCTCCGGCATCAGCCGCAGAGACGGCGGAAGGAAAAATCCAAACGGGAGATGTGGTCTGCTTCGGCGAGGCGGATGAAGATTGCGGCTTCGACGGAAAATGGCTGGTGCTGGACAGCCGGCACACCAATGACGGGCAGCCCGGTATGTATCTGGTGTCGCTGAACCTGATTGGCGATGAGCAGGGAGAGGACATCCTGTTCCGGGATATTGGGGATGTGAGCGTGTCCTTTTCCAATCGGGGAGAGGACTTTGCGGCAGAGCATCCCGGCACCACGGATTATCAGGGCAGCAGCATTCAGGCATGGTGCGAGACGTTCGCCCAGACCCATCTGAGTCAGGCAGAATATGCCGCCCTGCTGCCCACCCATAAATCGGACGAGGCGGCAACCATCCCGGGATTGGGCATCCCCCTGCCGGGCGTTTCCAGCGGCACGGTAGATTTTTCGCCGGTTACGGACATTCTGGACGGCGACAAGCTGTTCCTGCTGTCGGCGGAGGAAGTGACAAACCCTGCCTATGGCTTTGCCGACGGCAGCGCCCGCATTGCCCAATTCAAGGGAACGCCCCAGGGCTATTGGCTCCGCTCTCCCCATATCCCCACCTTCCCGCTGGACGTGGGCTTTGTGTTCAGCTTCGGTGCGGTGATGGATTTCCCGGTAAATGCAAACTTTATGTTTGAGCAGGGAACCTATGCCCGCCCGGCCTGTAATTTGGACAGCGAGAAAATTGCGGCAGCAGAGGTGCTGGCAGTCAACGGAGAAAAGACAATCTGGCGGCTCAGCTTCCGGGACGGGGAGCACAATGAACGGCTGTATGACACCACCCTGCCCCAGCGGGTGGAGGCAATGGACTTGGCAAAAATGCTAAAAACGGCGCTGGTTGCTGCGGCGTGTGTGCTGGTCGTATTGGTGGTTCTGATTGTTCTGCTGGTGCGGGCAATCCTCCGAAAGCGCAGGAAAAAGAAAGCAAAGCAGTAAAAAATACATCCGGGTCAACCCCCATTTTAAGGGTCGACCCGGATGTTTTATTCGTGGCGCGAAGCGCCCTTGGCTCTCCCTCTGGGAGAGCTGGCAGCCCGAACGGGCTGACTGAGAGGGTGTCGTCCGTTGAATGGTATCAGCTTCCATTCATCCAACCGCACCCCCTCAGCTTCGCGTTCGCTCAGCAGCTCCCCCAGTGGGGGCGCCGAGGGCGCTTCGCGCCATACATTACCCCCTCATATAATACATCCCGATTTTGTCCCGCATTTCGTAGTAATGGGGCAATTCCCGCCAGCCCAGGCCGGTGGAGGAACCGGCGTAAAACATCAGTTTCGTATCCGGCAGTGCCTGCCTCAGCAGGGCTGCCGGATTTTTCCCGCCGTACCAAGGGACATGGTGGATGCCGCCCCACCACAGATTTTTCAGCCAGGTCATCTGCGCGATGGGGGAGGGGTCACCGTAGGTGTAGCCCAGGTTCAGGTCTTCCAGCCCGGTGCAGCCCAGAAGCGGCGAATAGTCCTTCACCGGGGTGACGAACAGCTCCAGATAAGCCAGCTCCTTTAGCCCTGCGAGGGGGGATAGATCCCGCACTTTCGTGTCTGCCAGTACCAGATAGCGCAAATTCTTCATGTCCCGCGCCCACTCACAGTTATCAATCCAGCAGTGCCCCAGGTCGATGCACTCCATGTCGGTGCAGTATTTCAGTTCGTCTACGTCGTGGCCGCCGATGAGCTGGTGCTTCGTGATGGGGGCGAACCAGGTGTCGTCCGTCCGGGCGGACAGCGGCCCCAGCTTCACCCGCCACACAAAGCGGATGTGGGGGTAGCGCCGCCCCAGGTCTGCCATGGTTTCGCTGTCCAGGCCACAGTCACAGGCGATGAGCTTTTGCAGCCTGGGCAGGTTGGGAAGCAAGTCCTCTATGGGGGCGGTATCGGAAAGAGGGGTGCCGGAAATGTCCAGCTCGACTGCGTCCGTGGAAAAAGTGATGTCGCCCAGGCGTTCCGTCCAGGTAAATTCAATTTTTGGGTGATGGCGGGAGAGCAGCCGCGCCTCCTGGGCGGGAATTTCTGCTTGCCGCAAGTCCATTTGCTGCACATGGGGCAGCCGATGCAGCGCCCGTTCCACTGCCTCCCGGCTGCATTTTCCCGGAACGGGTGCGGTTTCCGTGCTGCTGTAGCAGACACCGCCCAGCTCCACCGTATATTCCACATGGCATTCCGGTTTTAACCGGGCAAGGCGCAGCAGCCGGGAGTAGTCCCGGCACAGCTTCCCGTCCACCCGGCGCAGATTTGGCAGACTGCACAGCGCCTCCACATCGTTGGAAGTAAGCTGCCGCACCTGCACCGCCCGCGTCCGGCCATCCAGCCGCCGCCCCTGAAAGTCCAGCTCCCAGAGAATCCGCTCTTGGGGAATGGCGGCGGTGAGCATCCGGTACGTTTCCGGCTTCAGACCCGTTCCCCGCAGATCCAGCCATTGCAGATTGGTAAATTCCCGAAGCGCGGCAGCGTCCTCCGGCATCCCCCGGGGCAATGCCAGAACAGCGGTATTTCTGGGGTAGAAGCGCCCGCCAAACCACACATAACGTGACCGCAACTGCCCCAGCACCGGCACGCAGAGGCATATGGCGGCGAAAATCAGAAAAAACCTCTTTTTCATCCAAATCACCCGGCTATAGTATGTACAAAAAATCAGAGAAACGGAAAAATCCCCTTGACGGAAATGTGTGGAAGACGTATAATGACAAGGTTTAACTCCATTGATAAAGAAGTGAGAGAAAGATGAAAAATCAAGAGTACGCCCTGGGCGTGCGCCGAGGGCTGCCGGTGGGATTGGGGTATTTTTCCGTCAGCTTCGGCTTTGGCGCAATGGCGGTTTCCAAGGGGTTGAGCGTGGCGCAGGCCACCATCATTTCCGCCAGCAATCTGACCAGTGCCGGGCAGTTTGCGGGGCTTACCTCCATTGTGGAAAATTCCGGCCTGTGGCTGATGATTCTGACCCAGCTGATTATCAACAGCCGCTATGCCCTGATGAGTCTGGCACTGAGTCAGCGCTTGGGGCAGAGGATCGGGCTGCTGCCCCGGCTGCTGATTGCGTTTTTTAATACCGACGAAGTGTTCGCCCTGGCCATGGCGCGGGAGCACGCGCTGACCGTGCCGTTTATGTACGGCCTGGGGCTGCTGCCCTTCATCGGCTGGGTGGGCGGCACACTGCTGGGCGCACTGGCGGGGGCGGTTCTGCCCATCTCCGTCCGCACGGCGCTGGGCGTGATGCTCTATGGGATGTTTATCGCCATCGTGATTCCTCCCGCAAAAAAAGAAAAGCCGATTGCCGTAGCAGCGCTGGTGGCGCTGGTGCTCAGCAGTCTGTTTGCCTGGGTTCCCGCCTTGCAGAAAGCACCCAAGGGAACGCCCATCGTGATTTGCACCGTGGTTGCAGCGGCGGTCTGCGCCTGGCTGTTCCCGGTGGAGGAGAAAGAAGCATGAATACTTACGTTTACATTGCCGCCATGGCACTGGCCACTTATCTGGTGCGGATGCTGCCGCTGACGGTGTTCCGCAAGCCCATCAAAAGCCGGTTTATTCGCTCGTTTCTGCACTATGTCCCCTATGCCTGTCTGGCGGCCATGACCTTCCCGGCCATTTTGCAGGACACTGCCTCTGTGTTCAGCGGTGCGGCGGCGCTGGTGGTGGCGGTGGTGCTGGCATATTTTGACCAGAGCCTGATTGTGGTGGCGCTGTGCAGCTCTGCTGCCGTGTTCATCGTGGAGCGGATGATGGGGCTTTAGTAGGGGCGGATAGAATCCGCCCGTAACCCCGGATTTCAGGAAGCACCAGGATGGATGGCACAACCCCCTGTAGTAGAGCGTACAGGCTAAAGGTTTGCACCACTTGGCTTCCCCCGGGGGGAAGC
>ERZ772861.967-NODE-967-length-27019-cov-44.167000_pt1 | contig 27019 bp, 26 predicted proteins | sample MGYA00512135_ERZ772861 | MGnify/ENA primary metagenome ERZ772861 (study PRJEB29015, sample SAMEA2737700) | human gut metagenome | biome: human gut; feature: human-associated habitat; material: faeces | place: China | collected 2012 ...
TCGTCGGCATCCTCTAATTTCTTGAATTCCGGAGTGCCCGAATAGCCCTCCCCTTTCTTCTGGCGCAGCCACATCGAAGCTTGATGCTGCAAGTCCTTCGGGTTGCCGTTGCCCGCCAGCATCATGAACGCATCGTCCGTCCAGGCCATCAATCCGCCGCCACCCACGGTCCAGCGGCAGCCTTCGCCGTCGGCAGGAGCCTCACACGCCTTCTGCTCCTGAAGCATTGCAATCAAATCTTCCAGTTTTCCCTTGTCGGCCATGCGCACCAGCACACCGCCCATTTGCATCTGAGAAGCCCCAAAGAAATACACCCGGTCGGTCAGTTTCAGTCCGCTTTCCTCCGGATTCTCCATCAGTTTGTCCACCAGGGCATCCGCATTGCCCTTCAGGCTCGATTTCATCATCTGCCCCATCGACTGCTTTGCCTGATCGTTCAGGTCACACTTCTGTGCCATATCCATCAGGTCGAACGAGAATACAGCAGCCGCATCTTTCGGCAATGCATTGGTGTACGCATTGTCTTCCCCGCAGGCAGACAACAGGAAAGCCATACCCAGTGCCAGGCTTCCCATCCATTTCCATGTCTTTTTCATAATCATTTATTTAAAAGTTACACATCACCTTCATTCCGCGTGTGTCAGGTTCATCAGGTGTACGGCCACCAGCGCCGCCGTCTCCGTGCGCAGACGCGACTTGCCCAGGCTCACGGCCTGAAAACCTTTTTCAGCCGCCAGTGCCACTTCCTCCGGACTAAAGTCCCCCTCCGGACCAATCAGCACCACGGCATCCTCATCCTTGCGGAGCACATCGCGCAGAAAGGGCTTTTCCCCCTCATAACAGTGCGCAATGAACTTCTGCCCCGTAAATTCCCGCTCCATAAAGCGGCGGAAATCCGTCATCTCGTTTACCACCGGCTTGCGCGCCTTGAGCGACTGCTTTACGGCCGACACCACGATTTTCTCCACCCGTTCCGTCTTGATGACCTTCCGTTCCGAAAAACGGCAGTTCAGGAAAGTCAGCTCGTCGAAACCGATTTCCGTGGCCTTTTCCGCCAGCCATTCCATGCGGTCCATGTTCTTGGTAGGTGCCAGTGCCAGGTGCAGATGCCCTTTCCAGAAAGGCTCCTGCTCCGTTTTCTCCACCACCTTCACCACACAGCGCTTCTGCGTGGCAGCCGAAATGACCGCCCGATAGAAGCAGCCTTTCCCGTCGGTCAGGGTAATCTCCTCGCCCACTCCCAGGCGCAACACCCGCAGACAGTGTCCGGCCTCTTCCTCCGGCAGCTCCATGGTCTGCGCAATATCCGGTGCATAAAACACGTGCATAGACTTATTCCTTTTCGTTAGCTTCTTCTTCCAGACTGTCGTCTGTTTCCCCTCTCTCCTTACGAGCCTGCATTTCGCGCTTAATCAGCTCTGCATACTCGTAGTTTTCCTCACGGATGGCCTTTTCCATCTCCTTCTCCAGGTAAAACATCGGCAATCCGCGCAACAGCGCCGCCTGCAAGTGCGATACAGACTTCTTGGCAAAATCCGGCACCCGGTTTTCCAGCATCTCCGTTCTGATATAGAACGGTGCCTCTCCCAGGGTAGCGAGCACCAGCGCATCGGCCAGTTTCACGGTCAGTTCCACCACCGTGCCGTCCGCCTTGCGCATATAGACACTGGTCTGCGGTACCTGGTCTTCCTTTCCCCACAGCACAGCCTTTTCCACCGTAGCCCCATAATGCTCCTTCAGCATCTTCAGCATCTGGTAGTGCACCGAAAGGTCCACCGCCTCCGGCGCATCCAGCGACACGTCCAGCAAGTCTGCTTCGTCGGCATTGATGATAGCCATAAACTTACGGTGCGGCTCTTCCTTCTCTTCCAGCATCATCTTGTAGTTGTAGCCGTTTGCCATCAGCATATCCATTTTGTCCGCATCCGTCAGCACCTCATCGAATGTCAGGTCCTTTACCAGTTCTACCGGGTTTATCATCTCTGTAATGTAGCTGACTTTCAGTTCTGTCAGTCCTTCGTTTCCTTTGAATTCCATAGTGAAATCTCATTTAACTGTTATTACTATTATGCTTATATTTAAATACCACTGAAAAGACTATGGCCACCACCAGCGCATAAGCCGCAAACACGAACCATGCGTAGCTCCAGCCTTCCACCTGCGGCGCCTGCGAGTTGAAGTCCACAAAGCAGTTCACCACCGCCTGCGCACTCAGCGTACCCACCGTAGCACCGATACCGTTGGTCATGATAATGAACAGTCCCTGCGCGCTCGAGCGGATGGACAAATCGGTCTCCTTGTCGACAAACAGCGAACCCGACACGTTGAAGAAGTCGAATGCCACACCATACACCAGCATGGACAGCACGAACATCCACACCCCGCTGCCCGGGTCACCCAGGCCGAACAGTCCGAAGCGGAGCACCCATGCCACCATGGCAATCAGCATCACCCGCTTGATGCCGAAACGTCCCAGGAAGAACGGAATCAGCAGGATACAGCACGTTTCACTGATTTGCGAGAGTGAAATCAGCAGGTTGGCATGCTGCACGCCAAACGTGTCGGCATATTCCGGAATGGCGCTGAAGCTGGTGATAAACGGATTGGCAAACCCGTTCGTAATCTGCAGCGACACACCCAGCAGCATCGAGAAGATGAAGAACACCGCCATCTTGCGGTTCTTGAACAGCAGAAACGCCTTCAGTCCCAGTGCCTCCACCAGCGACTTGCGTCCTCCCTGCGCACGGCTCACCGGACATTCCGGCAGTGTCTGGGCATATATAGCCAGCACCACGCCCCAGGCCGCACACGTAAAGAACTGCATATAGTTCGACTGGAATCCCAGCAAATCTACCAGCCACATGGAACAGATGAAACCGATGGTGCCGAACGTACGTATCGGCGGAAAAGCCTTGATGGTGTCCAGTCCCGCCTTATCCAGCGCCGTATAGGCCACCGAGTTCGACAAAGCCAGCGTAGGCATGTAGAACGCCACACTCACGGAGTAGAACGAGAACAACGGTGCAAATTCCACCTGCGGTCCCGTAGTCATGGCATAGTAGCCCGCTCCTCCCATAAACAAGGCTGCCAGCAAATGGCTCAGCCCCAACAACCGTTGCGCCGGAACCCAGCGGTCGGCAATGATACCCAGCACAGCCGGCATAAACAGGGACACAATCCCCTGCATGGCGTAAAAAATTCCGATATGTCCACCCAGTCCCACGCCTGCCAGGTACGTACCCATCGAAGTAAGATAGGCCCCCCACACAGCAAACTGCAGGAAGTTCATGACAATCAGTCTCAGTTTCATGTTCATATACTCATAGATTTATTAAAGGTTATTTCATCATCGTAGCCAGTGAAGCCAGCATCGTAGCCAGCGAAGCAAACGAAGTCGCATTCGATACCACAGTGGCAAAATTGAACTTCTTCGTCTTGTTCGGCACCACGATTTCGCAGCCCGGCTCAATCTGTTTCTTTCCGCTGCCCTTCACCTCGGCCACCTGTCCGTTCATGTAAATAATGAACTTCTGGCTCTTCTTGGCGTTGGCAGAGTAGCCTCCCGCCTGGCTCAGGTAGTACTTCACGCTCTTGCCCTTGGCATACGACACCGTGTTCGGCATCATCACCGCTCCGTTCACCTTCACCGTATTGTTGTATTCCGGCACCGTCAGCACATCGCCCTCGCGCAGCACCAGGTCGGCATCACCGCCCGGGTTGGCCAGCGCCGCTTCCAGGTCAATACCCACCGTGAACGTGCTGTCCACCTTCAGTCCCAGCGAAGTAGCCAGGGTCTCACCGATTTCCCGGCGCACCATCTTCACCACATCTTCCATGCGGCGCAGTTCCTCCTCGTTGGCCACGCGGCGCAACTTGGCACCCCGCACATACGCATAGCGGCTCACCCCTCCGGCCCGCTGAATCAGGCTGCTCAGGCGTTCGCTCTTCGTACTCAGCGTATACTCACCCCGGTACAGCACCTCGCCGTCCACCGTCACGTTCACCTGCTCGTTGTAGCTCGGGCTGCGGCGCACGAACACCTGGTCGTAAGGTTGCAGTTCAAATCCCGCCTCGCCGTCCACCACGAAGCCGTCCTTCAGGCCGAACGAGAAATTCTGTCCGATCATGTCCGGTTCCGTCGTCCCTTTCGGGTCACGGATGCGCCGCGACACGTCCACACGCACCAGCGAAGCCGATTCCTTCAGTCCGCCCGCCGTAATCACCAGGTCCTCCAGGCTCATGTGGTCGGCATACGTATAGCTTCCCGGCTTGTTCACCTCCCCGCTGATGGTCACCTTGCCCATGTCCTGCAAGTCGTGGATACTCGGAATATACAAAATGTCATTCTTCTGCAAGGCGATGTCGGGCGAAGTTCCCTTCAGAATCCCTTCGATATCCACCGGCAGCACCTCCTTCGTCAGGTTTTCCCGTTCACGATACAGCACCGCGCGTCCCGTAAACGCATCCCCCAGCAGTCCGTCGGCCTTTTCCACCAGCTGGCGCACCGTGTTGAGCGAACCGCTCAGTTCGAACACACCCGGATGATACACCGCGCCCTTCACCTCCAGACGGTTGTTGAAGCGGTTCAGGATAGAATCCACCGTCACCACATCCCCGTCTATTAATTTAAACGCAGAATAGTCTATATCGTTCACCGTTTTTACGGAAAATTCTTTTCCATCTTTTCGTAACACCCTGATACTCTTCTTATAAGCATCCGAAGAAAATCCGCCGGCATACTTCAGCAACGTCGCGGCCGACTCCCCGTTCTTCATTTCATAGAACATCGGGCGTTTCACCTTACCCGTAATCTTCACCAGTTCGTCGTAGGTAGGCACAATCACCACATCGCCGTCCTGCAGGCGGATGTCGTCCTGAATCTGCCCCTTCATGATGTACTCGTACACATCCAGCCGGGCAATCGTCTTTCCGCCACGGGCCACCTGCACGTTACGCAAGCTACCGATGTCGCTCACCCCGCCCGACGCATACAAGGCATGAAACACCGTCGAGAGCGACGACAGGGCATACGTACCCGGCGCTCTCACCTCTCCCATCACGTTCACCTGGATGGTGCGGATGTTCCCCAGCGTCACCTGTATGTTATTGGCCGAATCCGCATAAATCTTGCCCAGTTCCTGCTTCAGCAGCTGGCGGGCATCCTTAATGGTCATGTTGTTCAGGTATACCGGACCCAGATTCGCGATGTTCACGTAGCCGTCGGGCGAAATCTCCAGCCGCATGGTATTCTGGCTGGCCCCCCACACGTCGACAATCACCTCGTCGCCCGGTCCCAGCCGGTAGTTCTCCGGAGTAGCCATGTTCAGGTTCGGCTGGAAAGTAAGTTTGTCAATGTTGAAAATATTGCGACCGAACACGTCATTCTCGCTGGCCGTCGACACCTTCAGCTCCTGACGTTTCTTCATGGTCTCCTTCATCTCGTCCGTATTCGCACCTTCAAGGGCCGCCTCTCCGTCAGTCGCATTGGCCACAGTCGTCTTCCGCGCCCTCGTACCGGTGTCCTGTACCGCACCGCCTTCTCCCGCCTGAGAAGAAGATCCCGAAGTGGCAGCGCCCGAATACTGAGACTTCAAGCGCAACAACTGTTCCTGAGTAGCCCCCTTTGAAAGCAGTTCCATGGCAATGGTCTGCTGGTCTTTCCCCTGCTGAAGTGCTTGCTGTACATATTCTATCACCTGGCTGTCGGTCATTCCGCTTTGGGCATACACAGCCGGCCCTCCCAGCAGAAACAACCACAGCACAACTCTAGCGAACTGTTTTCTCATTTTATTGTCTACGTTTTTGGTTTTAATGACAAAGATACATGAAAAAAAATAACCACCAAGCCCCCAGGGAAAGGAATTACGGCATGGGAACCGAAAAATAGTAAAATCAGACTGTTCCCGCGGTCAATTTACAGGAAACATTCGGGCTTCAAAATATAAATAAAGTTAACAAGGTGCATTTTTCTGTGCATTTTATATGTTACATAACATAAAACCCTTACCTTTGCATTGTGTTTTTCATGGTATTAGATTTAAGGTTAATGAAGATTGGGAGTCTGGGAAGATTCCCTTTTTTTATTTTTGTCTTTTAGACAAAAGAACAGAAGAACATATTGAGTTAAAAGTTAAATCTGTCTTTTTGTTCTTATGTCTAAAAAAATCACCCACGCTTCTTCTTGATCACCTGGTTAAACCACTGGTGAAGCAGCGTCCACGCCACCACGTCAATCACGAACACCAGCGTGTTGTTCATATACTGTATGGCCGTGATGGTAAACGCACAGAAGCAGGCCGACATCAGCTGGATAGTCACCATCGCCTTGCGGGGCGAGAAACCCATCTCCAGGAACTTATGATGAATATGTGTCTTGTCGGGCATGAACAGCGGCCGTCTGTTGCGCGCACGGCGCAGCACCACACGCACCACGTCCAGACACGGCACCATCAGCACGCTGAACGATACCAGCACCGGACTACTCTTCACCCTCAGCAGCATATCCGGCTCGTACATGCAGTATTTGATGACAAAAAAGCTCAGAATAAATCCCAGCGTCAAGCTGCCCGTATCCCCCATGAAAATCTTGCGCCCCATGTCGGCATTTCCGAACACGTTGTACGAGAAGAACGGGATGATCACCCCCACCGTCACGAACGCCAGCATGGCATAGCTCCACATCTGGAAATGCACGAACAGCACCCCGAACACCAGCAGCGCCACCATGCTCAGTCCCGAGGCCAGTCCGTCGATACCGTCAATCAGGTTAATGGCATTGGTGATGAACACCACCAGCAGCATGGTCAGCGGAATGCCCACCGCCTCCGGAATGAGGTAAATGCCGAAAAGCCCGTAGAAATTGTTGATGTACAGGCCCGCCAGCGGAAACATGGCCGCCGAGATAATCTGCACCAGGAACTTCCGGCGATAGCGTACCCCCACCAGGTCGTCGCCGATACCTATAATATATAATAAGGTCATTCCGCCCATCAGGAAAAGAAACTCAGACACCTGCCTCTCCGCCTCCCTCTCCTGCGGCCCGATGCCCAGCACCAGCCGCAAGGCCGTAAATACACAGACTGAAAAAAGAATCACCGGAAAAAATGTCACTCCGCCCAGGCGGGGCACCGGACGCTTGTGTACCTTCCGTTCATCGGGCACGTCGAACAGACGCTTCCGCATGGAAATAATCAACACGTTCGGAATGATGATACGGCCCAGAATCACCGCCGAGATAAAGGCCAGGATAACGATATACAGATTCTCCATAAATAATCTTGGTTGAATATTGAATATTATTGCAAAGTTACATTTTTATTTCATATCTGCAACAGAATCGCTTCCCGGCGTACATAAAAAAACGGGAGTCAAAGCTCCCGTTTCACTTCAAAGCAAGGACACGCCTTGGTCCACTCATCCGGTTCCACCACCCCGTCGCCGTCCAGGTCCGGACTCAGGTCGCGGTGCCCCACCACCTGCGTGATGCCCGGAAAGTCCGCCTTCAGCACCCTCACCAGAATCCGCAGCGAACGCTTCTGCAGCTCCGTGCGCGTATCTGCCGGGCGGCCCTGCTCATCCAGTCCCCCTTCGTACGCGATGCCGATACTCCGCTCATTGTAGCCCCGTGCATGCGCCCCGGCCCGTTCCACCGGACGCATGGTGCAGATTTCTCCGTCCGTGCGCACATAGTAATGATAACCGCAGCACTTGAAGCCCCGTTTCCGGTGCATCCTGGTCAGTTCAGCAGGCGAGAGCGGACTATCCGCCCTCGTTGCTGTACAATGAATCACAATCATGTCAATCTTTCTCATCACAATCCGGTTTTCTCCCGGTCAGGAGGCAGAGAATACACTTCAGCACCCTGACCACAATCCATTTTACCCTCGTCATTTCTCACTGCACCTCATTAAGATTAAGCCCCCAGACCTTCGTCGGTTTCTTCTTCCTTCTTATACTTCACCGGCACCTTTTCGAAAGCCAGGTTACCGATGGCCTCCTGCATCACCGTGCCCGGACGGAACAACACGCGCACCTTGTCAATCAGCGCGTCCGTGTAAGTCTCTTCCGTGTCCGAACCGCCGCCGCTCAAGCTCAGCTGCAACGAGCCCAGATCGCCCAGTCGCACGATTTCACCGCCCTGCAAGCCTTCCGACACGATGTCTTCCAGTGCCGTCAGCACCGCCATCACGTCGGCACGGGTCACGGTACACATCTGGTGGATACGTTCCGCTATTTCACGGATGCCCATCTCGCCGCGAGCCTGCGACTGTGCATAATACTTCACTTCACCGCTTTCACGGTCTGCCGGGTTCACACGTCCTACTACTGAATAAGTCACTGTCTTTTTCATAAGTCAATCAATTAATAGTTAATAATTAAAAGTTAAAAACGAAGACTGATGATTTGTTTTTCGTTTACAAAGGCAAAGATACGCCGCGCCGTTCCCGCCGTGTAGACTTATGAAGACATACGAAGAGATAAGAAGAAATAAAAATTTCAAGACCGTCAGAACAGCTCCACTTCCATGCAGGAATTCGGCTTGCTCACCTCGCCGTGCCGGTTTTTCGCCACAATCAGTCCGCAGCGCTTTGCATCCCCGTTGCGGTCGGTACGGTGCAGCATGAGCACCAGGTCGGCATCCTGTTCAATCGAACCACTCTCACGCAAGTGCTTCAGCTCCGGCCGGTGATCGAAAGTCTGCTCCACCTGACGGTTCAGCTGGCAGGCCACGATAACCGGACACACCAGCGCACGGGCCAGCGCCTTCAGCCGTCGCGAACACTCCGCCACCTCCTGTTCCCGGTTCCGTCCGGCCCTCACGTTCGTTCCCACCAGTTGCAGGTAGTCCACAATCACCATATCCAGTCCCCAGCGCGACTTCACCGTCCGGGCTCCGGCACACAGCTGGTCGATGCTCACATACGGCGTGTCGTCCACCATCAGGCGGCAATCCTCCATCCCCTTGGCCACATCCACCAGGCTCTCCACCTCCTGACTCGTCACGTAACCGCTCTTCACCTTCTTATACAAGTCGGGCACACGCATCATCAACACACGCTCGCCCACTTCCTCGGTCATCATCTCCAGCGTGTACAGCAGCACCCGGTAGCCCTTCTCCGCGGCATGCATCGCAAACTTCAGCCCCAGCTGCGTCTTGCCCAGTCCCGGCCGTCCCGCCGTAAAGATCAGGTTGCCCGGCTGCCATCCGCCCGTCATGCGGTCCAGTTCCGGAATCCCCGTCGGGATGCCCGTCACCCCGTTCACGCTACGGCTCACCCGGTCCACGATGCGGGCACACGTCTTCTCCATCATCCCCTTCATGTTCGTCAGGTGATCCTCCAGCGGCGAACCCTCGCGCAGCGCCATCAGGTCGTGCATCATCCCGTCCAGTACCTCATAAATATCCTGCGTCCGGTCGGCAGCAGCCCCCAGTCGCTTTGCCAGGCTCTCCACCACCGAGCGGCGCAGGTAAAACTCATACACCACGTGCACATGCTCCCAAAGGTGCGCCGAGCTGGCCAGGTTACTCGTCTTCCTGGTCACCCCGTACGGGCCTCCCGCCTCCTCCAGCCGTCCCATCTCGGCCAGCTTATGCGCCACCATCAGCAGGTCAGGCTGCAAGCCCGCCTTCACCAGCGCCTCGATGGCCTCCCAGATGTAGCGGTTGTCCTGCTTGTAGAACATCTCCGGCCGTACAAATCCGATAATCTCGTTCAGTGAATTCGTTTCCAGCATGGCAGCTCCCACCACTGCATCCTCCAGCTCTTCCGCATACAGCAAATTCAACCCAAAACAGTTTCTCTCGTCATTTTTTAAAGTTTCTTTCATGGTTCTTTATTTTAAGATTGTATTTTGTTCAATATCTTCCGGCATCAGATATGCCTTATAACGCAAATAATTCATGGCCGTTTTCACAAAGCGCATGTCACTCAGCGAGCGGAAATAACGCTCTATATGCTTCATGGCCAGCCTTCGCTCCCTTCCCGTCATGCGGTTCCACTCCGACAGCGCCGGATAAAAATCCGTGCCGTCGCGCTCCAGCAATGCATAGTAGCGTTTCCAGAAATCAAAGAAAGCCACCTTCTCCTTCGGTTCCACCGGTCTGCCCTGTCCGCCCGTCAGCGCCTCATAGAAACACATCGTCAGCTTCGACTTCACGCCCGGCACCACCTCCATCTCGAGCACGCCCAGGTCGCGCAGCGTACGCAGGAAGTCCCTCACCGCATGCTTCGACCACATGAAGCGGTCGGCCAGTTCGCCCGAGGTGCAAGTCATCTGCCCCCGCTTCAGCGCCTCCTTTCCCTTCCGGTTACAAAACTCACAACGGACATACAGGTACATATACGCCTGTGCCGGGGTAAAGGGCGTGCCCGTATCGAGCACGCGCCCCAGTAAATTCCGCGGCACCACCAGGTAACCGCCAGTTCCCATACCCTTGAAATCATCACTCAAATTTTTAATACTTTTCATGTTATTTTATTTAAATATAAGCATACCTCTCCCAGCCCGTGAAAAAACCATACTTTCACAGGTCACAGAAATAAACACAATGACGAACGGCAGAAAAGATTTTTAGACTTTCAATTAGAAATTATAAAACTGTTTTTTCGAACATTTTTCTTTCATTCGAAACCATTTTGTTTCATTTTTCGCAACAAAGGTTGGCAAAAATTTTCTAATACAAAAATATTTCGGAAGTTTTTTGCAGAAAAATTTTTTCCGGCCCTCCGCAGGCTTCCGCCCTGTATGCCAGGGCGTTTCCACCCACCTGCCAAAACTCCGCAGGGTATTCTTCACACCCCTTTCCGCGCAAAACACACGCTCCCAGCAGGTTAAAAACCAATTAACAGATTTTAAGCCAGACTTCTGAACCAGGCCCGCGCGCCCACCTTTATTTTATTAATTAAATCCCCCTCTTAAAGGGCGAAGATTTTTCAGAAAATCCGGCTGAAGCCGGCAAAGTTTCCGCTCACGGTTCCCCTAAAAATTTTACGATCAGCTCCACCTCCGGCTTCAGGTAAAACCGCCGGTTTTTATCATAGCCCGCCGCTTCGAGCGCCTTCTCCAGTTCGGTGCACCGTTTGATCCACCGGGCCAGCCCCTGCAAGGCCGTTTTCTTGCCCGCCTGCGGAAAATACAGCTGGGCCAGCTCCGTTTTTCGGTACACCCTGGGACGGAACGGCGCGTCTTCCACCTCCGCTGCCGTTCCGAATCTCGTTTTCTGTTGCATATAGTTCATATTCTATTTCTTTAATTTATTGTTATAAATTTACTCATTTTCAGTGAGATATACAAGTTTTTCACCCGTTTTTCAAACGATTTCCCATCTTTTTTCACGCTCCTGCGCACCGCCTTTTCCGGAAACGCCAGTACACTTTCCCTCAAACGCAAGTACATTTCACCCGAAACGCAAGTTCGTTTTCCTTCAAACGCCGAAGCATTTTGACACAAACGCGCTTATTTTTTTTGTCCAAACATACATATCCGTATCCTAAAAGGCATAAAACCGCCCAAAAACGTTGCTTTCCAACAAAATAAATATTACTTTTGCAACGCTATTACAAAAAACAAGAGTTTACCTTCCCGGCCTTGCGCATGGGAGCGGTAACGGCGAAGCACGCCCTGGACGCATGGATTGTGCCCCGCCGGACAAGCGAAACTGGAAATTCAAAGACGTAAAGAGATATGAGATTACACAAAATTGCCTGCCTGGCGGTCGCACTGACGCTGACAGCCGGATGTACTTCTTACAAGAAAGTACCTTATCTGCAAGACCCTGAAGTGGTAAACAACTACGGAAAAGAGATTCCGCTCTACGATGCTAAGATCATGCCGAAAGACCTGCTGAGCATCACCATCAACACCACCGACCCGCAGGCATCCGCTCCGTTCAACTTGACGGTGCAGACTCCGCTAAATGCGGCACTCACCAACATCAACACCACTACCCAGCCTACCCTCCAGCAGTATCTGGTGAATAACAAGGGTGAAATCGACTTCCCGGTGCTGGGCCGCCTGCAGGTGGGCGGACTCACCAAGAACCAAGCAGAAGACCTGATTCGCGAAAGACTGACTCCCTATCTGAAAGAAGCGCCCATCGTGACCGTGCGCATGGCCAACTATAAAATTTCTGTGCTGGGCGAAGTGGCCCGTCCGGGTACCTTCACCGTGAGCAACGAAAAAGTGAACGTACTGGAAGCCCTGGCCATGGCGGGCGATATGACCGTATATGGTGTGCGTACCAACGTGAAGCTGATTCGTGAAGACGCCGACGGCAAGCGCGAAATCAAGGAACTCGACCTGACCAAGAGCGACCTGGTGCTGTCGCCCTACTTCTACCTGCGTCAGAACGACATTCTCTATGTCACTCCGAACAAGACCAAGGCCAAGAACTCTGACATCGGTAACACCACTACCACCGTCATCTCGGCCACTTCCATCCTGGTATCCATTGCCAGTTTGATTGTCAATATCCTTCGCTAATCCATTCACTAATTTTTCGCATATAGCTGTTATGACTGAACAAAACATCAACAATATGACACCGGAAAATCCGGAAGAAAACTCGTTCAATCTTTACGAAATCATTTTCAAGTATCTGGTTTACTGGCCCTGGTTCGTGGTCAGCGTACTGGTGTGTGTGGTGCTGGCCTTTGTGTACCTGCGCTATCAGGCACCGGTATATAACGTGACTGCCAGTGTGCTGATTAAAGAAGACGAATCGCGCAACCGTTCCATGGGTGCTGCCAGCGGCGCATTGGAAGCCCTGCAAAGCATGGGCGGCTTCTCCATGAGTAACAACTTCGAAAATGAAGTGGAAATACTCAAATCACGTACATTGATTAAAAAAGTCATTACCAATTTAGGATTGTACATTTCTACCGGAGAAAAACGTTTTTTCGGCTATAATACTCCACTCTACAAAACTTCACCACTGGAGGTGTATATATCCCCTGAAGAAGCAGACAAACTAGAGGGAGGCGTCAAGTTGCATCTTACCTACACTCCCGATAATCATCTGAAGGCCAAAGCAGAATACGTATTAAATGAAGAAGATTTTGAAATTGAAAAGTCTTTTGACAAGTTACCGGCAGTCTTCCCCACTCCAGTAGGTGTAATCAGCGTAACCGCTAAAGATTCTTTACTGACCGAATGGCGGAAAGAAAACGAGGGAAACCTAGAGTTGATAACTTATATCAACTCACCCACAGCCGTAGCCAAGGCATACGGAGAAAATTTAAGTGTAGATGCGACTTCCAAGACAACCACCATCGCTCAGATGGCCCTAAAAAACACTAGCCGTCAACGAGCCATCGATTTTATCAACTGTTTAGTTGCTTTCTATAATCAGGATGCCAATGATGAAAAGAACGAGGTGGCCATGAAATCGGCAGAATTTATCGAAGATCGTATCCAGATTATCAACCAAGAATTAGGCACTACCGAAACCCAACTGGCAGATTTCAAACAGAAATCCGGATTGACTGATTTAACCAGTGATGCCCAATTGGCTTTACAAGAAAACTCTAAATACGAACAGATGCGCATTGAGAACCAAACTCAAATTCGTCTGGTAGAATTTTTGCGCGACTATATCAACAATCCGGCGAATGCACACGAAGTCATTCCGGCTAACGTAGGCTTGCAAGACCAGGACTTAAGTAAGCTGATTGACCAATACAATTCGATGCTGATTGAGCGCAAGCGTTTGTTGCTCACTTCTTCCGAAACCAATCCCGCCGTAGTCAATATGAATACAGGCATTGAAGCGACCCGCCATAACGTACAGACTACGGTAACCAGTGTATTGAAAGGACTACAAATTACCAAAAGTGATCTGGAACGTCAGGCTCGTAAATATGAAGGCCGTATCAGCAGTGCCCCTCAGCAGGAAAAGGAATTCCTGAGTATGGCCCGCCAGCAGGAAATCAAGGCACAGCTTTACATCATGCTGTTGCAGAAGCGCGAAGAGAATGCCATTACTCTGGCAGCCACCGCTACTAACGGACGCATCATTGAAGAAGCTTTGCCGGACAAAGACCCTGTATCACCCAAAAAGAAAATGGTAGCTTTGGCTGCCCTCGTCATTGGGTTAGCTATTCCAGTAGGTTTTGTGTACCTGCGCGATTTATTGAAATACAAAATTGAGAACCGCGAGGATGTGGAACGCATCACCAATGTGGGCATTTTGGCTGAATTACCCAAGTGTGCTACCCCGGAGAAAGGTGCCATTGTGATTCGTGAAAACAAAAACGACATTATGGAAGAGACCTTCCGCGGACTGCGTACCCACCTCCTCTTTATGCTGGGTAAAGATGACAAAGTGATTCTCTTCTCCTCTACCCAGCCGGGCGAAGGTAAATCCTTCGTGGCAGGTAACACGGCGGTCAGCCTTGCCTTTCTGGGTAAGAAAGTGATTGTAGTCGGTATGGATATCCGCAAGCCCGGTTTGAACAAGGTATTCAACCTGAGTCGCCGCGCAGAAGGTATCACCAACTACCTGAGCGACCCCGAAAATGTGAACCTCTTTGATATGGTTCAACGTTCCGATATCAGCCCGAATCTGGACATCCTGCCTGGTGGCCCCGTACCTCCTAACCCCACCGAGCTGGTAGCCCGCGATGTATTAGACAACGCCATTAACCAGTTGAAATCCCGTTACGATTACGTTATTCTGGATACCGCCCCTATCGGTATGGTAACCGATACCGCCATCATTGGCCGCGTAGCCGATATGTGTGTGTACGTTTGCCGCGCCGATGTCACTCCGAAAGCCGGCTATGAATACATCAATGTATTAAAGAACGAGCATAAGTTCCCGAAACTCGCTACCGTCATCAATGGCATTGATATGAGCAAGCGCAAAAATAGTTACGGATATGGCTATGGTAAGAAATACGGCTATGGCAAAGGCTATGGTTATGGCTATGGCTATGGATATGGGTATGAATCAGCCGAAAAAAGGAAAAAGAAATAAATAAAAGATATGAAAGGAATCGTTTTAGCCGGCGGCAGCGGCACACGCCTCTACCCCATCACCAAGGGAGTGAGCAAACAGATGCTCCCCGTATTTGATAAACCGATGATTTACTACCCCATCTCGGTACTGATGCTGGCAGGCATCCGTGAGATTCTGATTATCTCTACACCCTACGACTTGCCGGGATTCCAGCGTTTGCTGGGTGACGGCAGTAACTTCGGGGTGCGCTTTGAATATGCAGAACAGCCCTCTCCCGATGGCCTGGCTCAGGCTTTCATCATCGGGGAAAAGTTTATCGGCAATGATTCTGCCTGCCTGGTATTGGGCGATAACATCTTCCACGGCAACGGTCTGAGTGCTATGTTGCGCGAAGCGGTTCGCACCGCAGAAGAAGACAAGAAAGCCACGGTATTCGGCTACTGGGTAAGTGACCCCGAACGCTACGGAGTAGCTGACTTCGACAAGGATGGTAACTGCCTTTCCATTGAGGAAAAACCGCAGCATCCGAAATCAAACTATGCAGTGGTAGGCTTGTATTTCTACCCGAACAAGGTGGTAGAAGTAGCCAAGAATATCAAACCATCCGCTCGCGGGGAACTGGAAATCACCACGGTGAACCAGCGGTTCCTGGAAGACGGAGAACTGAAAGTACAGACTTTGGGTCGTGGCTTTGCGTGGTTGGATACGGGTACGCACGACTCACTGGCAGAGGCTTCCACTTACATTGAAGTGATAGAAAAACGCCAGGGACTGAAAGTGGCTTGTCTGGAAGGCATCGCTTTCCGCAAGGGATGGATTACAGCAGACAAACTGCGCGAAGAAGCACAGCCGATGTTGAAGAACCAATACGGACAATACTTGCTGAAAGTAATTGACGAAGTGGAACGGACGGGGAAAGAAAACCTGGACTAATGAATAATGAATAATGAATACTGAAGAACGTGCCTAGTTCTTCAGTAAAAGACTTATCTATTGAAATGGAAGTAATTAAAACAGCTATAGAGGGCGTGGTGATTATTGAACCGCGTATCTTCAAAGATGCCAGAGGTTATTTCTTCGAATCATTCTCGCAACGGGAATTCGAAGAGAAAGTGGGAAAAATCAATTTTGTGCAGGACAATGAGAGCATGTCATCCTACGGGGTGATGCGGGGATTGCATTTCCAGCGTCCGCCTTATACGCAGAGCAAACTGGTGCGCTGCGTGAAGGGTGCCGTGCTGGATGTGGCTGTAGACATCCGCAAAGGAAGTCCGACCTACGGGCAGCATGTAGCGGTAGAACTGACGGAAGAGAATCACCGCCAGTTCTTCATTCCTCAGGGCTTCGCCCATGGATTCGCCGTACTGAGCGAAACGGCTGTGTTCCAATATAAGTGCGACAATTTCTACCATCCGGAAGCAGACGGGGGAATCAGCATTCTGGACAACTCACTGGGCATTGACTGGCGCATTCCGATCGAACATGCCATCCTGAGCGAGAAAGACACGAAACATCCGCTGCTGAAGGACTTTGATTCTCCATTCGAGTTCGGGGCTTTCTAAAAAGGATAATTGATACATTATTTTCATTCTTAATTCTTCATTAAAATGAATATATTAGTGACAGGCGCCAACGGACAACTGGGTAACGAAATGCGCCTTATCAGCAAAGATATGACCGACCACTTCATTTTCACAGATGTGACGGAAGTGGAAGGTGTGGAAACCACCCTGCTCGACATCACCAATCTGGATGCCGTAAGGGAGATGGTAAAAACCCACAAAGTGAACTGCATTGTAAACTGTGCCGCCTACACGAATGTGGACAAGGCGGAAACGGACGTGGATTTCTGCCGGACGCTCAATGCAAAGGCGCCGCAAAACCTGGCACTCGTCATGAAGGAGGTGGGAGGTCTGCTGGTACACGTATCTACAGATTATGTGTTCGGCGGTGACCCGTACAACGTTCCTTGCCGGGAAGACCAGAAGGGTACTCCTACCGGGGTGTACGGACTGACCAAGCTGGAAGGAGAAGAGAATATCAAGGCAGCCGGATGCGACTATGTGATTATCCGCACGGCCTGGCTGTATTCTGAATTCGGCAAAAACTTCGTGAAAACGATGCTGAACCTGACAACCACCAAACCGCAACTGAAAGTGGTGTTCGACCAGGCAGGAACTCCGACCTATGCCTACGATTTGGCAAGAGCCATCGAAGCCGTGCTGAAGGACTATGCCAAGGAACAGCCGGCATCGGCCTACAGCAAAACGGGCATCTATCATTTCAGCAACGAAGGGGTTTGTTCATGGTATGACTTTACCAAGACGATTGCCGCCATGGCGGGCCACACGGAATGTGACATCCAGCCTTGCCACAGCAACGAGTTCCCCAGCCCGGTGAAACGCCCGGCTTACTCCGTGCTGGACAAGACCAAAATCAAGGAGACTTTCGGTCTGCGTATCCCCTACTGGACGGATTCGCTGAAAGTGTGCATCGAGCACCTGACAAAGAATAACTAACCCTTAAACCATCTTTATTATGAGTACATTCAAACGCAACATACTGATTACCGGCGGTGCCGGATTCATCGGCAGCCATGTGGTTCGCCTCTTCGTGAACAAATATCCCGAATACCGTATCATCAACCTGGACAAGCTGACGTATGCAGGTAATCTGGCGAACCTGAAGGACATCGAGGACAAAGAAAATTATGTCTTCGTGAAAGCAGACATCTGCGACTACGAAAAGATGCAGGAAGTGATGCAGCAGTATCACGTGGACGGCATCATCCATCTGGCAGCTGAAAGCCATGTGGACCGCTCCATCAAGGACCCGTTCACCTTTGCACGCACGAACGTGATGGGTACGCTGTCCCTGCTGCAGGCAGCCAAAGTGTACTGGGAAAGTCTGCCGGAAAAATATGAGGGCAAGCGATTCTATCATATCTCTACCGACGAGGTGTATGGAGCTCTGTCGATGACACATCCCGAGGGTATCGAACCGCCCTTCACCACCAAGGCTTCTTCATCACAGCATCACGAGGCTTACGGTGAGGACTTCTTCCTGGAGACAACTAAGTATAATCCTCATTCTCCATATTCGGCATCAAAGGCAGGCAGTGACCACTTCGTGCGCGCCTTCCACGACACATACGGAATGCCTACTATAGTAACCAACTGTTCGAACAACTACGGTCCGTATCAGTTCCCCGAGAAGCTTATCCCGTTGTTCATCAACAATATCCGCAACCGCAAACCACTGCCGGTGTATGGTAAGGGTGAGAACGTGCGCGACTGGTTGTATGTAGTGGATCATGCCCGTGCCATCGACATTATCTTCCATGAAGGAAAGATTGCAGAGACATACAACATTGGCGGCTTCAACGAGTGGAAGAACATCGACATCATCAAGGTGGTAATCAACACTGTCGATCGTCTGCTCGGACGCAAGGAAGGCGAGGATATGGATCTCATCACCTACGTAACCGACCGACTTGGACATGACGCCCGCTATGCCATCGACTCAACAAAGTTGCAGAGAGAATTGGGTTGGGAGCCCAGTCTGCAGTTTGAGGAGGGTATAGAGAAGACCGTGAAGTGGTATCTCGAAAATCAGGAGTGGCTTGACAATGTGACGAGCGGCGATTATCAGAAGTATTACGAAAATATGTATAAGAGTCGGTGATGTAACTAAGTTTTTTATGGAAGTAATACAAACAAATATCCCCGGCGTGCTCATCATTGAGCCCAGCGTATTCAAAGACTCCCGCGGCTATTTCTTCGAGAGTTTCTCTCAGAGGGAGTTCGACGAGAAGGTAACGCCCATCCTTGGGCACAGTATCAACTTCGTGCAGGACAACGAGTCAATGTCAACCTACGGTGTGATGCGTGGACTACACATACCCAGAGCAAGCTGGTGCGCTGTGTCAATGGCGCAGTGCTCGATGTAGCCGTTGACATCCGCAAAGGCTCACCGACATTCAGCCAACATGTCTCCTGTCTCTTGACAGGACGTGATGATGAAGGAATGAAGATAGCAGAGCAATGGGAAAAAGAATTCCTAATTCCTAATTCCTCATCCCTAATTGGGTTACAGTTCTTCATCCCTCGTGGCTTTGCTCATGGCTTCGCCGTTCTCTCCGAGACCGCCGTCTTCCAATACAAGTGCGACGAGTTCTATCATCCCGAGGCCGATGGCGGCATCAACATCAAGGACGAGTCTCTTGGCATTGACTGGCGAATGCCAATGGAGAAGGCGATACTCAGTGAGAAAGATTTGAAGCATGCATGTCTAAAGGATGCAATGCTCGATTTTGATATTAACGACAAGTTATACTAATCATCTTCACTGTTCAGATACTGCCTGTTTTTAATGAGCAACTTTTCAGGTAAGTCTGAATGGTGAGGATTAACAAACATATAATGGATATACAAACTCAAAACTCTAGTAACAAACGTATTGCCATTAATACTCTTCTATTATACGGAAGAATGTTGTTCTTGATGGCAATTAGCCTTTTCACAAGTCGCATTAACTTACAGTCTTTAGGAGTTGAAGATTTTGGTATATATAATGTGGTAGGAGGTGTTGTGGCATCATTCTCAATCATCTCTGGTGCGTTAGGTGTTGCCATTAGCCGTAATATAACAATAGAGATTGGAAAGGGAGACTTACAAAAGCTAAACAAGGTTTTTTCCATGTCTATCAACATTCAATTGCTAATTGGACTGGTAGTAATGTTAATCGCAGAAACTATAGGCATTTGGTTTTTGAATACTCAGATGGTTATTCCGACAGATAGAATTATGGCTGCAAACTGGGTTTTTCAGTTTTCTCTAGTGTCTTTTCTTATTGATTTACTTAGTGTACCATATAATGCAAGTATTATTGCCCACGAAAGTATGTCCGCCTTTGCATATATAAGTATCATCGAGGCAGCATTAAAATTAGCGATTGCATATTCGTTATACATTTCACCAATAGACAAACTTGTATCATTTGGCTTTCTCCTAATGTGTGTCTCACTTTTAGTTCGTTTTATTTATGGTATATATTGTAAACAAAAATTTAAGGAATGTACCTATCACTTTACCAAAGACAAGGAATTGTTTAAATATATGACAACATTTGCAGGATGGACTATGTTTGGAAATATGGCAGTTGTCGGATACACTTATGGCTTAAATATAATACTTAACTTGTTTTTTGGACCCTCTGTCAATGCAGCGAGAGGGATTGCAGTTCAGGTACAGCAGGCAATTCAGAGGTTTTGCACGAATTTCCAAATGGCGCTCAACCCTCAGATTATGAAAAATTACGCAAGCGGAAATATTGAACGAATGCATTCGCTTGTATTTGCCAGTAGTAAATACTCTTATTTTCTATTGTTCTTTCTTTCGCTGCCTGTAATGATAGAGTCTAAAGAAATCCTTCATATATGGCTTGGGGTTGTGCCAGAACACACGGTTAATTTTATGAGGCTTATTCTCGTAATAATAGTAGTAGAAGCAATTGCTAATCCTTTGACAATAGGGGCACAGGCTAATGGAAATATCAAGACCTATCAGATTACTGTGGGCGGTATGATGATAGCTATATTGCCAATAAGTTACATAATACTAAAATTGGGTGCCACGCCCGAGTCGGTTTTTGTTGTCCATTTATCAATAATATTATTGGCGCAAGTCATACGACTTCTATTTATGAGAAAGATGATAAACTTATCATTGCGACAATATGCAAAAGATGTAATCATCCCTATTTGTAGCGTATCAATTATTTCTGTTATAGCTCCTTTGCTTGTGTTTTCATATATGCAAGAAGGAGTTCTTAGACTAATTTCTGTATGTGTAGTAAGCATTGTAAGTATTGCTATAACAACATATATGTTAGGCTTGCGAAGAAATGAAAGGCAGGTAATAAATAAAAAAATTTCAAATATTATTAATTCGATAAAACGATGAAAAAGATTCGTTTGTATTGGTGGAACTCAAAACCTAATATTGGTGACTATGCATCATATTACATAGTAAGCCATTTATTTAATGGAGAAGTAGTTCATAAACTTCCATATTTAAGTGTAAAACGTCTTTTAAAGCAAACATTATTATTCTTAATCAGAAAGGGACCTTATCCACAATATAAAGAATACCTTTTCCCTTGGAAGAATATCTTATTTGGAATTGGATCCATATTGGATTTTGCTACTAAAAAATCAATAGTTTGGGGTAGTGGGTTTCGTGAACCATATTCAAAAACTAAAGCAAATAGATTTGTTTTAGTTAGAGGTAAATTGTCACGTGATAAAATTGGAGATCCTACGCTTCCTATTGGAGATCCTGCTTTAATTCTACCGCGCATTTATATGCCTAAAGTAAAGAATTCAAAGAATCATATTGTTATTATTCCACATTTTAATGATTATAATTATTTTTTTAGTAACTATGGATCATTATTTACAATCCTTAAAATTGAATCTAACAATATAGAACATTTTATAGATGAAATAGCTAACTCCGATTATGTATTATCTACATCATTGCATGGTTTAATAATCTCTCATGCATATGGTGTACCTGCCCTGTGGATAAAAAAAGGAGACATAGATTCATCTGATTTTAAATTTAAGGACTATTTCTCTTCCGTTGGAATAAATTATTATAAACCATTTGAGGACATTGAGGAACTTTTGTCAGATAAAAGAAGGATACTAACGTTGTTCGATGAATATAAAAAACACTCTTCAATTAATGTAAATCTACAAATAATTCAAAATGATATAATAAAGTCTTTCCCATATTAATTATGAATGAGTTAAATCTTTTGATATTAAACTGCTTACTTTATATAGGAGCATTTATGTTCTTTTTAAAGAAGTATTCAATAATAAATATCAGCACAATTTTATTCTTGCTATACTCATTGAGTTCAGTTTTTTCTTTGCTATATTTTCAATCGCCTTTATACTATTCAACATTTACAAGTAGTGGAATTATTAATATTGAGGCCATATTATATCTTTTTTTGCTTAACTTCATTTTTTGTTCATCATTTCGGAATTTCAGATTTAATCAAGAAGGACAGATCGTAAATCTAAAATACAAAGTCATAGACAATTTCGTTAAAATAATATTTTTTGTTAATTTGATATCATTATTGGCTTCATTGCCTGATTTGATAAATATGGCAACAACTGGTTCTTTTGCGGCGATGAAAGGTGATGTGTATGAAACTGGTGGAATTATTCACAATTGGTTTATAATTGACTTATTTAATAGAATCTTTGGTGCATTTAAGTTTCTTTTATTGTTGTGGCCGTTGTATAATTATTTAATTTTGAAAAGAAAAAGGAAAATAGATATGTATTTCTCTATACTTTACGTGCTAATTGTATTTCAAACTGTAATAATTATGGTAAGTAGGTCAATTTTGTTTATTGCTCTAATTGAAATCTTATTTATTGTAGTAATATTTAAGGATTTTTTAAAGGATAAAATTAAGGCTAAAACTGTAGTGATTACGGGGAGTATATTAACCATATTTTATATGATCTTTGATTTTATGTCCAATTCCAGGTTTGGTGGAAATACTGCATATGAGAAAGCAGCAAAAGCATTTGCTACATTAAGATATGCAGGAGAAGGGCAGCTGAATTTTATTGGACTCATGTATGGCAATCTACATGGGAATTGCTATGGCTACAAAATGTTTCCTTTTTTTAGAAGACTCCTTGGTTTACCATATTATGGAGATTCTGGCGTTGATAAAAGTTATGGAGTTGCATACCTTGACAAACTTAATCCAAATCCGAATTTTGTATATTATCAGTTCGCAGGGGAAATGTATTTCAACTGGGGGGCTATCGGTGCCATATTAATAGCATGCTTATTCCATTTTTATATAAATAATATGATTTGCAAGAAACAATACATTTCATTTACGAATCTGTTATTTGTTTCTTGGTCTGCCGCTATACTTGGTGTCGGTATTTTCTTTAATAACATATTGGGCGATGCAAGTAATTTCTTCTTTATCATATTGATATTATTATCGATATCTATGCGAAGAAAAGTTGCATAATATTCTATTTATATAACTCTCAGATAATATGAAAAAAAACAAAGCGGTAATTATTGATTGTTATTCTCGTGGTAATTACCATGAAGTAATAAATCAGGGATATCTTATGATGATAAGTAATTTGTACGAGCAGGTTACATATATTGCTGATGGTTCTTCGTGTTGTAACTTGCGAAAACTACTCGATAGCTGCGGTTATAACTACAGCAATGTAAATTTTGTAGAAAAAGATTTTAATTATAGGAGATACAAATGGGCAGGTTTTGACTATTTAATACACCTCGTTGCTGTAAGCTGGAACAATTTCAAACTATATAAGGCAACACCTGACGGGGTTGATGTTTTCTTTAATAATAATATTCAGTTTGCCATTTTATTAATATCAAAATTCGCAAAGAAAAACCATAATAGAATAATCGACATGTGTCATAGCGAGTTGGAATTAATAGATTCGTTCTATGAAGGCTCTCGTGTAAATCGTATTTTGGGTATATACTACAGATTTGTTTTTCAAAAAAACAGGATAGATAAGCGCATGCGTTTTATATTGCTATCCTCTGCTATGTCAGATTATTTTAAATCTTTTGTAAGGGAAGATAACCGCGATAAAATCGGATGGATTGACCATTGCTATATCAGACCTGTTAGCCGCTTGCTTGAGTTTGATAATGTTGAATTTGAAGGTGTTAAAATCGGTATTCCTGGTCTTATTTCATTAAAACGTGGGCTTTCCGAATTAAAAGATGTATTGAAGTTGCTAAATAATAAGAATTTGAAAGTATATAGCATTAGTGCTATTACAGAACATTTAGAAAATACACATTTTCAAGAACTTAACAGCACTGGTGGTCTCTTGCCATTTCCTCAATATAATTGGTATATAAAACAGATGGATGCACTTGCATTGTTCTACACACCAGGATCTTATAAACTGACAGCAAGCGGAGCAGTGTTAGAGGCGATTTGGAATGAAAAACCTATTATTGCATTTGAAAATGAATATTTTAAATATTTGTTCGGTAAATTTGGCTCATTGGGTGTCCTATGCACAAGTGTTGAAGAATTAGCATTTGCATTGAATAATATCAGCATTGATGACATTAACAAGTATAAGTCAAATCTTGCTAAAGCCAAAGAATGTCTTCTTCCAAAAAATGTAGAACATCAATTGATTAAAGAAATTAACAAACTACATGAAATGGTATAACTATGACGTTTTTATAGTGATTGTTTGCATGAATAATCTTAAGAATTTGTATCCTTGTTTGGAGAGTATTAAGAAATACACGACGGTGTCATACTAGAATCCTGTTTTAGTCAATCTCTTCAACAAGGCGTTCTGAAAAACGGTAAAGAATTATTGTGTTATGTACATACGTAAGCATACTATTTTCCGCCTTGACGCACATTATTCACAACCCTACCTTTGCGCCGTAACCTTTAACAATAATGATTATGGCAAAAGAAAAAGTAAACTATCAGGAGGTATATGACCTCTACCAGTTGTGCAGCGAGACCAAGGATCTTCGGGAGTTCTGTGCTGATTATGGAGTAAACTACGACAAGTTCATGAACTGGCAGCGTCACCAGCTGTGGAGCGAGAAGTTGGGTAAGACAGTCCAGGCTGAACAACCTAAGGTTGCCAAAGTCCAGATAACCGGTAAACCTTGCAACAGTCCAACTGTTAAGATGGAAGTGAAACAACCGGAAGGCGAACCTCCTATTAAGTGGGTGAAACTGCAATTGACATCTGGAGCGACATTGTTTCTGAGAAATACCACAGTTCTTGATTTGAGCTTGTTGCTTAATAAAATGATAGGATGATATGCTTGGACTGAGTGCTAACCTGAACTATTACCTGTTCAACGGTAATGTGGATTTGCGGAAAGGAATCTTCCGCCTGTGTGAGAGTATAAGGGAAGAGATGTCACTTGACCCGAGCGATGCATCCAATGTATATATGTTCATGTCCAGGAACCGGAAGGTCGTTAAGATACTTCATTATGAACGCGGATTTTATGTGCTTTACGAGAAACGTCCTGTTATGGGAAAATTCAAGAAACCTGTGTTTGATGAAGTCTCCAGGTGCTACCGTATTCAGTGGTCTGACATGGCTTACCTGACGGAAAGCATCGTAGTGGACAGAATGTATGTAACCCCTAAAGAATGAACAATAAGACGTTGACTTTCAATGAAATAATATAAAAACAAACGGTGAAAAGTTTGCGTAACTGCCTGATTTTTCGTACCTTTATATCATGATTGATGAAAGAGCATACGAGTTACTTTGCTGCCAGCTGGGTCTGGCAAATGAGGAAAAGGCAGGGCTTCGCAAACAGGTAAACGAACTGATTGCGAGGCTTAAGGCTATTGAAGAATCAAACAAAGAGAACTCCAAGGCTCTGGTTGATACAATCAATGACCTCAAAGAATCCCTCGAAAAGCAATCGAGTACGGTTGAACATTACAGGAAAGAGATGGAACTTATGAGAAAGCAGCTTGAGGCAAAAGACGAGGTGAACATGATGCTGGCAAATGAGATATCCAATCTCAGGCTTCAGCTTGAGGACAGCAGGAAACACCGTTTCGGCCGTACCTCAGAGCAAAGAAGGCTGCTGAACAACCGTAACATTGACAAGTCTGCAATGGAGAAGTCCGAATATGACGGTTCTGACAAGAAAGGTGATGATGATAATAAGACCAATGGTAACGAAGCTGGTGGCAATACCTCTTCCGATAACGCAACAGCACAGAACAGCAAGCCTTCAAGAAGAAAGGAAACCGCACCACGTGCGGAAAAGACCAGGCTGAAGGTGGACAAGGTAGTGGTACATGAAATAGAAGACTATTACCAACTCCCGGATGGTGCAAGGCTTATGAACCGTAACGGAATGGCTGATGTGTGGGAATACAGGTTTATAGAACATGTGCGTGCTCATAACGTGGAGCATGTGTACAAGGTGGCAAGGGTAAAGCTTGCAGACGGCACTTTCACTAACACGATGGAGCATCCCTTGAAAAACCTTGGAGGTATCTTCTCCCCTGAATTGCTTGCCCGTCTGCTTTGTCTGAAATATGACTTCAGCATGCCTGAGAACAGACAGATAAGACTGCTTGCAAGAGAAGGCATCCATATAAGCAATACCACGCTGAACAGCTATATCCACAACGGAATCTTCAGGCTTAGGGAGTTTATGGAAGATGTCTTCAAGAAGTTTGTACAACAGGCAAAATACCTTATGGTTGATGAGACTACCGAACTCGTTGGAGTTGAAACACCGGAAGGTAAGGCTTACAGGAGAAAGTACTTATGGGCTTTCTTTGCAAAGCATGTCAAGTTGGTTTATTATCATTACAATAACGGCAGCAGAGCATCTGATGTGGCAAAGACCTTCCTTGATCATTTTATGGGATCTATATCTACAGACGGATATACGGTTTACAGAATGTATGACGGAGAAGGCTCAAAGGTGCTTCATATAGGATGCTGGACGCACTGCAGGAGGTTGTGGGTTGATGCTTTGCCATCAGACAGGACGGCGATGGACATAATAGATTCTATCGGTGATTTATTCAGGAATGAAGACCTGTTCCGCACAATGAAACTCAGCAGTGAGAAGATAAAGGAAAAAAGACTTAAACTTACGGGACCTGTTCTTGAACGTATACATCATAAGGTGGTCATGATGATGCAGGATGCGAAGATTATGGCTAACGAACTGATAAGAAAGGCTGCGAACTACACGATAAACCAGTGGAAATCCTTGAGAAATATCCTCAAGGACGGTTCAGCGGAAATATCCAACAATCTCTGTGAGCAAAGAATGAAACCTGTAAAGCTGCTGCTCAAGAACTGCATGAATATAGGTAGTGAATATGCGGCAGAAAACTCGGCATTCATCTTCTCCCTGATAGAAAGCTGCAAACTTAATGATATAGCCCCTCAGGATTACCTGAAGCACTTGTTTGAATGTATTCTTC
>ERZ772861.968-NODE-968-length-27014-cov-3.518343_pt1 | contig 27014 bp, 16 predicted proteins | sample MGYA00512135_ERZ772861 | MGnify/ENA primary metagenome ERZ772861 (study PRJEB29015, sample SAMEA2737700) | human gut metagenome | biome: human gut; feature: human-associated habitat; material: faeces | place: China | collected 2012 ...
GTATATCCCGTAAATCGCTGTTAAGGTGGTTTGCGGGATTTTGTGAAACATCATTTTTATTGACCGGAGGTCATTCCTATGGATAAGATTTTAAAAGTCAATAACCGCACTATCAAAGTTATATTACCGGAACAGAAGTCGGAAGTTTTATCGGAAAGCGATAAAAATATGGATATGCGAGTAAAAAGCGCTGTTGCCGCAGCGGTCAATAAAGCCATAGTATGCCAAAAGCCAATTGCAAAATACGATTTCAAGTCACAAAAAGCATATATAGAATATAATGACGGTAAGATAAAATATGTTAAATAAAAAACCAATGATACTGGTATTTGCAGGTCCTAACGGCTCCGGTAAAAGTACGATCACACAGTATTTCGACAAAATAGGAACATATACAAACGCCGATGATATGGTTGCAGCCGTTGGAATAAATAATGAAGAAGCTGCTGTGCTTGCTGATAAAAAAAGATATGAATCTATTGAAAAGCATGAAGATTTCACATTTGAAACGGTATTGTCCTCACATTACAAGCTTGATATATTAAAAAAAGCAAAAGACAACGGTTACTTCATAAAATGTATTTTTGTTTTAACAGCAGATCCGCATATTAACATATCCCGTGTTGAAGCAAGAGTTGCATCAGGCGGACATAATGTAGACAAAGAAAAAATTGCTGCATCTGTAGAACATGGCGTTCTAAATATCGAACTTCCGAAACTCTCTGAAGAAGAAGTAAAGAAGCCAAATAGACAAATCGAAATAAAGTAATAAAGTAACCACTTACTATTCACCGGAGACGGTGATGAAAAGGATCAAAAACAGCTCTCTCCCTTAAAGGGAAACGAGCTGTTTTTTTATTGTCTTTGCAGGCAATGCCGCCTTATTAACATAACATACCCACAGGGTTTTCGGACTGCCCCCTTATTATCTTCAGTTGTTCTTCCGATAACTAATTACCGCCCAACTATTAAACACGACTGCAAAAAGCAACAATATTCCGAACTGCGGCAGCAAATCAAAGAAACCACTCCCCTTCAGATATATCATTCGCATCACCTCCATAAAATACTTCAAAGGATTGAATATCGTTATTATTTGTGCCCATTCCGGCATGCTGCTAATGGGGGTAAACAAACCGCTCATCAAAATCACCACCAACAAACAGAACCACATAACAAACATTGATTGCTGCATCGTTGCTGAATAGTTGGAAATGACTAGTCCGAAGCCGGACATCACCAGAACAAAAAGAACCGCGAAAAAGTAAATCAACAGAAAATGCCCGACAGGTACTATGCCATAAATTAACCAGGCTAATATGAAACACACCGTCAGCACCAGAAAACCAATCAGCCAATAAGGCAAGAGCTTTGCCAGAATAAAGACAAACTTCGGAACCGGAGTCACATTGATTTGCTCTATTGTCCCCACTTCCTTCTCGCTAACCACATTCAACGCAGGCAGGAAACCACAAATCAAAGTCAACAACATGACCATCAATGCCGGAATCATATAGAGCTTATAGTTTAGATTCGGATTAAATAATCCCTGCGTATCAACCTGTATGGAAGGGAAAGTGCCGGAAACGGTAGCTACTTCGGGATGTTCCGAACGTAGTTCGGCTGCATAATCATTAATGATAGAAGACAAATAAGAACTGCCCAGACCGCCTTTCGTTCCATTCACGGCATTGGCCGCTATCAATACATGAGCATCCTCTCCATTCATCCAATCCCGTTCCAAATGCCTTGGAATTTCCATCACAATATCAGCCGTTCCAATTTCAATGTTTCGAAGACCTTCTTCATACGAGGCCGGTACTTCTACCAAACGAAAGTAAGTGGAGGCAGCAATCTTATTCACTAAACGTTGTGAAATAGCCGAATGGTCATTATCCACAATATTCAGCTGTATATTCTTGATTTCCAGATTTACCGCCCAAGGCATCAATAGCATAATCATGCATGGAAATACAAGAATCAATTTCGGAAGAAACGAATTGCGAAGCAATTGTTTAAACTCTTTTTCTATCAGGAACTTTATCATAAATAATTCTTCAATTTGCTGATATGTTTATATGTCAATGCCATGTAGTATAACACAGCCAATTGGCACATTAACATATTATTCTTATCTACTCCAATCTATACTTGAATTTCTTGATACTGATCGTAATAAGTACCGTCGCCATTAATAATAAGATGCCAATCTCCTTATATACCAATACAACAGGTACTCCTTCAATCATCAACTTTCGCACAGCCTGAATATACCAACGTGCCGGAAGTATATCCGAAATCCACTGAAGTATCAACGGCATACTCTCTATAGGGAAAATCATCCCCGATAAAAGCATCGTGGGCATCATCAACATCAAACCGGAAACCAGCATGGCCGCAACCTGTGTACGCGTGACTGATGAAATCAATAAGCCCAACGCCAAGGATACGAAGATAAACAACAAAGAGACGGTTATCAACCAGAACAAACTTCCTACTACCGGAACATCCAGCACAAAGACCGAAAGTAAAAGAATTGTTATCAGATTGACAAACGACAACACAAAATAAGGCACAGCCTTTGCCAAAATAATAAATAGTGGCTTCACAGGCGAAACCAGTAATACTTCCATGGTCCCCGTCTCTTTTTCACGAACAATGGAAATCGAGGTCATCATAGCGCAAATCAGCATCAGGATCAACCCCATTACCCCCGGAACAAAGTTATAAGCACTCTTCATTTGCGGGTTATACAACAGTTTTATATCCGACGTTAAACGGGCAGCCGACATATTGGGCGGCATCATTTCCTGACCTACCATAGAAACAATTCCCGTCGCATAATTAACCTGCGAAGTCGACATATTCGGATCTGTCGCATCTACTACCAGCTGCACACGAGCATCACCCGTATAGAGATCATCTATAAAACGTTCGCTAAAAACAATCGCCATATCAACCTTATTCTTCAGAAAAGCAGCTTCCATTTCCTGGGGCGAATGAAAACGTGCAGTAACGGTGAAGTACTCACTGGCGTCCAAACGATCAATTATTTTTCGCGTCACCACATCATTAGAAGGATCGAGTACCGCCAACCGGACATTTTTCACCTCTGTACTGATGGCAAAACCGAATAGTACAATTTGTACAACCGGCATCCCCAACAAAATCAGCATGGTTCGCCGGTCACGGAAAATATGATAAAATTCCTTCTTTACAAAAGCTATAAACTGTCTCATAATCAATCTGCTTTGCGCACCGCACCGCGGGCTAATTGCTGAAAAACATCATCCATCGTTTCCGCACCGAATTGTTGCTTCAGACGGGCAGGTGTATCAAGAGCTTTAATCTGACCGTCCACCATGATAGATATCCGGTTACAATATTCCGCTTCATCCATATAATGGGTAGTGACAAACACGGTGATTCCCTGATCGGCTGCCTGATAAATCAATTCCCAAAACTGCCTTCTCGTAGCAGGATCTACTCCACCCGTCGGCTCATCCAGAAAAACAATTCTCGGTTCGTGGAAGATTGAAACTGAAAAAGCTAATTTCTGCTTCCACCCCACCGGAAGACTCTTCACCAAAGTATCCCGTTCGGCAGTAAGCTCCAGGCGATCCAACAATTCTTCTGTCTTCCGCTCTATTTCTTGCTCTTTCATCCCATAAATCCCGGCAAACAGACGGATATTCTCCCACACTTTCAGGTCTTCATATAACGAAAACTTTTGGCTCATATAGCCGATATGCTTCTTTACTTGTTCAGCATCCCGGAAAATATCATATCCTGCCACCTTTCCGATGCCTGATGTCGGTTTACTTAATCCGCAAAGCATGCGCATGGCCGTAGTCTTTCCGGCTCCATTAGCACCCAGAAAGCCAAATATCTCTCCCCGGTTCACCTGAAAGGAGATATGATCTACCGCTGTAAAATTACCAAAACACTTTGTCAACTGATCCACTTCAATGACCGGAGCGGTTTCATGCCTCACCTCCTCCCGTTCCAAAGAAGGAGGACAAAGGATGGATGCAAATTGCTGAAGAATACGCTCGGGGGTATCAATGCCATGAATCTTTCCATGATTGATAAAAGCAATCCGGTCACATTGCCGGGCTTCATCCATGATGGGAGTAGAAACAACAATGGTAATACCCTGTTCCCGCAAGTTCCGGAGCATTTGCCAAAATTCCTTGCGCGACACAGGATCCACTCCGGTAGTGGGTTCATCCAGAAATAAAATATCCGGTTTATGGATCAAAGCACAACTCAACGCCAGTTTCTGCTTCATCCCCCCCGACAAGGCCCCTGCCCTTCTTTTCCTGAACGGTTCTATCTGCTGATAGATATCTTTAATTAAATCATAGTTCTCCTGAACAGTCGTATGGAATACGGTAGCGAAAAACTCCAGATTCTCCTCTACTGAAAGATCCTGATAAAGTGAAAAACGGCCGGGCATATATCCCACCTTCGTACGAATCTGTTTATATTCTGTTGCCACATCCAGTCCGCCGATCGTGGCCGTTCCCTTATCTGCCAGCAGCAAAGTAGTCAGAATACGGAATAAGGTACTCTTACCGGCACCGTCAGGACCTATCAGCCCAAAGATCTCTCCCCGTTCTACCACAAAAGAAACCTCTTTCAGCGCTTCCACCGTTCCATAGCTCTTGCCGACTTCTTTCACAACCACTATGGGTACATCCTTCTCCATCTCCCTGACTTTAATTTTTAATCTTCATTCTTTAATTTTACTCCGCCATACATACCAATCTTCAACGCTCCGTCATTTTTCACCGCAATCTTCACTGCATATACCAGATTAGCACGTTCATTCTTCGTCAGAATTGTTTTTGGAGTGAATTCCGAACGATCGGAAATCCAGGTCACTTCCCCCGGATAAGCTTTCTGCTCCGAGTTGCCATAGTCAGCATACACAGTCACTTGATCTCCCAGTTTCACTTGCGACAACTGTTCGGAAGTGATGTAAGCCCTCAAATACATACGATCCACTTCGCCCACCTTAAATAAAGGCTTACCGATAGCCGCCAATTCACCGGCTTCCGCATATTTAGCCAATACTGTACCTGCGATAGGTGACTGAACATGACATTTAGCTAACTGATCCTCCACTTGCGCTACCTGTATAGCAACCGAATTGCCTTGTTCTGTAAGGCTATTCGTACTATTACGCAACGATGATTCCTGTGCAACGAGCTGTCGTTCGAGTAATTTGACTTGCGCGTCCCAATCATCCAGTTGTTTTTGATTGGCCGCACCTGCAGCAAGCAAGTTTTCCACCCGTTTCCTCTCACGCTCTGCCGTGACAATTTGCTGCTTGGTAGCGGCAATCTGTTTGGCAAGATCAGGACGCTGGTTTTCTACCGATTTCATACTGGCTTCCAATTGCAGTTTCTTTAAATACAATTGTACCGTATCTACCAACCCGATCTCCTCACCCGCTTCCAGCTTTGTTCCCTCTTCTACTTCCAGTCGTAGCAATTTTCCGGCAGCCTCGGCGGACACTATTACTTCCGTAGCTTCAAATGTACCGGTTGCGTCATAATCAGGTGTTCCATTTCCACAGGCAGATAACATCATCAGCGTTATCCCCCACATTCCTATTTTTGTTATTCTTTTCATATCCGGAGAAGTTATATTAATCATTTATTGTATATTTCAATTGATAAATTCCCATTAACCGTTGAATCTCATGCATGGCTTTCGACTGACGCGCCAAGCTCTCATTAGTCAGTTCACGTAACATTTCAGTCACGGTCAATGTTCCATTTGCCACCTTTGCTTCAGCAGCTTTACGGATATTTGTACGCAACCGGATAATTTCATCATCATCCCGCATTTGCTTCTCCAAAGAATGGATAGCCTGATCCTGCTGCGTCATTTCCAGTCTTGTATTGAAAAGGAATACATCCCGGTTATTATCCAGTTGCTGCCTTTTCTTCTCGATCACCCGACGGTCATTTTTCAAAGTATACAGACTACCGAAATTCCATGAAAGCCGGACACCTGCCATATAATAAGGAGAGAATTCATTCTTCAGCATATCCAATCCAGGATTTCCGTATGCCCCCTGCACAAACAGTCCGAACTGCGGAAGATGACGCACATTCAAAGCCTTCTCCTGCACTTGCAGTCCGGCTCCCTGTGCATCAAACAAAGCCAACTCCGGCCGACGAATCTCACTGACAGCCGAAACCGTACTTTGAGGTACAGGTTTCTCCAGCACCGTCTCCGGAGATAGTGCTTCTCCTACCAACAGCGAAAGCATTTTCAAATAAGCTGCCCGTGATGATACTAAATCAATTCTTTTCTGTTTTGTATTCAGCTGCTCCACTTTCACTGCATCCAAATCAGCTTGATTGGCTATTCCATTTTCCACATAAGCAGTAATCTGACGATAATTTCTCTCTAGCTCATCTTGTAACAATGTATTCTGTTTGATTTGCTCGTCCAGCAGGAGAATTCCAAAATAAAGATCATTCACGCGGTCATTCAGCGCATACATATCTACATTCAGTTTTTCTTTCTCCACTTCAGCCTCTGCAATCGTCTGCTTCTTCTGCATACGGATTCCTCCCCCGTCCCATATCTTCTGTTGCAACTCCAACATGACCTGATATTGGTCTTTGGGCAATCCTTTTAAATCTACTCCGGGAAGTTTTACCGGAATTTCTGTCACATCACTCTGATAAGAGGCCTTAGCCGAAAGAGCAAATTGAGGTAAATATCCCTTGGCTGCATTTTCCAGATTATATTCCTTTGTCTTCTCCACTAAGCCATACTGATGTACCAACGGATAATTGTCCTGCGTCTTCCGCTGACATTCTTCCAATGTAATCTGCGCATACGCTCCTGCTACATACAGTAAAAAGGAGAAACTGAAAATCATTCTTTTCATATCCATTATTTCTTTGGTTTCTTCGAAAGACAAAGATAAGGATTTCAAAGATACTGGTCATTTCCAAGAGTTGGTAAATGTGTTCCATTAGTTCGATAAAACAGAAAAAAGCAAATAAGTATGCCGCATTTTATTACCTTTGCCGGAAAAGAGAAAAGAAAATGGGACAAAAAGAACCGATAGAGTTAGCACTTAAATTATTAGACAATCTTAAAATTGTCCGGCATAACGAGCATCGTTATATATCTTCTGATTTCGGATTCGTCAATAGCTTTGTAAAAATGGAAACGACTCTTTTCTCACTCGGTCAACCGTATCGTATTAAAGAAGGACGTATCGCATTCGTCAAGCAAGGCTCTGCCCGAATTCTCATTAATCTGATCGAATATACCATCCAACCGGGATACATCGCAGTGATCGCTCCTAACTCCATTATTCAAATCACAGAAGTGTCTCCTGATTTTGATATGCAAATGATAGCAGCCGACCACAATTTCCTTCCTATATCCGGAAAAGACGATTTTTTCTCTTACCTTCTCCATCATCAGAAAAACATCATATTGTTACTATCTCCACAAGAACAGCAACAAGTGGAACATTATTTCACCTTGACATGGGGAGTATTGCAGGAACCGCCATTCCGCAAAGAAGCTATACAACATCTTTTGGCCAGTCTCCTCTATTATTTAGAATATATCGCTCAAAACAGCATTGAGCAGAATCCTGCACAGTTGACAAGACAGGAAGAGATTTTCCAACGCTTCATCTCTCTTGTCAACACACACAGCAAGAAAGAGCGTAACGTGAACTTCTATGCGGATAAGCTATGTCTCACTCCGCGTTATCTGAATACAGTTATCCGGCAGGCCAGTCAACAAACAGTAATGGACTGGATAAACCAGTCCATTATACTAGAAGCAAAAGTATTGCTAAAACATAGCAATCTGCTCGTTTATCAAGTTTCTGATGAATTAAATTTCCCTAATCCTTCTTTTTTCTCGAAGTTCTTCAAACGAATGACAGGAATGACACCACACGAATATCAGCAAACGAAATAATCTTTATTTCGAGAACTCTTTAATCCGTTGTTCCTCTTCCAGTTTACAAATCAGTAATGTATTATCTTTCTCCGCGATGATATATCCATCCAGTCCTTGAACGACAACTCGTTTTTCTTCGCTGGCATGCACAATACAATTCTTACTGTCATACAAACGTATATCGGCTCCTACCGTAGCATTTCCCGATTTATCCTGTGGCAAAAGACCGCGAAGTGCTCCCCATGTGCCTAAGTCCGACCAGCCGAAAGAAGCCGGTAACACGTAAATAGCCTCCGCTTTTTCCATCACCGCATAGTCGATAGAAATACTTTCGCAAGTCGGGAATAACTTTTTGATTGTTTCATTTTCTTTTTCCGTATAGAAATCCGGGAAAATACGGTCAAAAATCTGTGCGATACCCGGAGCATATACACGCATCACGGAAGTGATAGTACGCACGTTCCACACAAAGATTCCCGCATTCCAGAAGTAATTACCTTCCGCCAAATACTTTTCAGCTGTCTCTTTATCGGGTTTTTCCTTGAATGCGTCTACTGTATAAATTTCTTTATCTGTTTGAAGCTGGTTGGCAGCAGCAATATATCCGTAGCCTGTCTCCGGACGAGTCGGCCGAATACCTATTGTGACAATAGCACTGCTATCATCCGTAAAACGAAGTGCTTTCTCCATCACTCTACGGAACTCGCTCGTATCAATGACTAATGCATCCGAAGGAGTTACTACAATGTTAGCATGGGGATGCTTCTTTTTGATTTTCCAGCAAGCAAATGCGATACAAGGTGCAGTATTTCGTGCACAAGGTTCCGCTAAAATATTACTTTCCGGAATTTCCGGCAACTGCTCCCGAACAATATCAATGTATTTTTCAGAAGTTACCACCCACATATTTTCCCTGGGGCAAACACCATCAAACCGGTCTGCCGTCAATTGAATCAGTGACCGGCCACATCCCATTACATCAATAAATTGTTTAGGACATTCCGGAGTGCTCATCGGCCAGAAACGGCTCCCTATGCCACCAGCCATTATTACAACATGATTATCCATACCTATCATCCTCCTGTAAAAAAAAATATTATTTAAATAAGCGCGCAAGTTACATTAAAATGTCCAAAACAGCAAATAAAGACCAAGAGTATTTAATTTTCCAACTGAATAATCGAATAATTGTATTTCTACAATAATAGACAAAGGCCGCTCTCGAATAATAAGAACGACCTTTGTCTTTTCATTTTAATAGAATATAATCATCTTATTTATATTCTGCCCAGCTCTTGATAGCTATATCATCCACACTCATCGTACAGAAGGCATTGATAAATGCACTAGCCAGACGAGCGTTCGTAATCAACGGAATATTTAAATCGATGGCGGCACGACGGATTTTATACCCATTGCTTAATTCTCCGGCAGTCAAGTTCTTTGGTATATTGACTACCATATCTATTTCCTTACTATGAAGCATCTCCAACGCTTGCGGATGCCCCTCTTCACTCGGCCAATAAACATGAGTACTCTCAATACCGCTCTCGGCAAGCGCTTTATGCGTACCGCCCGTCGCAAAGAGTTTATATCCCTTATTCACCAACATACGGGCTGCATCCATCATATCCGCTTTTTGCTTCATGGTACCTGTAGAAAGCAAGATATTCTTCTTCGGAATACGATAGCCTACAGAAAGCATTGCTTTCAATACGGCACAAGAAGTATCCATACCAATACAACCTACTTCACCGGTGGAAGCCATATCTACCCCCAACACCGGGTCGGCTTTCTGCAAACGGTTGAAAGAGAACTGTGAAGCTTTGATTCCCACATAGTCCAGTTCGAAAAGATTCTTTTCCGGTTTTTCGACAGGTAGACCGAGCATAACCTTAGTTGCCAATTCAATAAAGTTGATCTTCAGTACCTTGCTGACAAATGGGAAAGAACGACTGGCACGCAAGTTACATTCGATCACCTTGATATCATTGTCTTTCGCCAAATACTGAATATTAAACGGACCGGAGATATTCAAAGCCTTGGCAATCTCACGGCTGATACGCTTAATACGACGAACAGTTTCTACATATAGCTTCTGTGGCGGGAACTGAATAGTCGCGTCACCGGAGTGTACTCCTGCAAATTCGATATGCTCACTAATAGCGTATGCCACAATTTCGCCATTCTGCGCCACGGCATCCATTTCTACTTCCTTGGCATGTTCAATAAACTGACTTACTACTACCGGATGTTTTTTCGAGACATTGGCTGCCAGTTTCAGGAAACGTTCCAGTTCTTCCTGATTGGAACAAACATTCATTGCAGCTCCCGAAAGCACGTATGACGGACGGACAAGTACAGGAAAACCCACTTCTTCGACAAACTCCTGAATGTCATCCATAGATGTTAATTCACGCCAACGGGGCTGATCCACACCGATACGGTCGAGCATGGCAGAGAATTTCTCACGGTCTTCAGCGTTGTCAATGCTCTTGGCACTTGTGCCAAGGATATTGATATTCTGTGCATCCAGACGCAAAGCAAGATTATTTGGAATCTGACCACCAGTAGATACAATTACCCCATGCGGATTCTCCAGTTCCAGAATATCCATCACGCGTTCGAAAGTCAATTCATCGAAGTACAAGCGATCGCACATATCGTAGTCCGTAGATACAGTTTCAGGATTATAATTAATCATCACGCTGCGCCATCCTTCTTTACGAATAGTATTCAAAGCCTGCACACCGCACCAGTCAAATTCTACGGAAGAACCGATACGATAAGCACCAGACCCTAATACGACAATGGATTTATGGTCGCCCAAGTAATGAACATCATTTGCCACACCGCTATAAGTAAGATACAGATAATTGGTTTGTGCCGGATATTCGGCTGCCAAAGTATCGATCTGCTTCACTACCGGAAGAATACCCACCCCTTTACGATGTTTGCGGACATAAAGAATACCATCCTCCATATCACCTTCGTAGCCGATGGCACGGGCAACCTGGAAATCAGAGAAACCTTGAACCTTGGCTTTACGAAGCAGTTCGTTTGGCAAATCGGCTATTTGTTTGTGATTATTTCCCCAGCTATGCAGTTCTTCGGAAGTCTGCATGATATTCATCAATTTCTGAAGGAACCATTTATCAATCTTAGTCAGTTCGTGTACCTGATCGATGGTGTAGCCGGCACGAAAAGCCTTCGAGATAACAAAAATACGTTTATCAGTCGGTTCGCGCAAAGCCTTGTCGATGTCGGAAATAACCAGCTCCTTGTTTTCTACAAATCCGTGCATTCCCTGTCCGATCATGCGGAGCCCTTTCTGGATAGCTTCTTCAAAAGTACGACCGATAGCCATCACTTCACCGACAGATTTCATAGAAGATCCCAATTCTTTATCTACACCGTGGAATTTACCCAAATCCCAACGTGGAATCTTACATACAACATAATCCAGTGCCGGTTCGAAGAAAGCAGAAGTAGTCTTTGTTACAGAGTTCTTCAGGTCGAAGAGTCCGTAACCCAGTCCCAATTTGGCCGCAACGAAAGCCAGCGGATAACCCGTTGCCTTAGATGCCAAAGCCGATGAACGGGAAAGACGGGCATTTACTTCAATCACCCGATAATCTTCGGATTCGGGGTCGAAGGCATATTGTACATTACATTCGCCCACAATACCGATGTGGCGGATGATACGTATTGCCAGTTCCCGAAGTTTATGATATTCTTTGTTCGTAAGCGTTTGTGACGGAGCAATAACGATAGATTCACCGGTATGAATACCCAGCGGGTCGAAGTTTTCCATATTACAAACGGTGATACAGTTGTCGAAACGGTCACGTACCACTTCATATTCCACTTCTTTCCAACCACGAAGTGATTTTTCTACCAATACCTGCGGAGAGAAAGAGAACGCTTTTTCTACAAGAATATCCAGTTGCTCTTCGTTATCACAGAAACCGGAGCCCAAGCCACCCAAAGCGTAAGCAGCACGAACAATTACGGGATACCCCAGTTCTTTTGCTGCGCGACGCGCAGCTTCCACATTTTCTACGGCTTCACTCTTAATGGTCTTTACATTGATTTCATTCAATTTCTGAACGAAAAGTTCACGATCCTCGGTATCCATAATGGCTTGTACCGGGGTACCAAGTACTTTTACATTATATTTTTCAAGAATACCTTCCTTATACAATGCCACTCCACAGTTCAAGGCTGTCTGACCACCGAACGCCAGCATAATACCTTCCGGTTTTTCTTTCTGAATCACTTTCTCTACGAAATACGGAGTCACCGGGAGGAAGTAGATTTGATCCGCCACTCCTTCGGACGTCTGTACCGTAGCAATATTAGGATTGATAAGAATCGTTTCAATGCCTTCTTCTTTCAAGGCTTTGAGTGCCTGCGAACCGGAATAGTCAAACTCACCGGCCTCACCGATCTTCAGGGCACCGGAACCCAACAGCAATACTTTCTTTATATTTTCTTTCATTGATTCTACTTTCTGGTTCACCACAGATTACACAGATTAACACAGATTTTTTATAATCCGTGATGAATATGGGTTATAATAGTTTTACAAATTCGTCGAACAGGAATTCCGTATCCGTAGGTCCACTCGCTGCTTCCGGATGGAATTGTGCAGAAAACCAAGGGTTTCTTTTATGCTTGATTCCTTCGTTAGAGCCATCATTCATATTAATAAATAACGGTTCCCAATCTGCACTCAACGTATTATTGTCTACGGCATAACCGTGATTTTGCGAAGTGATGAAGCAACGTTCAGTGCCTACCATACGCACCGGTTGGTTGTGGCTACGGTGACCGTATTTCAATTTATAAATCTTGGCTCCTCCCGCTTTCGATAGGAGTTGGTTACCCATGCAGATTCCGAAAATAGGCAGTTTCTCGTTTGCCATTGCCTTGCGGATATTCTGCACCGCAGCATCACAGGTATCCGGATCCCCCGGTCCGTTAGAAATAAACAGTCCGTCAAATTCGAGTCCGTTATAATCATAATCCCAAGGTACACGAATCACCTCAACATTACGTTTCAGCAGACAACGAATGATATTAGTCTTCACACCGCAATCTACCAAAACAACTTTTTTTAATGAAGAATGAGGAATGAAGAATGAAGAATTAGCTGCGCTGTGGCTGCTTGTTCCACTAGGGAAATAATGAATAATTTCTTTACAGGAAACCTGGTCTACATAGTTTATATCGCTATAAGACGGAAATTCTTCATTCTTAATTCTTAATTCTTCATTTTCAAATACTATTTTCCCCATCATTACTCCATGTTCACGAAGAACTTTCGTCAACTCGCGTGTGTCAATGCCCGTGATACCAGGAACCTTTTCGCGTTTCAACCAGTCACCGAGACTCTCCACAGCATTCCAATGGCTGTATTCATAAGAATAGTCACTTACGATAATCGCTTCCGCGTGGATCTTTTCACTTTCCATGAAAGTGGCAAGTCCATTCGGCTCGATAGTAAAAGGAGGAACACCGTAGTTACCTACCAAAGGATAGGTAAGCGTCATCAACTGTCCGGCGTATGAAGGGTCAGTGAGGCTCTCCGGGTATCCGGTCATGGCAGTATTAAACACTACTTCGCCCGCCACCGGCTTCTCGTAGCCAAACGACTTACCGGAAAACCGGCTCCCGTCGTCAAGGATTAATGTCACATTTCTCATTCTTATTATTGAATCGTTGTATGGTTGTTAGAATTGATACATTTGTTCTATATAGTCGATGAACGCCCGGTTCACCATTTTCACACCACCCGGTGTAGGGTAGTTACCGCTAAAATACCAGTCGCCTTTATGATGCGGACAAGCCTCGTGCAATCCCTCCAACGGTTGATAGACGATTTCCACTTTCGCCTTGGTTCCCTTGGGTGTCAGCAGTTCCACCATTTTGGCAGAGATTTCCTCATCAGTGAACGGAGCATAAATGTCTTTCACATAGTTTACCATCTGCTCTTTCGGCAGTCCTACCTGCTCTTTCGATTTACGGTAGGCGGCCGCAATCACATCTTTCATATCCCGTTCCTTTAAAAGTTCGACAGCAGCCCTGAAGGCGATAAACTCGCTCATCTTTGCCATATCAATACCGTAATAGTCAGGATAACGCACCTGCGGAGAAGAAGATACGATGACAATCTTCTTCGGACCGAGACGGTCGAGAATACCGATAATACTTTGTTTCAGCGTAGTACCGCGCACAATGCTGTCGTCGATAATCACCAGATTATCAACACCGGGTACAAGACTTCCGTATGTAATATCATACACATGGGCAGCCAAATCATTACGACTGTTTCCTTCGGCGATGAACGTACGGAGCTTAATATCCTTGATTGCCACCTTTTCGCTGCGAATACGACGGGAAAGAATAACTTCCAACTCCTCCATATTCGGGTTATGCCCCAATGCAGCGATCTGCTGCACTTTCTCCTCATTCAAGTAATCATCCAGTCCCTGCAACATTCCGTAGAAAGCAACCTCTGCAGTGTTGGGAATAAAAGAGAAGACCGTATGATCGATGTCATTATTGATTGCTTTCAGTATTTTCGGAACCAACTTTTCGCCCAGCCGTTTCCTTTCTTTATAAATATCGACGTCACTGCCACGGGAGAAATAGATACGTTCGAAAGAACAAGCCTGATTTTCACGCGGCTTATTGATTTGCGAAGTACGGATCTTTCCCTCTTTGCTAATCAACAATGCCTGCCCCGGTTGCAGTTCCTTGATTTCCTCAAACGGAACATTCAAAGCTGTCTGGATAACCGGACGTTCGGAAGCAAGAACAGCTATCTCGTCATCCTGATACCAAAATGCAGGCCGGATGCCCCACGGGTCACGGATAGCGAAAGATTCACCGCTTCCGGTCAATCCGCAAATAACATATCCCCCATCCCATTCGCGACTGGAAGTACGCAGTACGTTTGCCAAATCAATATGTTCTTCTATATAATGCGTGATGCCCATGCCCGTAAGCCCTTCGGCTTCGGCAAGATTGAATACACGCTCCACTTCACGGTCAAGACGGTGTCCCACCTGTTCCAACATGATATATGTATCGGCATATTTACGCGGATGCTGACCAATGGCAGTGATACGGGCAAATATTTCGTCCACATTCGTCATATTGAAGTTTCCGCAAAGAGCGAGATTCTTGGCACGCCAGTTATTTCTTCTTAAGAATGGATGCACGTATGAGATTCCGGATTTTCCCGTAGTGGAATAACGAAGATGCCCCATATATACTTCCCCGGCAAAAGGCAGGACTCGTTTGGCATACGCAGCATCATGCAACTGTTCGGGAGTGAGCTCCTTAAAGTTGTTTTGAACATTTTCAAAAATCTCCGTAATAGCTCCGGAGCCTAAAGCACGTTCACGAAACATATATTCTTCACCCGGATTTGCTTCCAGTTTCACACATGCCAGTCCCGCACCTTCCTGTCCACGGTTATGTTGTTTCTCCATCAACAGGTAGAGCTTATTAAGACCGTACATCCATGTTCCGTACTTTTTCTCGTAATACTCCAACGGTTTAAGCAAGCGTATCATGGCAACGCCACATTCATGTTTCAATTGTTCCATCTATACTATTTACGATTTGACGATTTACTATTTACGATTTAAATTACCACCTGCCAATCAAACAACTTACTATCTATCATTGATTCTTCAATCTTCAATCGTAAATTGTCTAATTGTAAATCACATTACTCTACCGTTACCGACTTTGCCAGATTTCTCGGCTGGTCTACATCCATCCCCTTACATACCGCAATGTGATAAGCAAGAAGTTGGAGAGGTACCGTAGTAATTAACGGATCGAGACACTCTATTGTTTCAGGAAGTTCGATACTACAATCGGCAATCTTGCTGATAACCGTATCTCCCTTCGTAACGAACGCAATCACTTTTCCCTTCCTTGCCTTGATCTCCTGAATATTACTTAGCACTTTTTCGTACAGTCCATTCTGCGTAGCAATCACCACTACCGGCATTTCCGCGTCAATCAAGGCAATCGGTCCGTGCTTCATCTCGGCAGCCGGATAACCTTCGGCGTGAATATACGATATTTCTTTCAATTTCAATGCACCTTCCAATGCAACAGGATAACTATATCCGCGTCCCAGGTAAATAAAGTTATGCGCATACGTGAAAGTTTTCGATAACTCCGCCAGGGTATCATTCAGTTTCAGCACTTCTTTCATCTTCTCCGGAATATGATTTAATTCCTGTACAATTGAAAGATAATGCCGTTCGTCAATTGTTCCTTTCGCTTTGGCAAGCGTCAATGCCAGCATTGCCAGCACAGTGACTTGTCCGGTAAACGCTTTGGTGGAAGCGACTCCGATTTCCGGACCTACGTGGATATACGAACCGGTGTGAGTGGCACGGGGAATAGAAGACCCGATAGCATTGCAAATACCATATATAAATGCTCCGCGGCTTTTTGCCAATTCCACAGCAGCCAAAGTATCCGCAGTCTCACCGCTTTGGGAGATTGCTATCACTACATCCTGTCCGTCAATCACCGGATCACGGTAACGGAATTCGGAAGCATACTCCACTTCCACCGGTATGCGGCAGAAACTTTCAATCAGATGCTTACCAATCAGTCCGGCATGCCAGGAAGTTCCGCAGGCAACGATAATAAACCGCTTGGCATTCAGTAGCTTTTCCCGATGATCGATCACAGCGGAAAGTACCACATTGTCTGCTTCCACATTGATACGTCCGCGCATACAATCATGAATACAATCGGGCTGTTCGAAAATCTCTTTCAACATAAAATGCGGATATCCCCCCTTTTCCAGCTGGCCGAGATTAAGCTCCACCTTTTTAATTTCAGGTGTCATTTCAACATTACTCAAGTTGACCACCTTCAATTCTTTTCCCAGATGGAGAACAGCAATTTCTCCGTCTTCCAGATAAACCACCTTATCTGTATATTCTACAATCGGAGTGGCATCCGAAGCAAGGAAGAACTCGTCCGCTCCAATCCCCACTACCAGCGGGCTACTCTTACGGGCAGCAATAATCTCATCGGGATGCTCTTTATCAAGAATCGCAATCGCATAGGCACCAATCACTTCTCCCAACGCCAATTGAACGGCTGTCAGCAAACTGACTTGATTAGTGACTTTCATGTATTCTATTAATTGAACAAGGACTTCGGTATCTGTACTACTTTTAAAAATATAGCCTTTGGCTTGAAGTTTTTCTTTGAGAACGGCGTAGTTTTCAATAATACCGTTATGAATGAGAGCGAGCTTTTCGGAAGAAGAGTAATGAGGGTGGGCGTTAGCGGAACAAGGTTCCCCGTGAGTAGCCCAACGAGTATGGGCAATTCCGATTGTACCGGAAATATCTTTTTGTGTGACGAAATTTTCAAGATCGGAGACTTTTCCTTTCGTCTTATACACATTTAACTGTCGGTCATCACTGATGATTGCTACCCCCGCGCTATCATATCCACGATACTCCAGTCGCTTCAGCCCTTTTATAAGGATAGGGTAGGCTTTTCGTTTACCAATATAGCCTACTATTCCACACATATTATGATATTTTTATTTCGACTGCAAATATACACATTACAAATAACATAAAGACAACAAAAAGCATATTTATTTGACAGAAACGCATAAAAAAGTTGTAAACACATCAAAAAGTTAAATAATATATTATTTTTAGCTCAAAAAGAAACAAATTACAATTAGCTCACCATTAACCCCAAAGAGCTAACAAATTAAAAGTAAATCTCCTTCTTTTAATTACAAATTAGAAGAAGACAGGCTCTTCTTTTAATTTCGCGTTACAGAAAACTTATATTTTACTATCATTTTGAAATTAAATCACTAACTTTGCCGAACAAATTGACACTTCAATTAGGTATTATCATACAATAAAGCTAGTAAGAATGAAGAAACAAGAACTTTTTAACAACGTAACAGAAGGATCCCCTTACCAACGACAGCCCAAACAGATGGGCTTGTACAATGCGGCATACGAACACGATGCCTGCGGTGTTGGTATGCTGGTAAACATTCATGGAGAAAAGTCACACGACATTGTTGAGTCGGCTTTAAAGGTATTAGAGAACATGCGCCACCGTGGCGCCGAAGGTGCGGATAACAAAACCGGCGACGGTGCAGGTATCATGCTGCAAATTCCGCATGAGTTTATTTTATTGCAAGGTATTCCTGTACCCGAAAAAGGACGGTACGGCACAGGATTGCTATTTTTGCCGAAAAATGAGAAAGACCAGGCAGCCATTTTAAGTATCATTATTGAAGAAATTGAAAAAGAAGGACTCACATTGATGCATCTGCGCAATGTGCCCACCTGCCCTGAAATTCTAGGAGAATCTGCTTTGGCAAACGAACCTGACATCAAGCAGGTGTTTATCACCGGATTTACAGAAACGGAAACGGCCGACCGGAAGTTATATCTGATCCGGAAAAGAATCGAGAATAAGGTCAGACTGTCATCCATTCCGACAAAGGACGATTTTTATGTTGTTTCGCTTTCTACAAAAAACATTATATATAAAGGTATGCTTTCGTCGTTGCAACTGCGCAACTACTATCCGGACCTGACGAATAGCTATTTTACCAGCGGACTGGCACTGGTGCACTCCCGTTTCAGTACCAATACATTCCCTACATGGGGATTGGCACAACCATTCCGCCTTCTGGCACACAACGGTGAAATCAACACGATCCGTGGTAACCGCGGATGGATGGAAGCCCGCGAAAGCGTACTCTCCACTCCTACCTTGGGTGACATAAAAGAACTTCGCCCGATTATACAACCGGGCATGAGCGACAGTGCTTCCCTGGATAATGTACTGGAGTTCCTGGTGATGTCGGGATTGAGCCTGCCACACGCCATGGCTATGCTCGTGCCGGAATCTTTCAACGAAAAGAATCCCATCAGCGAGGATCTGAAATCATTCTACGAATACCACTCTATCCTGATGGAACCGTGGGACGGACCGGCTGCACTTCTCTTCAGTGACGGACGATTTGCCGGAGGTATGCTCGACCGTAACGGCCTGCGCCCTGCCCGTTATCTGATTACTAAAAATGATATGATGGTAGTGGCTTCGGAAGTCGGTGTGATGGATTTCGAACCGGGGGACATCAAAGAAAAAGGTCGTTTACAGCCCGGTAAGATTTTGCTGGTAGATACGGAAAAAGGTGAAATTTATTATGATGGCGAACTGAAAAAACAGTTGGCTGAAGCCAAACCTTACCGCACCTGGTTGTCTACGAACCGAATCGAACTGGATGAACTGAAGAGCGGACGCAAAGTACCTCATCATGTAGAAAACTACGACTGTATGCTTCGCACTTTCGGCTACTCCAAAGAGGATATCGAGAAACTGATTATGCCGATGGCAAGCACCGGAGCAGAACCGATCCATTCAATGGGTAATGATACTCCGTTAGCTGTACTTTCGGATAAGCCGCAATTGCTTTACAACTATTTCCGGCAGCAATTTGCACAAGTGACCAATCCTCCCATTGACCCGCTCCGCGAAGAACTGGTAATGTCATTGACAGAATACATCGGGGCAGTCGGCATGAATATCCTGACACCCAGCGAGAGTCATTGCAAAATGGTCCGCCTGAATCATCCGATTTTGAGCAACACACAACTGGATATTCTTTGTAATATCCGCTATAAAGGCTTCAAAACGGTCAAACTGCCCATGTTATTTGAAGCAGCGAAAGGGAAAGCCGGATTGCAGGAGGCACTGAACAGCCTCTGTAAAATGGCGGAAGAATCTGTGACGGAAGGCGTAAACTACATTGTCCTGACCGACCGTGACGTGGATATTACCCATGCCGCTATTCCTTCATTGCTGGCGGTAAGCGCCGTTCATCACCACCTGATTTCAGTCGGCAAACGTGTACAAACAGCATTGATTGTAGAAAGCGGTGAAATACGTGAGGTGATGCACGCTGCGTTATTACTGGGTTTCGGAGCAAGTGCCCTGAATCCTTACATGGCATTCGCTGTTCTCGACCGCTTGGTTAAAGACAGGGATATTCAGTTGGATTATGCCACTGCTGAAAAGAATTATATCAAATCCATCTGCAAAGGCTTGTTTAAAATCATGAGTAAAATGGGGATCTCTACCATCCGCTCTTATCGTGGTGCAAAAATCTTCGAAGCCGTCGGTTTGAGCGAAGAATTGAGTAAGGCCTATTTCGGTGGACTCGGTTCGCCCATCGGAGGTATTCGCTTGGAAGAAATAGCCAGAGATGCCATTGCTTTCCATGAGGAAGGATTTTCAGAAATCAAAAATGGAAATGAAGGAACACAAAGTAATTCTCAATCTTCTACTTTCAACTTTCCATTATTAAAAAACAACGGTTTGTATGCTTTCCGTAAAGACGGAGAAGAGCATGCATGGAATCCGGAAACAATCAGTACGCTGCAATTGGCAACACGGATGGGGAGTTATAAGAAGTTTAAAGAATATACTCATTTGGTAGACGAAAAAGAGAAGCCTATTTTCCTTCGTGACTTTCTGGGATTCCGTCGTAACCCGATTTCGATCGATCAGGTAGAACCGGTGGAAAACATTCTGCATCGTTTCGTCACGGGGGCCATGTCTTTTGGTTCTATCAGCAAAGAGGCTCATGAGGCAATGGCTATTGCCATGAATAAAATTCACGGACGCAGCAATACCGGTGAAGGTGGCGAGGACGCTGCCCGTTTCCAACCGCTGCCCGATGGCAGTTCCTTACGAAGTGCAATCAAGCAGGTAGCTTCCGGACGTTTCGGTGTAACGGCAGAATATCTGGTTAATGCGGACGAGATTCAGATTAAGATAGCACAGGGGGCAAAGCCGGGTGAAGGCGGACAACTTCCGGGATTTAAAGTGAATGATGTGATTGCAAAAACACGCCATTCCATTCCGGGAATTTCACTGATTTCTCCCCCACCTCATCATGATATTTATTCGATTGAGGATTTGGCACAATTAATCTTCGATCTGAAAAATGTAAATCCACAGGCCAAAATCAGTGTGAAACTGGTAGCAGAAAGCGGCGTCGGTACAATTGCCGCCGGGGTGGCAAAAGCAAAGGCGGACCTGATTGTCATCTCCGGTGCTGAAGGGGGAACAGGTGCTTCTCCGGCTTCTTCTATCCGTTATGCGGGCATCTCACCGGAATTGGGATTGAGCGAGACACAGCAAACATTGGTTTTGAACGGACTTCGTGGGCAAGTAGTTCTGCAAGCCGACGGACAACTGAAAACCGGACGTGACATCATCTTAATGGCGCTAATGGGTGCCGAAGAATATGGCTTCGCCACCTCGGCATTGATTGTATTAGGGTGTGTAATGATGCGCAAATGCCATCAGAATACTTGTCCGGTGGGAGTTGCCACACAGAATGAGGAATTACGTAAACGCTTTCATGGGCGTAGTGAATATTTGGTAAATTTCTTCACATTCCTGGCACAGGAGGTCCGCGAGCATTTGGCCGAAATGGGATTCACCAGAATGGATGATATTATCGGGCGCACAGACTTGATCGAACGCAAATCCGTTACCAACGACCCGAATCCGAAACATGCGTTAATCGACTTCACCAAATTGCTGGCACGCATTGATAACAACGCGGCTATCCGCCATGTCATCGATCAGGATCACGGTGTTTCTACTGTAAAGGATGTAACCCTCATTGATGCGGCACAGGAAGCTATTGAACATGAGAAAGAGATTTCTTTAGAATATACGATTGCCAATACAGACCGTGCAATAGGTGCGATGCTCTCCGGAGTGATCGCCAAGAAATACGGTGGCAAAGGATTGCCGGAACATACGCTGAATGTGAAGTTCAAAGGCTCGGCAGGTCAGTCTTTCGGGGCTTTCCTCGTACCGGGAGTTAACTTTAAACTGGAAGGTGAAGCAAACGATTATCTGGGTAAAGGATTGAGCGGCGGACGCATCTCCGTATTGCCTCCTATCCGCAGCAACTTCGAAGCCGAAAAGAATACAATTGCCGGTAATACCTTGCTTTATGGAGCAACAAGCGGTGAAGTATATATCAACGGTCGTGTAGGAGAACGCTTCGCAGTTCGTAACTCCGGTGCAGTTGCCGTAGTGGAAGGTGTGGGCGACCATTGTTGCGAATACATGACAGGAGGTCGTGTGGTAGTCCTCGGACAAACCGGACGTAACTTTGCAGCCGGTATGAGTGGCGGTGTGGCTTATGTATGGAACAAGGATGGCAACTTCGATTATTTCTGCAACATGGAAATGGTGGAACTGTCACTCATCGAAGAAGCCAGCTACCGGAAGGAGCTACACGAACTAATCCGCCAACATTATCTGTACACAGGCTCAAAACTTGCCCGTACCATGCTTGACAACTGGAATCATTATGCAGACCAGTTCATCCAAGTAGTACCCATCGAATACAAAAAAGTATTGCAGGAGGAACAGATGAGAAAATTACAACAAAAAATTGCAGACATGCAAAGAGACTATTAGATTTACAATTTGACTATTTACAATTTACTATTTGAATGTATAGTCTGTAAATAGTCAAATAGCAAATGACAAGATAGTCTGGAAATAGTAAATAGTAAATCGTCAAATAGTAAATAACAAGATGGGAGATCCTAAAGCATTTCTAAATATACCTCGACAAGAGGCGGGATACCGCCCTGTAAACGAGCGAATCGCTGACTATAGTCAGGTAGAACAGACTTTGAATACAAACAGCCGTAAATTGCAGGCGTCACGCTGCATGGATTGCGGTGTACCTTTCTGTCATTGGGCATGCCCGATAGGAAATAAACAACCGGAATGGCAGGACGCATTATACAGGGGAAAATGGAAGGAGGCATACGAAGTATTGTCGTCTACTTGCGATTTTCCGGAATTTACAGGACGTATTTGTCCTGCCCTTTGCGAGAAATCGTGTGTGTTGAAACTTTCCTGCGATCAGCCGGTGACTATTCGCGAGAATGAAGCAGCTATCGTGGAAGCGGCTTTTCGTGAAGGATATATACAGGTAAAGACGCCGAGAAGAAACGGAAAGAAAGTGGCGGTGATTGGTGCGGGTCCTGCCGGATTGGTGGTGGCTAATCAGCTGAATTTAAAAGGATATAGCGTTACTTTATTCGATAAGGATGAAGCGCCCGGAGGATTATTACGATTCGGTATTCCTAATTTCAAACTGGATAAAAATGTAATTGACCGACGGATGAAGATATTGGCTGCAGAAGGAATACTGTTTGAAATGGGAGTAGAAATAGACGTCAATCATTTGCCGGAAGGATTCGACGCTTACTGCATCTGTACCGGAACGCCGACTGCACGTGATTTGAGTATTCCGGGACGTGAACTGAAAGGGATTCATTTCGCACTTGAAATGCTGGCACAGCAGAACAGGATTCTGGCAGGACAGACTTTCCCGAAAGATAAATTGGTGAATGCCAAAGGCAAAAAAGTACTTGTGATAGGTGGCGGAGATACCGGTTCCGACTGCATCGGAACCAGTGTGAGACAGGGAGCCGTCAGTGTCACTCAAATCGAAATCATGCCGAAACCTCCTGTCGGCTACAATCCGGCTACTCCTTGGCCACAATGGCCGGCAGTCTTCAAAACGACTTCCAGCCATGAAGAAGGTTGTACACGCCGCTGGTGCCTGGCTTCCAATCAGTTCCTCGGAAAGAATGGAAAAGTGACAGGTGTAGAAGTGGAAGAAGTGGAATGGATTCCGGCAGCAGATGGCGGACGTCCCACGATGAAACCAACAGGGAAGAAGGAAGTCATCGAAGCTGATATGGTATTATTGGCAATGGGATTCCTGAAACCGGAGCAACCGAAATTTGCAAAGAATGTATTCCTAGCCGGTGATGCCGAGACTGGCGCCAGCCTGGTGGTACGCGCCATGGCGGGAGGACGAAAGGCTGCTGCGGAAATAGATGCTTATCTAATACAATAAGTTTTGCAACAGTGTACAACAAGAAGCTCGATTGCTATTATCGGTTCGTTCCATATCTGTGGAACTAAAGGATAACAGATATGGAACTAAAGGGAAACAGTTGTGGAACTAAACGATAACAATTATGGAACGAATTAAGAATAGCTAATCAGCTTCTTAGAAATAGCGAATAAACAATCAACAGATTACATTACCCCCTCTAAAAATTAAAGTTATGTGTGGAATAGCAGGTATACTCAACATCAAAGTTCAAACGAAAGAACTAAGAGATAAAGCACTGAAAATGGCCCAGAAGATCCGTCATCGCGGACCGGACTGGAGCGGAATCTATGTAGGCGGAAGTGCCATCCTGGCACACGAACGCCTTTCTATTGTCGACCCGCAGAGTGGCGGACAACCGTTATACTCTCCCGATCGTAAACAGGTGCTCGCCGTCAACGGTGAAATTTACAATCACCGTGATATTCGAGCTAAATATGCGGGAAAATATAACTTTCAAACCGGAAGTGACTGTGAGGTAATTCTTGCCCTTTACAAAGATAAAGGCATCCATTTTTTGGAAGATATCAGCGGTATCTTCGCTTTCGTGCTTTATGATGAGGAAAAGGATGAATTTCTGATTGCCCGCGATCCGATAGGGGTTATTCCTTTATATATAGGAAAAGATAAAGAGGGAAAAATCTACTTCGGCAGCGAGTTGAAAGCTCTCGAAGGATTTTGTGACGAATATGAAGTATTCCTTCCCGGACATTATTTCTATAGTAAAGAGGGAAAAATGAAACGTTGGTATTCGCGCGACTGGACAGAATATGAAACCGTCAAAGAGAATGATGCACAAACCGAGGATGTGAAAGTGGCATTGGAAGAGGCTGTGCACCGCCAGTTAATGAGTGACGTACCGTATGGAGTGTTGCTTTCGGGCGGGTTGGATAGTTCCGTTATCTCTGCCATTGCCAAAAAATATGCGGCAAAACGTATAGAAACAGACGGTGCAAGCGATGCATGGTGGCCTCAACTCCACTCTTTCGCCATCGGTCTAAAGGGCGCGCCCGATTTGATTAAAGCGCGTGAGGTGGCCGAATATATCGGTACCGTCCATCATGAGATCAACTACACCGTTCAGGAAGGTCTGGATGCTGTTCGCGACGTAATTTATTTCATCGAGACGTATGATGTAACTACCGTACGCGCTTCCACTCCCATGTATTTATTGGCGCGTGTCATTAAATCAATGGGGATCAAAATGGTGTTGAGCGGTGAAGGTGCTGATGAAGTTTTCGGGGGGTATCTGTATTTCCACAAGGCCCCTACTCCACAGGCATTTCACGAAGAAACAGTACGTAAACTTTCAAAGTTGCACATGTACGATTGCCTCCGTGCCAATAAAAGTTTGTCAGCATGGGGAGTAGAAGGACGCGTCCCTTTCCTTGATAAAGAATTTCTCGACGTGGCAATGAACCTGAACCCGAAAGCTAAAATGTGCCCCGGAAAAAACATCGAGAAACGAATTGTTCGCGAAGCCTTTGCCGATATGTTACCGGAAAGTGTGGCTTGGAGACAGAAAGAGCAGTTCAGTGACGGTGTAGGATATTCATGGATTGACACATTGAGAGAGATCACAGCAGCTGCCGTGAGCGATGAGCAAATGGAACATGCTGCCGAACGTTTCCCGATCAATACGCCACAAAACAAAGAAGAGTACTACTATCGTAGCATTTTCGAAGAGCATTTCCCCAGTGAAAGTGCAGCACGCACCGTCCCCAGTGTTCCGAGTGTAGCCTGCTCCACAGCAGAAGCACTGGCATGGGATATTGCTTTCAGGAATCTGAACGAGCCTAGCGGACGTGCAGTGAAAGGAATACATGAAGAGGCCTATACCTGATTAATAAAAGAGTGACAAACTCCTTTTGTGCAAACTATCAGACGTGTCCGGAGAATGTTTTTATGACAGACAGTCTTATTTTTGACACTCTTTTGTAGCATTTCTATTCTAAAATCCCAAGGATTAACGCAGATTAGCATATTATCGGCTGATTTGCGTTATCTTTTTTATAATTTTGAGGCCAAACCCAATTAAATCTATCAAACTTTTAAAAGACCAAACAAATGAATTTAAAAAAAATGATGATGGCTTCTGCCTTTCTAATGGCTGCTTGCTGCATGCAGGCACAGACAAAAGTGATAGCTCACCGCGGTTTCTGGAAAACTCCGGGATCATCGCAGAACAGTATTTCATCACTTCTAAAAGCAGACTCCATCGGTTGTTACGGTTCAGAATTTGACGTATGGATCGCGAAGGATAACAAGCTGGTGGTTAACCATGATCCTGTATATAAGATGAGGCCGATGGAATATTCCAAAGGTGATGCACTGACCGGACTTAAATTATCCAACGGAGAAAACTTACCCAGCCTGGAACAGTATCTGGAAACCGGAAAAAACTGTAAAACCCAATTGATTCTCGAACTGAAAGCACATAGCAACAAGAAACGCGAGACTAAAGCGGTGCAAGGAATTGTTGCCATGGTGAAGAAAATGGGACTGGAAAACCGTATGGAATATATCACGTTCTCTCTACATGCCATGAAAGAGTTTATCCGTCTGGCTCCTGCCGGTACTCCGGTATATTACCTTAACGGAGAATTGTCTCCCAAAGAGTTGAAAGAACTTGGTGCTGCCGGTCTGGACTATCACATGGGAGTGATTAAGAAACACCCCGAATGGATCAAAGAAGCTCACGACCTCGGCTTGAAAGTCAACGTATGGACAGTAGACGAAGTAGAAGATATGAAATGGCTGATCGAACAAAAGGTAGATTTCATCACCACTAACGAACCGGTCATCTTACAAGAAGAACTTAAAAAGCTTCAATAAGATAAAATCATTACAAAGTAAACTATTTAATATCCGTCTTTAAAGAAACAGCTCGTTACTTTAAAAGAAACAGGATGTTTCTCGGTGTCGAACGAGGTTGTGTCAAAACGTTGGCACAACCTCTTTTATATTTTACAGTTCTGCTATATTTTCTTTTGGCTATGCTGCTTTTTCC
>ERZ772861.975-NODE-975-length-26844-cov-5.720669_pt1 | contig 26844 bp, 24 predicted proteins | sample MGYA00512135_ERZ772861 | MGnify/ENA primary metagenome ERZ772861 (study PRJEB29015, sample SAMEA2737700) | human gut metagenome | biome: human gut; feature: human-associated habitat; material: faeces | place: China | collected 2012 ...
GGAAATCAAATGGAAACGGCCTGTGCGGTAACGGCAGGTTTTTCCCGGGGAAATCCAACCCGACCTAAGCCGTAAGATTTATCCCGTCTGCTGCCGTTATTATTAAAAACGGAGGATGCGGCAAGGCCGCTTCCCATTCATATGAGTAAGAAAACAGTAAAATGGGTGGCAACCATTTCGGTGATTACCCTTTTTGTATCCGGCGCAATCAGCTTTCTTTCCGAGGAGCTGCTGTCCAGTAGTGGGCTCATTGCGGCGTTTTTTATTTTGCTGTCCATCATTCTGGTGGGCATTGTGTTTGATGTGATTGGCGTGGCTGTCACCTCTGCCAACGAGCGCCCCTTCCATTCTATGGCTGCCCGGAAGGTGCCTGGGGCGCAGGAGGCCATCCAGCTGCTGCGTAACGCCGAGCGCGTGGGATCCATCTGTAACGACGTAGTGGGTGATATCTGCGGCGTTGTGTCCGGTTCGGCCTCAGCGGCCATTGCTTCCAAAGCTGTTGCCCACTTTACCTTTTCCTGGAGTGGCGTTCTGCCCCTGGTGCTGTCGGCGCTGGTGGCAGCCCTTACCGTGGGCGGCAAGGCAGTGGGGAAATCCTATGCCATCAATTCCTGCACCCAGATTGTGCATTTTGCGGGCAGAGTGATTCATATGTTCCGCTGCTTCTGTTCCCTGTTTTCAAAAAAAAGAGATAGGTAGTGTTTGCTTGTGGAGATTTTACCAAACATCAATTGCCATGAAGATCTCCTGCGTCTGTCAGAGAAAAAACGCACGGCATTGTGTGCGGAAATTCGGCAATTTTTAATATCCAGCGTTTCCCAGACCGGCGGCCATCTGGCAGGTAACCTGGGCGTGGTGGAGCTGACGGTGGCACTGGAAACCGTATACGACACTGCAAAGGACCGTCTGGTGTTTGACGTAGGGCATCAGTCCTACGTCCATAAGCTCCTCACCGGACGGCGGGAGAATTTTACTACCCTGCGCCAGTTTGGTGGGATGTCCGGCTTCCCCAAGCCGGAGGAAAGCATTACCGATGCCTTTGTGGCGGGTCATGCTTCCAGCGCCGTGTCCATTGCCTTGGGCATGGCACGGGCAAGAACGCTGCAACAAAAGTCTTATCAGGTGGTTGCCCTGATGGGCGATGGTGCAGCAACCGGCGGCATGGCCTATGAGGGGCTGAACGATGCCGCTGACAGCCGGGAGCCGATTGTGATTGTGCTCAATGACAATGAGATGTCCATTGGCAAAAACGTGGGCGGCATTTCCCATCATTTTTCAAAGCTTCGTTCCAGCGAGCGGTATCTGGGCGTAAAGAAGTGGTATCGCAATACCCTGTATCAGATTCCCGGCGGCAAAAAAGTGTATCTATTAACCAGCCGGACAAAAAAGAGAATCAAGCATTTTTTGCTGCAAACCACCATTTTTGAAAATATGGGGCTGAAGTATTTTGGCCCGGTGGACGGCCATGACGTGAACGATTTGATTTCGGTTATTCGTGCCGCCCGGGATTTGCAGGAGCCTGCCCTGGTTCATGTGGTTACCAAAAAGGGCAAGGGCTATGCACCCGCAGAGGAAGACCCGGCAAAATTTCATGGCATCGGAAAATTCGACCCGGTGACCGGCAAAAAGCTGGCGGACAAGGTCTATACCTTCTCCGATTCCTTCGGAGATACATTGGTGTCCATTGCCAAGCAGCAGTCGAATGTGTGCGCCATCACTGCCGCCATGCCCGGCGGTACGGGACTGCTGAAGTATATGCGCCAGTTCCCGGAGCGCCTGTTTGACGTGGGCATCGCCGAGGAACACGCTGTTTCCATGGCCGGCGGACTTGCCAAGCAGGGCATGGTTCCTGTGGTGGCGCTGTACTCCACCTTTTTGCAGCGCGCCTTTGACCAGATGATGCAGGATGTGGCGCTGTTACACCTGCATGTGGTGTTTGCCATCGACCGTGCCGGTCTGGTGGGAGATGATGGTCCAACCCATCACGGCGTGTTTGATGTGGGCTTCCTGCGCCAGATGCCCGGCTTCTGTGTGCTGGCTCCGGCCAGCCTGAAGGAGCAGCAGGAAATGCTGTGCTGGGCCATTCGGGACTGCAATGGCCCCGTTGCGGTTCGCTATCCCAGGGGTACCGAGGGGGCGTACACCGCTTCTTCCTGGGACGGTAAGCAAAAGGCTGTCCGCCACCGGGCGGGCAGGGACGTGACCCTGATAACCTACGGAACCATGATAAATTCCGTCATGGAGGCAGCGGAAAAGCTGGCGCAGTCCGGCATCTCCGCCGCTGTGGTGCGGCTGCTGCAACTAACGGATTTGTCGGCAGAGGCGCTGCTGCCCCTGCTGTCCGACAACAAGCAGGTGGTGGTGGTGGAGGAGGCGGCGGCCAACTCCGGTGTAAAGCAAGCGGTTGCCTGGGAACTGATGCAGCATTGCCCGGACTTCCGGGTCAGCGGCATTGATTTGGGGGATGGTTTTGTAACCCATGGCGCGCAAAAGCGCCTGTATGAAGCGTGCGGCCTGGATGCCGCATCCATTGCAAATTTTGTAAGCGGGGTGCTGGAACATGAAAAATAAAAAGCGGCTGGATGTGCTGCTCACCGACCTCGGCTATGCGGAAACCCGCTCCAAGGCACAGGCTGTTATTATGAGCGGCCTTGTGTATGTGGATGGCCAGAAGGCGGATAAACCCGGCATCTCCTATGAGGAAACCGTGCAGATTGAAGTGCGGGGAGCGGCGTGCCCCTATGTCAGCCGGGGTGGTTTGAAGCTGGAAAAGGCGCTGCGGGACTTTGGCGTGCGGCCTGTGAATTATGTATGCTCTGATTCCGGTGCATCCACCGGCGGCTTTACCGACTGCCTGCTGCAGCAGGGAGCCAAGAAGGTCTTCGCCATCGATGTGGGCTACGGGCAGCTGGACTGGAAAATCCGCTCCGATCCCCGGGTGGTGGTGATGGAGCGCACCAATATCCGCTATGTGACACCGGAGCAGCTGGGAGAGCCGCTGGACTTGTCCGTGGTGGACGTGAGCTTTATCTCCCTGAAAATAGTACTGCCTGCCATCAAGGCACTGCTCAAGCCCACCGGGCAGGTGCTGTGCCTCATCAAGCCCCAGTTTGAAGCGGGGAAGGAGAAGGTGGGCAAAAAGGGCGTTGTCCGTGACCCTGCCACCCATTTGGAGGTGCTGGAGCAGTTCATTGCCCTGGCGCATGAGCTGGACTTTCACATTCTGGGTCTTACCTTCTCTCCGGTGAAAGGACCGGAAGGAAACATTGAATTTTTGGGACATCTGACCCTCTCCGACCAGCCGGAAAACTGTCCCGACCCTGCCGAGGTCGTCCGGCAAGCGCATGAGACATTGGACAAAGGAGCGGATGTATGAAAAATCTTATCCTGACGCCCAACCCTTACCGGGATAAAAATTTCCATACCCTGCGCTGCGCCATGCAGATCCTCAAGGATGCGGGCTTTCAGGTAAAAGCCTGTCTCCCTTTTGAGGTGGAGCGCAGCTGTGAGCTGCCCAAAGATATCCGCTTTTCCCGCCTGGACCGGGAAATGGGAAATGCGGATTTGGTCATTTGCTTTGGCGGCGATGGCACCATCCTCCACATAGCCAAGGCAGCCACCAAGCGGGGATTGCCCCTGCTGGGGGTGAATATCGGTACCCTTGGCTTCATGGCAGAGCTGGAAAGCACGGAGTTGGATAAACTCAGGCTGCTGGCAGAGGGAAAATACACCATTGATAACCGCATGATGCTGGATGTCACCGTTCAGCGGGAGCGGGAAATTATTTTTCATGACATCTGTCTCAACGATGCTGTCATCACCAAGGGAGCGGTGGCGAGAATTGTCCATCTGGCAGTAAAGTGCGATGGCATCCAGGCGATGGAATGCGGCGGCGACGGTGTGATTATCTCCACCCCCACCGGTTCCACGGCCTATAGCCTGTCCGCGGGTGGTCCCATTGTGGAGCCGGAGGCAGAGAGCATCATCATCACGCCTATCTGCTCCCACGATGTGGCAAGCCGCTGCATCGTGGCTTCCGGCAAGCGGGTGGTCACCGTGTCCATGACCAGCGCCTCCCGCCGCAACGCCTATCTGAGTGTGGATGGGGGCAAGACCCTGCGCCTGAATATGGGCGATGTAGTTACCATCAAAAAATCCAAGCTGGAAACGCGGTTGGTTCGACTGAACGACCGCAGCTTTTACGATGTGGTTAATTTAAAATTCCGAAAAGGATGAGGAGGCAGAGGCATGGGTGTAAAGTCAGACCGCCAGGCCAAAATCATGGAGATTATCTCCAACCAAAATATCGAAACCCAGGAGCAGCTGCTGGAGCAGCTGAATCAAGCAGGATTTGCCAGTACCCAGGCGACCATTTCGCGGGATATTAAGCAGCTGCGCATTGTCAAGGAATTGACCAGTCTCGGAACCTATCACTACACCACTGCTTCCCGGGAGGTTGCCAACACCTTTTCTACCCGGCTCAATACCATTTTCCGGGAATGCGTCACCAGCTTTGACTATGCCCAGAATATCATTGTGATTCATACCCTGCCGGGGCTTGCCAATGCGGCGGCCTCTGCACTGGATGCCATGAGCCGTAGCGTGGTGCTGGGAACGCTGGCAGGCGATGATACAGTGATTGCCGTTATGCGTGACACCAATGCTGCCGCCGCCTTCTGCGGCGAAATTCACGGACTGATTAGATAATGGGAGGGAGCATCCGTGCTGAATCTTCTGCACATCGAAAACATCGCGGTTATTGAGAGCGCGGATATTTCGTTTGGAACCGGCTTCAATGTTCTCACCGGTGAAACCGGTGCCGGTAAATCCATTGTCATTGATGCCATCTCTGCCATTTTGGGCGAGAGAGCATATCGGGACATGATAAGGACAGGGGAGGAAAAGGCCTCTGTCCGTGCTGTCTTTTCCCAGGTTGCCCCCCTGGATTGGTTCAATGAAAACGGGGTGCCATATGACCGGGAGACGGTGATTCAGCGGGACATTTTTCTGGACGGCAAAAATGTGTGCCGGGTCAACGGAACCTTGGTTTCCGTGACCATGCTGCGGAAGCTGGGTATCCAGCTGATGAACATTCACGGGCAGCATGATTCTGCCTCCCTGTTCGACGAGGAAAATCACCTGATTTTCCTCGATGATTTTTCTTCCAACCAGGCGCTGCGGCAGGCTTACCAGGAAAAATACCAGGCGGTTGCCGCCCTGCGCCGGGAAATCCAGCGGATGACCATGGACGAGGGGGAAAAGCTGCGGCGCATGGAAACGCTGCAATATCAGATTGCGGAAATTGAAAAGGCGGAGCTGGAACCGGGGAAGGATGAAGCCCTGGAGGAGCGCCGCAAGCTGCTGCAAAACGCCGAGCGGCTCTCCAAGGGAATGGACGAAGCGGTAGAGGCGCTGTATGGCGGTGAGGAATCCGATGGGGCTGCCGGTCTGCTGACCCAGGCAGAGCACGCCCTGGGGCGGCTGAGCCGGTTCAGCGACAGCTTCACTTCCCTCCACGAGCGGGTGACGGATCTGATGTATCAGGTGCGGGATGCCGCGGAGGAAGCCAAGGATATGCGGGACGATTTGAGCTATTCTGCTGATGAATTGGAGCAGATTGAGTCCCGGCTGGATGTGATTTATCGCCTCCGCAAGAAATACGGCACCACCTGCCGGGAGATTCTCGATTACCTGGAAAAAGCCCGGAAGGAGCTGGCAGACATTGAGTTTGCCGACGACCGCCTGGAGAAGCTGAAGCAGAAGCTGCAAAAGGCGGAGCAGGAAGCCTGGGCGGCGGCAGAGGCGCTGCGGCAGAACCGCCGGGAAAATGCGGAAATCATGTCTGCCCGGATTTTGCAGGAGCTGAAGGAGCTGGATATGCCCCGGGTACAGTTCCGCTGCCAGTTCCGGGAGCTGGAGCTGCAGCCCAACGGTGCTGATGCGGTGGCGTTTTATCTCTCTGCCAATGCCGGTGAGGCATTGAAACCGCTGAGCAAGGTGGCTTCCGGCGGTGAGCTGGCACGCATTATGCTGTCCATGAAAAACGTGCTGGCAGAAAAGGACCAGATTGCCACCCTGATTTTTGACGAGGTGGACACCGGTGTTTCCGGTCGTGCCGCCCAGAAGGTTGCCGAGAAGCTGCGCAAGCTGGCGCAGCACAAGCAGGTGCTGTGCGTGACCCATCTGCCCCAGATGGCAGCGCTGGCAGACACCCATATGCTGATTTCCAAATGCGAGCGGGACGGACGCACCTACACCAGCGTCACCCCCCTGGATACAGAGGGCAGAAAGCGAGAGCTGGCACGCATCATCGGCGGCACCCACATCACCGAAACTACCCTCAAAAGTGCGGAGGAAATGCTGCAATTTGAGGAAAATCAGGCGCAGCGCTGAGTGGGGGACTCCGTTGGATGGTATTTGCATACGCCCCGTTGGAGTCGCCACCTTGTCGACCTGCTGGCACGAAGTGCCCTTGGCTCCCTCTCTGAGGGAGCTGCTGAGCGAACGCGAAGCTGAGGGAGTGTCCCCCGTTGGGTTTTCCCATGCACCGAAATCTTTTGAGTCCGTAGGGGAGGCTCTTAGCCTCCCGCACCCCCCGGATTTTAGCAAGCATTCAGTTGAATGGCACACGCCCCATCGGCTTCGCCGCAAAGACTTCATAGCGTCATAAAAAAGCAGACCCGGGAGTAACTCCTGGGTCTGCTTTTTGCAGATGGCTTACTTCTTGGCCTTCTTCTCAGCCTTGGCCTTTGCCTTGGCTTCCTGCGCCTTCTTCTGCTCCGCCTTCTTCTGCTCGGCAGCGGTTTCGTTGGTGGACATGGCCCACTTTGCCAGCTCAATGCGCACCTGGTCAGCGCCGGTCTCAATCACCAGCTTGTCGTCCTTGATGCTGACAACAGTGCCGCAGATGCCGCCGATGGTGGTAATCTTGTCGCCCACCTTCACAGCGGAACGCATTTCTTCGGCTTCCTTCTTGCGCTTGTTTTCGGGACGAATCAGCATGAAGTAGAAAACAGCCAGCATCAACACCAGCATGATGAGGGTGCTGCCCATACCGCCGGCAGCGGCAGTTGCGTCAGTCAGAAAAAGATTCATTGGAAAAACTCCTTTTGTTTAATATCTGTTCTATTATAGCATTACACCCGGAAAAAGCAAGAGTGAATTAGATTCTGCGTGCCAGTTTTTCAGAGTATTCCTGGCGGAAGGATGCAAAAGTGCCGTTATCCAGTTCCTGACGAATCCGCTCCATCAGCTTGTTGTAGAAATACAGGTTGTGCATTACCGCGAGGCGCATGGCAAGCATCTCCTCTGCCACAAACAGGTGACGGATGTAGGCCTTGGAGTAGCGACGGCACACCGGGCAGTCGCACTGGGGGTCGATGGGGCTGTCGTCCAGGGTATACTTGGCGTTTTTCAGGTTGATGGCACCTTCCCAGGTAAACAGCCGGGCGTGGCGGGCGTTCCGGGCGGGCATCACGCAGTCGAAGAAGTCAACGCCTCTGGCAACACCCTCGATGATGTTGGTGGGGGTGCCCACGCCCATGAGGTAGCGGGTCTTGTTGACGGGCATATGCTCCTCAACGGCCTCGATGATGTCGTACATCTCCTGGGCGGTTTCGCCCACTGCCAGACCGCCGATGGCGTAGCCGGGCAAATCCAGCTCGGCAATCCGCTGCATATGGGAAACCCGCAGGTCGGCATAGGTGCCGCCCTGGTTGATGCCCCACAGCATCTGCTGGGGATTGACGGTGTCGGGCAGGGCATTGAGCCGGGCATTTTCCGCCTTGCACCGCACCAGCCAGCGGTAGGTGCGGTCGATGCTTTTCTGCACATACTCCCGGGGCGCGGGATTTTCGATGCACTCGTCAAAGGCCATGCACATATCCGAGCCAAGATTGGACTGAATCTGCATACTTTCCTCCGGTCCCATAAAAATCTTGTGACCGTCGATGTGGGAGGAGAAGTAGACACCCTCCTCCTTGATGCGGCGCAGGGCAGCCAGGCTGAACACCTGGAATCCGCCGGAGTCGGTGAGGATGGGGCCGTCCCAGGTCATAAACTTGTGCAGGCCGCCCATCTGCCGCACCACCTTGTCGGTGGGGCGCAGGTGCAGGTGGTAGGTGTTGGAAAGCTCCACCTGGCAGCCAATGTTTTTCAGGTCAGCGGCGCTGAGTGCGCCCTTGATGGCACCCTGGGTGCCGACATTCATAAAAACGGGAGTTTGAACCACACCGTGGGCGCAGGTAAATACACCCCGGCGGGCTTTCCCTTCTGTTTTTTTCAGCTCAAACATAGTTACTCCATTTTCAATGTTTATTTTGCAGTACTGGAATTTGTGTATTGCAGGAATTACGAACGACAGCGTTCTCATACAAACAGTCCTGCGAAGCGTCAATATCTCCGTATTCACGCCGCAGACCTTGACAAACACAAAGTTCCCTCCTTACCGCAGCAGAAGCATTTCTGCCTTGTATAACGAGGAACAAGGGAGGTTGGAAAACGTTGAAATCTCTCTATTTCCAGTGTAGTGACAGGGATTATTCTAGCCTGAAATTCCCAGATTGTCAACCGGAATGTGACGGGGAAATGGTTTAACCGGACTGCCGAAACTGCGACGGTACACGAGCCCGTCTCTTTGCAGGGATTGACAAAGCCGTGAACGTATGTTATCATTACCGAAATTAAAAAAGAAACAAACTGTCAAGTGACCGTTGAGCCGCCCCATTGGTTCAAAGGAGAAAAGGGAAGTCGGGTTCAATCCCCGCACGAACGGGTCACTGTAATCGCGGAATCTCTCTCTGCCCCGCAGGAAACAGCGGGAAGGTGTCATTGCGGCTTCGGCTGTGAGAAGACACGGGAAGGGGTAGTGAGGCGTAGTCAGGAAACCTGCTTGACGGTTGAAAACGGCCCCCGATTCGGCACTTGCTTTCGTGTTTCACTGGTTTTCGGAACTGCGCTTTTGGCGTTGTTCTGCGCTGGAGTGTGTTGAAGCCGGAACCGCGCTGATTCAGAGCGGTTCCGGTTCTTTTTATGAGAGGAAGCTTGGCATGAAAATTGCGTTAGAAAACATTGCTCCCCGGGATATTGAGCGGCGGAGCTTTGAAATCATCACTCAGGAGTTGGGCGATACCCCTCTGATTCCTGGCACTGAGCCGATTGTAAAGCGCTGCATTCACACAAGCGCGGATTTTGACTATGCCCAAAACCTGCGCTTTTCTCAGAATGTGGTAGCCCAGGCGCTGGATGCCATCCGCTCCGGCGCAAGCATCATCACGGATACCAAGATGGCTGCCTCCGGCATCAATCAGACTGCCCTGGCGCGCTATGGTGGTAAGGTCTGCTGTTTTATCTCCGACCCGGATGTGGTCAACGCTGCCGCTGCCCAGGGGACTACCCGCGCTGTGGCAGCCATGGATAAGTCCGCCGCACTGGGCGAGGAATTTATTTATGCCATCGGAAATGCCCCCACTGCCCTTGTCCGCCTGTACGAGCTGATAAATGAGGGCAAGATTCATCCCAAGCTGGTCATCGGCGTGCCGGTGGGCTTTGTCAATGTGGTGCAGTCCAAGGAGCTGATTCTTTCCAGCAACGTGCCCTATATTGTGGCCGCCGGACGCAAGGGAGGCAGCAACATCGCCGCGTGCATCTGCAATGCATTGCTGTATATGCTGAACACCGACCGTCCTGTTCACTAAGGCGAGAAAACTGAATATAAAAATGTGGAAGACCAACGCAATGCTGGCCTCCCACATTTTTTGCTAAATCGGGAATGAAGAGCAGTCAATAGGTATAAATCCGATTCAAATGGGGTTGCCACAGGTTTTGCTCGCAGCCGGTGCCGTCCCGGTACAGGGAATACTGGCCTTCCGTGGAGAAACGAGGAAAACAATGGACTGTGCGTGGATGTAATCCCCCAAATCCGGCACGGCCCAGAGAAGCTGCAATCCAGCCCTGAGAAATATAAGCAATACGAAGCAATAAACGGCTGGGGGGCGGTCAAAGGAACAGTTCGTTTCTTCCAACAGATTTTGCATGACTGGAGTGAATTTGTGAGACAGCATGAAGAGCTGGTTCCTGTCGTGACATTTTGGATTGAATAGGAGGCGTGGCAATGAAAGCGATTGATGTAGACGAACTTTGGAAACGGATTCACGATACTGACATGGGAGATGCCGTTCCCGGCTAAATGCCGAAATCTGCCTGCAAACTTCGATGCAACAAATCTGAACATCAAGACCTGATTCTTGGTTGAAGGAAAGCCTATCCCCAAAGCTGACGGGATAGGCTTTATTGCATCTCCTTGTATCATAGAAATTTCCCAGTCCTGCAATACGCAGAACTGGGAAAATATTCACTATGAGCTACAAAAATGAAAATTTATGCAATCGTTTTACAACAGGTTTTATACACATCGGTTCCCAAACGAAAGAAGCCTTATCCTAATTTGGCCTTTTTCTGCGAAAACAGAAGTGTCGACAACTCCAAAAAGCCTTGATTCCATGCGATCTTTCGGGATTTCTTAGCCAATCGGTTTCTTATATGTGATGAGCATCGCATCGCCAAAGGAAAAGAAACGGTAACGCTCTTTCACGGCTTCGTTGTAGGCATTCAGAACCTTTTCTCTCCCTGCAAAGGCGGATACCAGCATCACAAGGGTGCTTTCCGGCAGATGGAAATTGGTGATCAGGGCATCCATGGCTTTGAAGGTGTAGCCGGGATAGATGAAAATATCTGTCCAGCGGGACTTGGCCTCAAAGCTGCCGTCCTCATTGACCAGCGATTCCAGGGTGCGGCAGGAGGTGGTGCCCACGCAGACCACCCGACCACCATTTTTCTTTGTTTCATTGAGCATATCCGCCGTCTCCTGGCTCATCATGCACAGCTCGCTGTGCATATGGTGATCCAGAACCTCCTCCGCCTTCACCGGGCGGAAGGTGCCCAGCCCCACATGGAGGGTGACAAAGGCGGTCTTTACGCCCTTATTGCGGATTTTTTCCAGCAGCTCCTGGGTGAAATGCAGTCCGGCGGTGGGGGCGGCGGCGGAGCCGACCTCCCGGGAATAGACGGTCTGGTAGCGCTCCTGGTCGGGAAGCTCTGCCTTGATGTAGGGGGGCAGGGGCATTTTGCCCAGCCGCTCCAGCACCTCCAGGAAGATGCCCTGGTAGTGGAATTCCACCACCCGGTTGCCGTCCTCCTGCACCTGACGCACGGTGGCGGTCAGCTCGCCGTCACCAAAGGTCACGGTGTCGCCCTCCCGCATTTTGCGCCCGGGCTTGCACAGGCATTCCCACTGCTTGTTCCCCAAATCCCGCAGCAGCAGCACCTCTACCGCGCCGCCGGTGGGACGATGCCCCATCAGCCGGGCGGGCAGCACCCGGGAATCGTTGAGCACCAGGCAGTCGCCGGGGTTCAGATAGTCGATAATGTCATAAAAATGCTTGTGGGCAATCTCGCCGGTTTCCCGGTTCAGCACCATCAGCCGGGAACTGTCCCGCTTTTCCAGGGGGGTCTGGGCAATCAGTTCTTCCGGCAAATCATAATAAAAATCATGGGTTTTCAATTTTTTCTCCTCCGATTCCAAAACACCAATAGTATAGTCCATTTCCCCGGATTTTGCAACAGACAAATTGAAATTCATCTGCATAGACTGGTACGGAGGTGTTTCATATGAAAAATCCACTCTTTACCGGTGTCTGTACGGCGCTGGTCACGCCGTTTCTGAACGGCGAAGTCAACTATCCCATGCTGGAGCGACTGATTGCCCGCCAGCTGGAAGGGGGTGTCCATGCCATCGTGCTGTGCGGCACCACCGGGGAAGCCCCCACCCTGACGGATGAGGAAAAAAGAGACATCATTGCCCGGGCAAAGCAGGTGACGGGGGACGACTGCCTCATCATTGCCGGAACCGGCTCCAATGATACGTCCCATGCGGTGCGCCTGAGCCGGCAGGCGCAGGAAGCCGGGGCGGATGCGGTGCTGGTGGTCAGTCCATATTATAATAAGGCCACGCCGGAGGGGCTGTGTCTGCATTATCAGGCGGTGGCGCTGTCGGTGCAGCTTCCGGTGATTGTCTACAATGTGCCGTCCCGCACCGGGGTGGATATCCCGGTCAGCGTGTACCGGGAGCTGTCCGCCATGCCCAACATTGCCGGGGTAAAGGAAGCCACCGGAGACATGAAGAAGATCCTCTCCATCCGTGCCCAGTGTCCGGCGCATTTTCGGGTGTGGAGCGGCTGTGATGAGCTGACGGTGCCCACCCTGGCGCTGGGGGGAGCGGGGGTGATTTCCGTGCTGTCCAATCTCTACCCGGAGATGACGCAGACCATGGTGAGCGCCGGACTGGACGGGGACTTTGACACCGCTGCCGATTTGCAGATTCGGTTTGAACCAATCATTCGGGCGCTGTTCAGCCAGCCCAACCCCATCCCGGTGAAAGCAGCCATGAAGCTTTTGGGCTTTGACTGCGGCGAACCCCGCCTGCCCCTGACCCCGGCATCTCATCAGCTGGTGGAAAAGCTGGGGACACTATTGAATATCGTTTAATCTGCCAATAAAATCATCCGAGCCATGTTTTGGTGGCTCGGATGATTGGCGTTATGTTAAGCTTTCGGTTTGGCGTGCAGCACCGTCACCGGGCGGGTCAGGGCCCCAACGTATTGGGAAAAGCCCCGCAGCGTCGTTAAACAAGCACGGCCTTGTGGAAGACCTTCTTGCCCTTGCGGATTTTCACACCCTCCTTGAGCATGGCCTCGGTGACCATAAAGGTGGGGGCGGGCACCTTCTCGTCGTTGACGAGAACGCCGCCCTGGGTGACCAGGGTGCGGGCTTCCTTGTTGGAGGAGGCCAGCTTGCAGGCGACCATCAGATTGAGAATGCCAATCTGGCCGTCGGTGAGCTGGTCGGCGGTGATTTCGGTGGTGGGCATATGCTCCTCATCACCGGCTCCACCCATAAACAGTGCCTTGGCGGCTGCCTGTGCCTTCTGTGCTTCCTCCTCGCCGTGTACCAGCTTGGTCAGCTCAAAGGCCAGAATTTCCTTTGCCTCGTTAATCTTGGCATCCTTCCAGGTGCCCATCTCGTCAATCTGCTCCAGAGGCAGGAAGGTGAGCATTCGGATGCACTTCATCACGTCGGCATCATCCACATTGCGCCAGTACTGGTAGAACTCGTAGGGAGTGGTCTTGTTGGGATCCAGCCATACTGCGCCCTTGGCGGTCTTGCCCATCTTCTTGCCCTCGGAGTTGAGCAGCAGGGTGATGGTCATGGCGTGGGCATCCTTGCCCAGCTTCCGGCGAATCAGCTCGGTGCCGCCCAGCATATTGCTCCACTGATCGTTGCCGCCGAACTGCATATTGCAGCCGTAGTGCTGGAACAGGTAGTAGAAGTCGTAGGACTGCATGGGCATATAGTTAAATTCCAGGAAGCTCAGACCCTTCTCCATGCGCTGCTTGAAGCACTCGGCACGGAGCATATTGTTGACGGAGAAGCAGGCACCGATGTCCCGGATGAAATCAATGTAGTTCAGGTTCAGCAGCCAGTCAGCATTGTTGACCATCTGTGCCTTGCCCTCACCGAACTCGATGAAGCGCTCCATCTGCTTTTTGAAGCAGGCGCAGTTGTGGTCAATGGTCTCCTTGGTCATCATGGAGCGCATATCCGTCCGACCGGAGGGATCGCCAATCATGGCGGTGCCGCCGCCAATCAGAGCGATGGGCTTGTTTCCGGCCATTTGCAGCCGCTTCATCAGGCACAGTGCCATGAAGTGACCCACATGGAGGGAGTCGGCGGTGGGGTCAAAGCCGATGTAGAAGGTGGCTTTGCCGTTGTCAACCATCTCGCGGATTTCTTCTTCATTGGTCACCTGGGCAATCAGACCACGGGCAACCAGTTCATCATACACTTTCATTTGTTCAAATTCCTTTCTTATTGTGCTGTGTAGCCGCAGATGAGCTTTTTCAAAACGGCGCACAGAGTATTTACATTGGTTTCATCCAGCAGGGTGTCTCTGGGGGTGTGAATGCGGGAAAGATACAGCCCCGCTTTGCCGCGCCGGAGGGCGCAGATGCCAACACCCCGGGGGAAGTTCATCTGGTCGGAGGGGTAACAGGCAAAACCGGCGGCTGGAACCGTTAGGGTTTTTGCCCCATAGGTTCCTTCCAGTTGTCGCAGCTGTGCCAGCTGCCCCTTGTCTTTTTTTACTTTTGCGGTAGGGAAGAAGCACAGGTTGTCCCCTTCACCTACACAATCCAGGTTCAGTACCAGCTGACGGGCGGTTTCCTTCTTGTGCTTCGACTGATACGAGGAGGAGCCAATCAGCCCCGCTTCCTCCAAATCAAAAAGAACAAAGCACACATCCTTCCGGCTTTCCGGGGGAAGGGAACCAGCCAGCGTCAGAAGCGTCACCACACCGGAGGTGTTGTCGTTGGCGTTCGAGGGGTTAGCCGGGCCAATCAACATGAGCAGGATGGAGGTCCAGAGCAAAACGGAAAATAGATAGCAGCCAATACCAGGGGAGTGAAGCAGCCAGCCAGCCGCAGTACCGATGGCGGCGGCGGGGAGCAGCAGCACGGCACACACAAAAATCTGATACAGGAGAAACAGCCAGAAATTGCAGGGGGTAATCAGATTGGGGAAGGGGAGCCGGGCGCAGGTGTCATAGTGGGCGGTAACCAGGAACTTTGATGATTGGGGATTTCCAATTACCAGATTCCGGCTGCCAAAGCTGCCTTTTTCCGTGTGAACCTCATAGCCAAGATTTTGAAGCCATAATGCCACATCCCGGCGGAAGGCTTCCTTTTGCTGCTTGGATTTGCGGACGGGATGGCATTTTGCCACGTCCATGGGTGTTGTCATGCTGCACCTCCCAGTAAAAAAACAACGCCCCCTGTCCGTTCGGACAGAGGGCGCAAAATGCACGGTACCACCTCTGGTGCAGTGAAGCCTCACAGCTTCACTCTCAGGCCGTCTAACAACGGCTCTCGCTGTATCGGGCGAACCCGTCCTACCCTACTGCTGTTTCGGGCAGACCACTCCGGGAGGTATTTCGGTGTGCTTTCCCGCTGCCTTGCACCACCCGGCAGCTCTCTGGCGGAAAGGGGGACACCTACTTCATCCCATCCATGTGTTTCTCTATTGGAGCTATCCTAGCAAAGTATCATTCATTTGTCAAGCCTTTTTCATGATGCTGCAGGACGATTGCATGAGTTAAGAAGATATGAACACGCTATTACCATGAGGATATGGAACAACCGGCTGCGCTGTGTGGAGTCAGCCTATGGTTAGCACCCCTTGGCTTCCCCCGGGGGGAAGCTGTCAGCCATGACGGCTCTTCGGAACCGGCAGGGCTGACTGATGAGGGGTGGCGACGACTAAAAAGTTTGAAAATTCCACGTTAAATGGCAAAAACAGGAGTAAATGCCATTCATATAGTTGCATTTGTGAACCAACCTCTCGCCACCCCTCATCAGGCTTTTTTGCCAATCGGTTCCGAAGTGCCGCTTGCCAAAAAATCCAACTTCCCCCCGGGGGGAAGCCAAGGGGAGGTTGCGGGAACTGACTCCATTCAACATACCTATCTGTTCCAGGAGAGGGCGGACTGCTAAGAGTCCCTATCATTTACAAAATGTTTACTCATGCAATCGTCCTGATAAAAATTCACGTTTTTCATTCGTTTACATAAAAACAGCGCCCGGTCTCCACGATACCATGGATGCGCCAGGCGCTGTTTTTATGTCAGTCCCACATATGCTTTTCCAGATATTGCTCCAAATCATAGTCATAGCGGAACCGGACATTTTGAATGGACTCTCCCCCCAGGATGGAAAGGTAAGCCTTCTGGTGGATGGCATTCTGCTCCTGGTTGCCCATGGACAGATGGTTCGCCACCATCAGTGCGAACGCTGCATCGGGAAAGCGGCACTCCACATCGTCTCGCTTTTCCGGCGGTGTGCGCAGCAGCTCCGTCATCCCGGGGATTTTGCTGAACGCAGCACGCTCCCGGGCGGCAAACTCCGCCCGCTGCTGCCGTGTTCTGTTGATACACTGCATCTCATCATACTCCTTGAAGCCAAACTCGACGGGCATCATACCATGAAACCCAGGAAAATACAAGTCTTGACAAGCCTCTTTCCGGCTCCAAGGTTCGTAGAATTTTGAGGGCAGAATTTGTACATCTTTTTTCGGTGCTTATTTTCCGCTGCGGATGTCCAGGAGCTTGTTTTTCAGCTCGTTTTCCATCTTTGCCATTTCCGCCTCGGCAGCCAAACGCTGAGTGCGTCCGTTTTCCTGAATCTTTACCACATCATCCAGGGTCTGAATCAGCTCCGCATTGGTCTTTTTCAGGGTTTCAATGTCCACAATTCCCCGCTCGGCCTCCTTCGCCGTCTCCACCGAGGCGGTGTGCAGCCGCTTGGCGTTGGCTTGCAGCAGGGCGTTGGTCACATCATTGACCTGGCGCTGCGCCGCTGCCGCCTCGCTGGCGTGGGCGATGCCCAGGGTAATGACCATCTGATTTTTCCACAGGGGGATGGTGTTGACCAGGGTGGTCTGAATCTTTTCCACCATCACGTTGTCATTGTTCTGAATCATGCGAATCTGGGGAGCGGTTTGCAGGGAGATGGCTCTGGTCAGCTCCAAATCATAGATTTTCTTTTCAAACCGCTGGCACTTGTCCGCCAAATCCTTTGCCGCCTGCACATCCTCCGCAAGACCGGTGCGGTGGGCGGTATCTTCCAGCTGTTGCAGCTTGCCGGTGCGAACCTCCTCCAGCTTTTGCTTGCCTGCCAGGATATACATGGTCAGCTCTTTGAAATATGCCAGGTTCTGCTCATACATCTGGTCCAGCATGGCAGAGTCCTTCATCAGCCGCACCTGATGCTGCTGCAAGGCGTCGCTGATCTTGGTGACGCTGACCTCCGCTTTGTCATAGCGGTTTTTCATCACTTCCAGCTTATTGGCCTGCTTTTTGAAGAAGCCGAAGAAGCCCTTGTCCTCCTCGGTGTCGAAGCCCTTCAGCTCCCCCACCACATTGACAATCAGCTCACCCACCTCGCCCAAATCCTGGGCACGGACGTTTGCCAAGGCAGCATCGGAGAAATCCGCCATTTTTTTCTGCGTCCCTGCACCGTACTGCATAATCTGGGCAGTATTCTCCACGTCAATCTTGGCAGCGAACTCCCGGACAATCTGCTGCTCCTCCGGGGTGAGCACCGGCTCAGGAATCTTGGGCGTTTCGGCCACCGGGGCGGCAGCCACGACGGTTTCGGATTTTTCCTCCAAATCCGGTTCCAGGGTCAGGCTGGGCATGGCAATCTTGTCGTTTTCCATATAGCGTCATCCTTTCTCATTTGGTAAAAGCAGGGTCTTCCCCCGCCACTAAAGCTCCCGCTCTTTACGCAGACGGGTCAGCTCATCATCCGTCAGTCCCTCCTGGGCAAGCAGGGTGTTCAACACCGAAATATCACTGGAAACATCCAGGGCTGTTGTTTTGAAAATAGAATCCAGCAGCTTTTCAAAAGCGGTATTCAGGGTGTCCAGCGTGGCCTCAATTTCCCGCTTGGAATTTTGAATATTCTCTCCCTGCACCGGCTGGGCATCCATATCCGCATAGGCTTTCAGCAGCTTGACGGTCATGGGCAGGTAATAGTCCATGAGCTTTTTCAGCTCCGGCACTACCTCGGGGTGCTCCTCTACCCGGTCAAAAATCTTGCGCACCAGCGTCTCCATCCGGGAAATCTTGTCGGAAATTTCCTGGCCGGGGATGGCATCGTTGCAGGCGCGGATGTCCCGGATAAAGGCGTTGCCCCTGTCCAGCACCTCCTGCACCCGTGCGTCCCGCTTCTGTTCTTCGGCATCATCCTGCTGCTTCTTGGTTTCCACGGCCTCTTGCTGGCGCTGCGCCGCCTGCTTCTGTTTGACTTCCAGGTAGTGGACATAGGAATCATCGCTGGTGATGAGACTGGTTTCTTCCTCGTCCAGATGGCCTTCCAGGAACATCCCGTCGTCAATCATGCCCTTTAATTCCTTGCGGACGAACTTGGTAGACTTGCCCACCATGCGCGCCAGCTGGTTCAGCTCGCAATGGGTCTTGCTGCCCAAGGCTTTCAGATATTTTTCAAACCGCCCCACCCGCATAACGGAGCGGATGCCGCTGGTCAGCAGCCAAACGCCGCCCCCCAGCAATGCGGCCGAGAACACTCCCAAGACGGACATTGCCCCACCCAGGCCGTTTACCAGCGCCGCCGTAAGGCCGCTGCCCAGCAGCCCGCTGACACCGGTCAAGGTCATGATACCGCCGCCCACGGTTTTCAGAATGCCCCCCACCAATTTCCCGGTGGGATTCTGGTACAGTACCGGAAGCCTCTTATCCCGCTGGGCGCGCCCGGCACGGGTGGAGCCAAGGGTGCTGCTGTAGATATTCACATTGGGCTGCTCTGGGCGCTTGCTGCCGGGAACGTACAGAGGCTCATCCTCCCGGGCATCCACCACCTTACGCCGGGCGGCACTTTTGCGGGTGGCCGTGTGTGCGGCGCGGCGCACAGCCTCGGAGCCGGTATCCACGGCGGAATTCACAGCCTTGCGGATGGTCTCATCCAAATTCTGAAAATCTTTGGAATTGATGGCGCGATCGATGATAGCATCAATGGCATCCCCAAGGTCATCCAAACTGTCGTTATAGGACATAAACTCCCTCCCCAGAGCAAACGAAACATACTTTTGATTTCAATTTGTTATTATATCGCTGTTTGGGAAAAAATACAAGGTTTTTCGTAATGCTAAGAAAATTCAATTTTTAATCAATTTATGCCACACCGCGGGCGCTTCGCGCCTACAAGTCGGCAAATTGTTGTTCCTGCAATTTATTTATATATTTCCATCTGCTTTTTCAAAAAAACGGCATTGTCACAGTCCCAATCTTCCTTTTGGAAGCAGGGGTGTTCCAAAATCAACTTTGCCGCCGCCGTCACGTCCCCTCTGGGAACACAAGCGCCAAAATGTCCGGCGCTTTCCGGGCTGCCGCCGGTTTCATAGGTAATCACCGGCGTGCCGCAGCTGATGGCTTCCAGATTGGTGGTGGGGTAGGTGTCCTGATAGGTCAGGTTCAGGAAGTAATCCGCAATGCCATAATACATTGCCAGCTCCTGCACATTGGCGGTGCGCTCCATGCCCATTATGTTCGGCGGCAGCGCTTCCAGCTGGCTTTTGGTCAGACCAATCATCACCAGCTGCTGGCGCTCGGTGAGCATTCCGGCAAGCTTCACAAAATCGGATAGCCCCTTTTGGTCATTCCATACAGAGGCAACCCCCAGAAGAACCTCCTTGCCCAATAGTCCCGCCGCCTTTTTGCATCTCCAATAGCCCGCTTGATCATCCTCTGCCGGAAAGGGCAGCCGGGAAATTTCCGCCGCAGAAGCCAGGTCTGCTTTGTCATAGACCGGCGTATCCGCCCCGAAAAGGGACTGGAAGGATTTCCCTTCCCCGGTCAGATCCACCACGGCATCCGCTTGACGGCACAGCGTTTCCAGCTCCCGCCCCCGGAAATCCTCGCCGTAAACCACATGGAGTGACCCATCTCCGGTCAGGGGGCTGTTTTTTGCCGCCTCTTTTCCGAAGCACAGCACCAGGCGCTTTCCCTCAGCGCCCAAAAACCGGCGGGTATCATCCCCTTGGGGGCGGAACTGCGCCGTGTTGATGCCGTTGTGAATCACCGTCACCGGGTACTGTCCCAAAAAGGACTGCCTCAGTTGGTCAGCCAGCCATTGGGACGGAGCAATCAGCTGCATCCCGGGAATGCCGGTGAACAGCGCCTTTTTCCGCTGCCAGTTCCGGGCGGAGCCGTCCACACAGGCGGCGGGGAACTGGTGCTGCATGGGGCAGTGATGGCACCCCTGCTGCCAGCGGGTGCATCCGGCGCTGTCGCAATACACCGAGTGACCGGTGAACGCCCAGCAGTCATGGTGGGTCCAGTAGATGGGCTTACCGCAGCTTCTCAAATACCGGAACAGCACCCCCAGGTGGATATAGTACCCGCACAAATTGTGCAGGTGAATGATGTCCGGGTCAAATTCCTCCACCCAGCGGATGAACGCCTGGGTCTGGAGACGGCTGCCGAAGCCCGCTTCATCCAGGAGTCTTGCCCGCAGCACATGACCATATACGCCCACTGCATTTCCGATGCGGTGGGCGTATTTCTGGAACTGCTCCGGCACATCGTCCCGCCCGTATGCAATTTTAACCTGATGCCCCCGGGCTTCCAAAGCTTGCGCCAAATCCGTGCAGATGCGCCCGGTGCTGCCAGTGCCACAGGATACATTTATCATCAAAATCTTCATATTATCCTCTTTTTGGGCAAAGCTCCTCCAACTGCCGCTCCAGCTGAGCGGTGAATATATCCAGCGAAAAATGCTTTTCAAAGTATTCCCTGCCCCGCTTGCCCATCTGGGCTGCCTGGCTGGGCTGCTCCATGAATCGGGTCATGATTTCTGCCAGCTCCTCCGGCTTGCCCGGCTGAGCACACAGACCGCAGCCGGACTGGGCAATCACCTGGGCGGCGCCGCCGCCGATGGCAGCAATCACCGGCTTTCCGGCGCTCATGTAGCCTTGCAGCTTGCCGGGGATGGTCAGTCCGGCGGCGGTATCGTCATACAGCGTCAGCAGGCAGCCATCCGCCAAGCGGTAAAAGTCCGGCATCTTCTCCAGGGGGTGTCGCCCGTGAAACCGAAAATGGTCTTCCACCCCCAGCTGCGCCACGGTCTTTTTCAGGTTTTCCAAATCCGGGCCGATGCCCACGATATGCACCAGAAAGGGCTTGGGGGTGCGGATGAGGCTGACGGCTCTTGCCACATTCTCCAAATCCTGGGCAACACCCACGTTGCCCATAAACACAAAGTCCGTCACCCCGTTGTCTGCTGCTTCCAGGCTGCCCCACCGGAGCATATCTTCGCCGTGCTGGGGAAGATAGGTGATGTTTTCCCTGGGAACCAGGCATATTTCATGGAGATAATCCTGGAATGCCGGGGAGGTGACGCCGATTTTGGCTGCGCCGTTATAGAGCTTCTGGCACCAGCGGGTGAGCAGCCGGTATATCAGCGAGTCGGTATTGGGAATGTTATCCCGCATGGACTCCGGCCACAAATCCAGGCAGTACAGATACACCGGCACCCCGTGCTTTTTGTGATAGCGCAGGGCGGGGACTGCCATGGTCACCGGGGAGAGCTGATACACAAGAACAGCGTCAAAATCCCCGGGGAGCTGCCCCACCCGGAACCAGGCACGGGTCATATAGCTCAGGTAGTTCCATGCCAGACGGACTGCGCCCTGCTTCCGGGGGGCAATCTGGCAGCGGAGAATCTCCACGCCCTCATGCTCCTCTCGCTTGAGATGCTCATAGCCGGGGTAGACTTCCCCCTCCGGGTAATTGGGGCGGCCGGTCAGCACCGTTATTTTGTGTCCCCGGCGCACCAGCTCGGCGCAAACCTCGTTGATGCGGAACTGCTCCGGGTAATAATATTGACTGATGACAAGTAGTTTCATGGCTGTTCCTGTTGGGGCATCTGAATGACATCCAGATAGCGGCGTTTCAAATGTGCCCCATATTCCACGGTTATCTCCGGCAGCGTCTCTCCCAGCAGCTGCTTCACCCGCAGATAGGGCAGGTTCAGCCCGCCTGCCAGATACAGCACGATGGTGGCTGTGATTCTGGGGTTTAAATCCGTGAGCACGGGGCGGTCGTTTTCGTCCAGCATAAAGTCAAAGCCGATGTTGCCATCCAGCTTGAGAAGCTGAATGATTTGGCGGCACAGGGCGAAGGCTTCCTCCTTCGGCTCCATGCGGGATGCCATGGCGATGCTCATGCTGCTCTCGTAGTTCCGTCTGCCGGCAATGTACAGCGTCTCCCCCCGGTCAGCCAGCAGGTCAACGGTGTATTCGCAGCCGGGCAGATATTCCATGACCAGCAAATCCGGCATCGGCTGGCATTCATCCAGCGTGCGGCACATTTCCTCCATGGAGATGTTCAGGGAGCTGGGCTTGCTGTGGAGAAAGGCATCTGCTCTGGATAGGTCTGCCCGCACCACCCGCACGCCGCGGCTTCCGCTGCTCTCTGCTGCCTTGACCACCACCGGGCGGTCGGGATAGCCCAGCAGGGGGGCATATTTCTTCAAATCCTGGCTGCTGGAAATGGGGTAGAAGGCGGGGGTGGGCAGTCCACCGGCAGCCATGGCTTCATAAAGCTTGCGTTTGTTGTTGGCAACCAGGAGGGTCTGGCTGTCGGTGATGGCGACCCGAACGCCCAGCTGGCGGAATTCCGCAATCCGTGCCAGGATGATGGGCAGCTCTGTGGAAATATGGGGGAAAAATACATCCACCCGTTCCCGCCGGCAGATGTCCAGCAGCTGCTCCACATAGCCGGGAGCGGTACACGCGCCCACCTGATAGTAGCCGTCCAGCAGCTGCCCCATCATGGGGTCGGCTGCCATGTCCACGCCGATGATTTTAATGCGGCGCTCGCCGTTTTCCTTCAGACAGCGGAAAAATCCAGGCATAAACATGGCGGCACAGGCGGTGGTCAGTACAGTAATATCCTTCATTTCTGCCCCTCCTCCGGGAAAACGAATTTTGAGAACACGTCCTCAAAGGTTTCTTCCCGCATGATTTCCCGTACCGTTCCGTCCGGCTCCACCGCCACCATGGCGCAGTTGGGTCGGATGAACTGGGGCTTCGACACAATGGAGTAGCCGCCAACGTTTTGGAATGCCAGCACATCCCCGGGACACAGAGAGCCGCTGTAGCCCCCCAGCATCAAATCCTGCTCCAAGCAGGTATAGCCCATCAAATCCACTGACGCATATACTTGCCCCGCCCCGGCGGTGACGTGGCACAGGGGCAGCTTCTTCATGGTGCAAATCTCACCGAGGTTTTCGTAGCTGCCATCCAGAGTGGCAATGGTGCGGCTGTGCACCGTCTTGATGTCCAGCACCCGGGTGACGAAGCTGAGATAGCGTGCCACCACCGTGGTGCCCGGCTCGGTAAACACAATGGGCTGCGCCTGGGGATAGCGCTGGATGAAGGGCTTCATGGCAGCCTGGGCGTATTCTTCATAAGTGGGAACCTGACCGAACTGCGCCCGCAGAACTTCGTCCATGTCAGCGAACATTCCGCTGCCCAGACTGATGTATTCCGGCGTTCCGTCCACATACCGGTCGGCGGCATCCACCATGATTTGCGCCCGCTTTTCCCAGGCGGGGAGCCAGCGGTTGCGGCTGATGTGACAGTGCAGCCCCACGATTTTAACATTTTCGTGGCGGTGCAGCAGATTGATGGCTTCGGTTAGCTCCGGGCTGCCCACGCTCATGCCGAAGCGGGAAACAAAGCCCAGATCCATGTTGATGCGAAGACCAATCTTGATGGTGCATTCCGGGCAGGCAGCAGCCAGCTGGGCCACCCGTGCCGCCTCGGCGGGGTTATCCACATTGGAGATGCCGCCGCTGCGCAGATGCTCCTCCATACAGCTGCCCTTGGCAGGGCCGTTGTAAACAATGTGGCTGTTTTCATACCCCAGCTTTCTGGCAAGCCGGTATTCCATGTCGGAAACCACCTCGGCATAGCCGCCCAGAGATTTCACCAGGTTACAGATATAGGGGGTGTAGTTGGTTTTATAGGAATAGGCCACCCGGTAATTGGGGTACACCTGCTGCATGGCTGCTTGCAGCGCTTGATAGTTCTCAATAAAGCCCTGGGTATCAAATACATAAAAGGGGGTGCTGCGCTCCCCCAGCAGACTGCGATATACCGATTTTTCCACGGCTGCTCACTCCTTTTTGTCCATATCCTTGCGATAAACATTCAAATGGGGGCGATCCATCTGGGCACCGTAGCCGGTGGTGACTCTGCCCCACAAAATCCGAAAGGTGGTGTATATCACCTTGATATCCAGCAGAAAGGACAGATGCTCGGCATAGTAGCATTCATAGGCAAACTGTTCTTCATAGGTGGTGTAGGTTTTGCCGGAAAGGCTGTCCGGCGGAATCAGCCCGCCCCGTACCGTGTGGCGCTTGCGCTCCTCCGGCAGAAAATAAGGCCCATAATAGGTGGGCAGCGGGCGGGGACCCACAAAGGACATCTTTCCGGTGAAGATGCACCACAGCTCCGGCAGCTCGTCCAGGGAGGAGGAACGCAGCAGCTTGCCGAATTTAGTCATCCGCTGCTCCTCGGGCAGATATTGCCCCTGGGCATCCTTTTCGTTGGTCATGGAGCGGAATTTATACAGCCGAAAGGGCTTTTCGTCCTTTCCGATGCGCTCCTGAGAGAACAGAACCGGGGCACCCATCTGGATGCGAACCATCAGCCCAATCAGCAAATACAGTGGGGAGAAAACCACAATCCCCATGGCGGACAGCACAATATCCAGCAGGCGCTTGACGAACAACCGATACATCATCGCACCTCAAACACAATCTGGAAGGCCTCGGCAAGATTCAGCCCTGCCATGGCACCCCGGTAGGCTGCCAGCCCCCGGTAGGCCTCGGGAGAACGGGGGTGGGGATAGGGGCGCATGACTCCCTTGTATTCTGCCAGCGCCCGGAGCTTGGCATCCAGCCCGTCTTCCCCAATCTCAATGAAGCAGTTGGGGATAAAGCGGTTGGCGGCGCTGTCCAGCGACCACTCCGTGGCGGAGGGAGTCTCCATGTACATGAACAGCCGCAGCCGATAGTCGCACTGCTTGCGCTGGAACAGCCGGCAGGCCGCCTGGGCAGCCCCGCTGGTCATCACATGGTCATTGTTGGTGTCGGTGGGGTGATGGGTGACAATGGCCTCTGCCTGAAAATCGTCAATGCAGTGCTCAATGAACTGCACCAGCTCCAGATGAGGCACGGTGTTCATTTTGATATTGGGAAAGTCTGCATGGTACACCTTTTCCACGCCCAGAATCGCCAGCGCTTTTTCCTCGTCGGTGGCTAGGGTATCGGACAGGTTCCGGCGGGCGGCAGCCTGGCTGACCATAATGGCAACCGCCACCCGATGTCCCTGGGACACCAGCTTGGCAATGGTGCCGCCGGCGGCATCGGACTCGTCATCCGGGTGTGCAACAACAAACAGGTAGTTCATTTTTCTATCTCCTCTGTTATCCGTCTATGATGGGGGCTGGACTGCATGGGCCGCTTTGGGGCAGCACCGGTTTTTTCCCGTCCAGCAGGTCTTGGCTCAGGGCAATCAGCCGCTGGGCGGCACAGCTACTGTTCCAGGTGTCCGCAATGGTGCGGTAGGCTTCTTCCCCCATTTGCTGCCGCTGCCGGGGATGCTCCAGCAGGAAGCGGGTTTGCGCCGCCAGTTCCGCCGGGTCACCCACCTCAAACAGCAGCCCATTTTTTCCATTTTCAATCAGGAAGGGGGCAGCGCCCACTCCCCGGCAGGCAACAACGGCGCAGCCGCTGTTCATAGACTCGTTGACCACCGCTCCCCAGCCCTCGTTCTGGTCGGAGGTTACCAGGAAGATGGCAGCCTTTTCCATTTTTTTGCGCACCTGCTCCGGGGTGCAGGCACCGGTGAGCTTCACCTGCGCCTGTAGCCCTTCTTTGGCGACCAGACGCTCCATCTCCTGCTGCAATTCGCCGTTGCCCACCAGCTCCATGGTAAAGGCGCAGCCCCAACGGCGCAGCTGCTTGGCAACGCCGATGGCATACTCCGGGTGCTTCCAGGGAATCATCCGTGCCGCCCACAAAATGCTGGTGGGATTTTTCTCTGTCATCAGCTGGGGCAGGTCATACCCAATGGTCTGGGGGAAATAGCCCCAGCGCAGCGTTTTGCCCCGGAACTCGTGCAGCCGTGCATGGTCGGCGGCTGTATAGGCGCTGCTGGCAAGCAAATAGTGATTTTTCTGCGGCGGGCGGTAAAACAGTCCATATTTGATGGCGCGTCCCCAGAATCCAAAGCCGGACAGCCCCTCTTTGAAAATCCGCTCGGAATAGCAAAAGGTCAGCTTGTGCGCCAGCAGCCGGGGCAGAATCAGCCCATAGGGGCAGCTGCCCCAAATCACCACATCCGCCTCCTGAATCAGCTTCCGGCATTTTTTCCGCTGGACAGGGTCGTACTCTTGCAGCACATAGGCCGGAATGTCAGTGGTTCCCCACCCCATATTTTTCCGCTCCTGCTCCATTTCCATGGTCTCAATGAAAAAGAAGGAGTGTCCCGTCATCTCATCCAGTGCCTCACTGAGATAGCGCTGGTGATGATTAAAGTAATTCGATGCAATAACAATGGTCGTTCCACTCACCCCTTCCGAAAATTGCATATCTTCTATTATTATACCAGAAAAGTTTCATATTTCAATAACATGATTTGGCGCAGTGCCGTCTTTCCGGTGACGCTGCAAGCCCTGTACCAATACATCGGTTCCCTAACCCGCCCAGTGACGGCGCACAGAGGAAACCAGGGGATTTTGGCAGCGCTTCGTTGAATGGCACACGCCTACAGTCCGTTCCCACGCCCATATAAAAACGGGGCACATCGCATTTTCCGGCGACATACCCCGTTTTGTAATATTTTTCCTTGCAGTTTGTCGAATTTTGTGCTACGCTGTGGATGGTGCTACCAGTAAAAAACGGTAGGCGGTTTTGCCCTCAATGTCACTTACTTAGCAGTTAAGTGACTTACGTAACCATTTCACAATGACAGCACACAGTGAAGCGAAAGCAAGCTGTATGCTGTTTTTCCGTAAAAAGGGCATGACAACAAAGGGGCTGTTAAATAACCCCCCAAGAAAATCGCAGACTCTTTCCCCAACTGGAAAGAGCCTGCTTTTTCTTACCCATCAAGGCTGTGGATAACTTTTCTGCAAAAAATGTGTAC
>ERZ772861.977-NODE-977-length-26802-cov-91.283920_pt1 | contig 26802 bp, 27 predicted proteins | sample MGYA00512135_ERZ772861 | MGnify/ENA primary metagenome ERZ772861 (study PRJEB29015, sample SAMEA2737700) | human gut metagenome | biome: human gut; feature: human-associated habitat; material: faeces | place: China | collected 2012 ...
CCTGTAATAGCGATGACAGCCAATGCCATTAAAGGCGCAAGGGAACAATACATCAGGGAAGGTTTTGATGATTACATCAGTAAGCCCGTAAGTTATACGGAACTGTTAACCATCATTAAAAAACACCTGCCTGACTGTAAGATAGGCAAAACAGACGACATAAAGGATGAAATTGTATTTCCTGAGGTAAATGAATTTGATTTGCACCATGCAATGTCAATTATAAATGATAAGAAAGTATTAATTTTAATGATTAGGGACTATGGGGATTATTTAAAGAATCTTCCAAAAGTGCTTAATGACAGTCTCAATAATCTTAAAGATTATGAGATAAACATACATAGTCTTAAAAGCAGTTCAGACGCAGTAGGAGCTCTTACAGTATCAAGAATTGCGAAGCTCATTGAAGAAGCTGTACATAATAATGATACTGACAGAATTAATATATTACACCCGATACTTCTGGAGCAGATTAGTAAATGCTATGAAGAAAGCATGCTTTTTTTCATAGAAGAAGGTACGGAGGAGCCCGCTGATACTGATATCCACGCATTGCTGCCGGAAATATATGAGGCACTTGATGAATGTGATTTTGAAACGGCTTTGGCTAAAGCTAAGAATATACCTGAGGATACTTCGGACAAAATATACAGTGATTATGTAAAACAACTTAAAATTTATATTGATGACTATGAACCGGAATTATCAAAAGAAATGCTTGGTAAAATAAAAGAATATATAGGAAGAGGATAATAAATTGAGAAAAACAATTTCAGTCATTGCCACGGTTCTGTTTATAATAGGAACCTGTGGAATAATAGGTGGTCTTGCGGCAAAAGAACGTGTTCCTATAGTAATAAAGAAAACAGTTATAGAAGGTGCCGTTAATAATAATGTGATTAAGTTCCTTGAAGATAAATTAGGCAGCGTAAATGTTGACGAGGACAAAATACGGGAAAATTTTAATGATATAGAGGGACTTAACAATGTAGTTGATTATTATGTTGAAGCCGCACTTGATGCAATTTATAAGGCAGGTTTTTCTAAAATTGATATAACGGGCAGCATTGATAATAATGCTGTAAGAAATGAAATTGCTTTAACTGCCAATACGATTGTGAATAATGTAATGAAACTTTTTAATATCAGCATTGATGATGATAAACGCCTGATTATCAGCGGTATAATAGGTATTGGAAGCACAAAGCTTGTGCAGATAATCAATGATGCGGTTAATGAAAATATGGATATTGTGACAACACGAATCAGGGTAGAAGTTAAGCTGTACCATTTTATACTTATAAAGAATGTAAGAATTGCACTTTATGTGCTTACTGCTGTATTTCTGGCTCTTTCGATTCTGTTATCAGACAAAGAAAAAAGAATGCTGCACCTTGGCAGAAATATTACCATTGCGGGAGCAGCATCCGTTATCGTTATAATATATAATATTTTAAGAAGTAATTATAATATTAAGAAAATGATAGGCTTTAAAATACCTCTTGGTCTTAATTCGTATCTTATGGCGGGAGGAATTGTTACATTGGCAGGTCTTATCATTTTAATAGCTGCCGCCATTAAGAAAAAGAATAACTAAAAGAAACATCTTGCCCAGGAAAAGAGCTTTTGAATAAGTGTTTTCCTGGCTTTTCTTTTTGAGGTGTATTCGGCCTCGGTAACGTTGTAAGGGTTTTCCTTTGTGCCGTCAGACAGTATATTTACTGATTGTTTCTCATATTTTTCCATATAAGATGACATCTGGGCATTAATTTCTTCACTGTCTATTACAAGCATAAGCTCGGTATCAAGGTAGGTGCTTCTTATATCCATATTAAAGGAGCCGATTATTGATATATTGTCATCTATAACAATACTCTTTCCATGGTAGGCTTTTTCTCCGCTGAATTCCCACAAATCTATGCCGGTGGCAAGAATGTCCGGCATGGAAGATTCAAGCTCGGCGGCACCTACCGGATTATCGTTGTTAGGTGCGGAATTAGTCATCAGTATAATATCGGCATCAGATACTGCCATTTTCTCAAGAGAACGGTACATTACGTCGTTACAGATTATGTACGGAGTATGTATTTTGGCTCTTTCTCTGGCATTTACAACAAGCTCCGTGAGATTAGCCCATATAACAGGGTCCTTCATTCCACAGTTGGTAGCGTTACTTAATATAGTAATCTTATTGACGGGAATGGTATCTTCTTTGTAATCATAAGAAGCCATTTTGCTGTCATTATTTGAAATATAATTATTATAAGCCGTATAAATATCTTTTGTAGCGTTCTTTACACAGGTCCATCTTTTTAAATAACGGCTGTTGTGGAATATCGAACAATCCCGGTCATGCCATATTTTTTCAGCATAGTCAATCAGCTTGTTGACAGAACTGTTTTCCTGTACGGGATCACTGTATACGAGAACATCCCAGTCGTAGTTCTGATATGTAGAATAATCGCCGAGGAAACGGTTGTATGTATTACGTCCGCCAAGAATATATGTGGAATTATCTGTAATAAGGTATTTATCGTGCATTCTGGCAATGGATTTCCAAGGAACAAGGGGGTTAGCTTTATTATATACTTTGACGGTTACATTTTCATGGCAGGAAAGAGCGTAAAAGTAAGGATTCCATTCCATCTGAATCCAGCTGTTAATTCCGTCCACAAGAAGATTAACCTTTACGCCACGGTCAGCGGCAGACATAAGGGCGCCAATCATTATCTGGCCCGCTTCATCTGCACGGAAATCAAAGGTCGACATGGAGATGTTTGTTTTTGCATTTTTAATCATATAAACCCTTTCAAAAAGGGCATCTGAATTATCAACAAGGATTTTGGCGGATTCACCTGCTTCACCGTTTCCAAAAAATTCTGACCTGTCTATAAGCATATCTTCTGACACATCAGGCTGTTTTGAGTAGACAGAAAGTGTAGAAGATACTTCAAAACTCAGAAATATGAGTACGATAACAGCAAATACAATACCGGTCTTTTTTTTACTGAGTTTGTTCTTTTCATTGGATACGCCTCGTATCATTCTTATGTAGAATACAACGTAGCTGATAAAACAGAACATATTTACAAGGAAAACACCGGCTATCAGTAATCCCGAACTGAAATAGGTCAGGGAACGGGAAAAGAGCAGTATCAGAATGGCAAAATACATAAAAGTGGTGTTAAATTTACCATACCACTGGGCACCGTCCATTTTCTTGCCACGTTTGTAAAGGATAAAACCTGTAATTCCCATAAATACATCTTTTAGCAGAATGAGCATTAATAAATAGCGCATCATAACAAAACGGAATGTAAGGCTTAATACAACCGCACCCTGTGTAAGCTTGTCGGCAACAGGATCAAGTATTTCACCAAATTCTGTTTCCATGTGGAAGTGTCGTGCTATCTTACCGTCGAGGAAATCCGTAAGACCGGATATTAAGAATATTACTGCTGCAAAACGGTAATTTCCCGCATTAAAGTATACGATAACAAAAATGAGCATAAGAAAAATTCTTATGTAGCCAAGAATGTTTGGTATCGTCAGAAACTGGCCTTTGTATCTTTTGAACATGAATATAGTCCTCTTTTTCTTATGTAGTTAATTATAATCTAGTCGGTGATATTGTTTTCATCGGCACCCATTGCGATAATTTCTCCGGCTGACAATTTGTATATAACGTCCTTAAAAGTATCGGTTACATTGTAGTAATTATTTTCGATACATATTCTGATTCCGGCATGTGATATGCCGCTTATGTATACGGACGGATTATTTCTGGCATTGTCTATCCTGTCGGAGACCTCCTTAAGCTTTACGGACAGGTTATGTTTGTCTGTAAGGAGAAAAGTCCTTGCTTTAAATAATTTTTCGCGAAGGCGGTCAGCTTTTTCCTTCTGTGAAGGGTCTTTAATGGAACCGTATTTCACAAGCTGTCTGTTGATTGTGCTGATATCGTCATTAATTCTGTTAATGGATTCATTGTAGGAATTGGCTGCGTCAATATCCTCTCTTAAAGGACCTGTCTGTAGATATGTGGCAGCTTCCATGTTATTACCTGCTTCTTTGGCAATAATGCCTGCCATTCCTATTGTGTGACCGCCTATAATTGTACCGCTTTTTGAGATAACCTTAATGAGATTACAGGCTGTAACGTCTGAATCAAGTATGGAATCGGCAAATATTGAGTTGCCTGCTTTAAGGGTACAACGTTCAACAAAACGGCATATTATATTGTCTCCCGCTTCAATAATACATTTATTACGACCCTGAATACCGTTCTTAATAGTGACACTGTTTCTTGCAGTTATCTTACAGGCACCAATATGTCCGTGGATAAATACGGAGCCTCCCGAAATAACTGACATACCGCTTCTTACGTCACCTTTAATTTCCACATCACCATCAAACACAATGTTGCCTTTATCAATATCAAGGTCACCGTTTACATAATATACTTTCTCAATGACAATGGAATTGTCTTTAAGCATAATATGACCGGAATAGGAAGCATAATATTCTGTATGGTCGGCATTGGTTATAAAACCTGTGCCTTTAAGGGGAGGAATTTCTTTGCCGGGAACAGGGGTTACCACTTTTGAATAGACGGTACATCCAAAGCTTCCCTTGGTGGCGTGAATATATTTTGCAAAAAGAGTACCCTCGTCAACCTGGGCAAGACGGAGGGAATTATAATAGTCCACAGAGCCGTCCTTATTGATTACGGGTTTGTCTTTATAGTCTTCAACAGGTATCAGAAATTCAAAATATCCGTTAGCACCGTTAATTACATCCTTGCCTCTTGCAACGGTAACAGGGGTATTATATACGGGAGCTGTTGCGAGACCTTCAATGGCATCGGAATCAATACCGAAAGTTACACCCTGATTTTTTAAAAATTCGTCTATCACAGTGGCAGAAAGGGAGACGGTATTATCTCCTATCGGCGGTTTAAGACTTAGGACAGCACACATTTCGGAGCTGTCGGTTTCAAAGGTACACCAGTTAGTTTCCATAATATCGTCCCCCTTTTGTGTAATATATTAATATTATAACATAAGAAGCCGGAAAAAGTTATTAAATATTTAGTTTCTGCCCTTTTTTTTGCTGCTTATGACAATTGCCAGAACCATGAAAGCAAGGGCAAACATAAGCTGTATTGTGAAATTAAGAACAATTGAAGAGGTACTTGCTGCGGAGAGATTGGAAGCAGCTTCTTCATTATTCACATACCAGTATGCAGGGAAAAATCTTCCGGCTGCAATTACGCCATCCGCAAGAAACTGCCTTGGGACAAATACTCCGCATATAAATGCTGAACCCAGTCCGAATGCGTTAACAAATATATTTACCGTATTATCGTTTTTTACAAATGAACTTAAGAAGAAAGTAATTGCAAGACATATAAGTGCATATACCACGGTATTGGCTAAGCGTAAGGCACCTGCTGCTGTAAACATTGCACCTTTATATAAAATACATGACGTAATGAAATATAAAGCTATTATTCCAAACACCACAAGAAAACAACCTTTGGCCATCTGATAATTGCGTTTTGCAATACTTAATCCCGAACATAAAGTACGCTTTTCAACCTCTTTTTTGTTAAAAGAGATAAGGGCAGGAGCAATACTTGTTACAATGGCACATATCAAAACATAAGGTATATAATTGTAAAAGTAGTGTTCATCACCGTATACAGAAGTATTTCCGGTGTCAGCAATTGACACATCGGTTGAAATACTGACGGTCTTTAAAGTATTTTCGTATGCTTTTTCATCATCAATTCCCATTGAAGAAAAGGCAAGATAAGTATTAATAAAGTTTTCAACAGACATATCCATAAATTCTGCGGCAAAAGAGCCGGGAAGTTTGTAAGCAGATACATTATGGGTTGATGCAAAATCTTCAGGAATGATTAATATATAGTCGGCATCCCTGTTGTAAATTGCGTCACGGATTGAATTGATATCTTCATTTATACCGGATTTAATATTGTGATTGTCTGATAAATACTGTATAAGATTGTCTGCCAGCATGCTGTTGCTGTGATTAAAACACACAATATCAAGTCTGGTAGATTTAAAATTTTCTATAGTGTTATTTGTATTATTTTTTGAAATGCTAATTGCTATGGAAAGAAAAATACAGGTATACATAATAATAGAACCAATGTGTTTTTTAATTACTTTCATAAATGCATTAAATACTGTCATATTTTTCCCTCCTTGTATTTATAAAGCATATTATGCAAAGAATGACTGCCATTCCTGCCATAATGGAGATTTTTTGTAAAAATATTTTATAATCATCATAAATGTTAAGTGCATACAAAGCATCAGATATAAGTGCGGAAGGATTAAGCCTGTTGAGAAGAGAAAAATGCTTCTCAATGGATTGTTTGATGCCGCCGATCATAAGTCCGCTGAGAAAACTTGAAAAAAGTGAGATGAAAAGATTAATTCCAATTCTTACATTCATTGAAAGTTTTCTTATAGAACCGATTAAAAGACCTATACTAAGTGCAATTATTGTTCCCATAACCGATACGAGATATATAAGCCATGAATTAGCTGCCAGATTAAGTTTTAATATCTTCTGAAGATATATTATAAGCAATCCGTTGGATATGAGATGTAAAGTGAGTGTGGCAGCTGCATCACCAAGAACAAGTGTTATTTTGCTTCCGGGATACAGGCTTTTTCGCATACCTACAGATGAAAGGTCGGCTTTAAGTCCCGTTACACAGGTTGTTCCGGAAAGGGTAGCAAACATACAAGCCATAGCAATAAGGGAGTAATAGTAATCAATCATATTGTCGGTATTGCCTTTTGTAAGTTCTTTTTCCGTAACATGGCGTACATTCGTCAAAAGTTCCTTATAGACACCGTCAAGTTTTTCGGGTGTCATAAATGCAACATGAATTACAGCCATATTTCTGATATAGGAATCAAGGAAAGATTTGATTACGGTTTCTTCTATTCCGTTTTCTCTTATTGAAAGGGAAGGATTTCCGTTATCTACGGTAATAATGCCATCTGCTTTTTTGTCGGATAGAAGTTTATCCGCCGATTCCCTGTCGGTATATGTGATATTGAAAAAAGGAACGTCTTTTTTGTCATCTGCATAAAGGTTTTCAATGACCTCTTTAAAGTAAGCGGTATCATCGGTATCATCGGCACATACTGCCACATTTATTGTACTGAAGGTTTCTGTCTGTGACGAGATTTTTGAAAATGCCATGAAGAAAAAAGTACCGAGAATCAGAGGGAAAAACATAATCCAGAAAAAAGTTTCTTTTTCACGGAAAAGTGATTTTAATTTATATTTATATGCGTGAAAAAACATAGGGTAACCTCCTTTTAATCTCTTAATTCCTTGCCTGTGATTTCAAGAAAAACATCATTAAGTGTCGGAAATTCCGAATATACCCTGCCCATATTGATATTATGTGATTTGAGAAGGTCCAGAACTCTTATGAGATTATGTTTTCCGCCACTATAAAAAATCTTTAATATATTATTGTTATATGTAATGTCATACACATGAGGAAGATTCTTAATTTCATCCATGATTTCATCCGGGAGATTAAGCAGTTCAATGTTAATGGTTTCCGTGTTTTTAATGAGCTTTTTAAGCTCGGAAGCTGTGCCAAGAGCAAGATTTTTGCCACCGTCCATAATGGCAATCCGTGAACATATCTGCTCAACTTCTTCCATATAATGAGATGTATATACAATGGTTGCACCGTTTCTGTTAAGCTCCATAATTCCTTCAAGAATTTTATTGCGGCTCTGTGGGTCAACTGCTACGGTCGGTTCATCAAGGAAAATAAGTGATGGTTTATGGGCAATGCCACAGGCAATGTTGAGTCTTCTTAAAAGACCTCCTGACAGTTTCTTTGGATAGAATTTTCTGTGGTCTTCAAGGCCTACAAAAGAAATGGCATCTTCCACATATTGTTTTCTTGTTTCTTTATCTTTAATGTAAAGTCCGCAGAAATAGTCAATATTGTCATAAACATTGAGTTCATCAAGAACGGCAACATTCTGCATTACAACACCGATTTTTGACTTGATGGAAGAATTTTTATCAATATCTTCGCCAAAAACCTCGATAACACCCTTATCATAGGAAAGAAGTCCCAGGATACAGTTAATCGTGGTTGTCTTACCGGAACCATTGGGACCTAAAAGCCCGAAAATTTCTCCTTTTTTGATATCAAGATTAAAATGGTCAAGTGCAATAAGTTCCTTGTAGCGTTTAACGAGATTTTCTACATAAATAACTGAATCAGACATATTAATATCTCCTCCTTGTAAATTCTGTAATTACAATATATATTGTTTATGAAAAAATTAATAGTGATTTATAGCATACATATATATGACAATTGTCATTTTTTTCGGGATTTGCTATATTAAGTGGGAAGAGAGGTGGAAAATGGGAATTTATATTGATAAGTTTTTTCTGTTTCTGGCAGGAACATGGCTGTTATACAATAATGTTGTAATTCCTGTGGATGTGGCATATCTGTTATCAGGAGTAATTATACTTTTTGTATCCTTTTATTTTGATACTGTCAAGAATATAACTGCAATGAATATAGTATATATATCAGAAATCATTGCGGGGCTGTTTTTCCCAAAAGCGATATGTTTTTTACCGGTAATGATATATACCATAACATACAGTGTAAGGGGTATAAAAAAACATATAATATATGGAATAACATATATCATGCTCGCAATGAAATATGTATTTGGCAATTATCAGGACAGCAGCCGTCATATAATGTTTGTTCTGGTTTGTTTCATCTCTGCAATACTCGCGGTTAAGGAATATAATATCATAACGCAGAAAGAAGGCATAAAGAGGCTCCGTGACGATTCTACCGAAAAAAACAATCTTTTAGCCGAAAAAAACAAGATGCTGACAGTTACCATGAATAATGAAATAAGAATTGCCACACTTAGTGAAAGAAACAGAATTGCAAGAGAAATACATGACAACGTAGGTCACATGCTTAGTCGTGCCATACTGCAGTTAGGGGCAATAATGACGGTATACCGCAAAGATACAATATACGATAATCTGGTACCGATTAAATACAGTCTGGATACAGCAATGAATAATATAAGGGAAAGCGTACATGACCTTCATAAGGATGGATTTAATGTTAAAGAAACAGCGGAATCCATACTTTCAGCGCTTGGAAATTATGATATTGATTTTATATGTGACATATCACAAAATGCAGATAAAGAAGTTAAATATGCTTTTATAACCATACTTAAAGAAGCTGTTACCAATATCGAAAAATATTGTAACGGAAATAAAGTCCGGGTAGTTATCAGTGAACTTGAAGAGTATTACCAGATGCTCATTCAGGATAATGGTGTTGTGTTAAAAGGTATGTTTCACCCGGGAGCAGGAATCGGGACAACTAATATGGAAGAACGTGTGAAGGCACTTAACGGGATAATAACATTTGGTACAAAGGACGGATTCAGGATATTTATATCCGTTCCAAAGAAAAGGCAGAATGAAAATGGATAAAATTAAAACTGTAATTATAGATGATGATGAAATTGTTGTGATGTCGCTTAAAATGATAGCGGAATCATCAGGAATAGAAGTTGTGGCAACAGGACACAGCGGAGAAGACGCGGTAAGGCTTTATGAACTTCATAAACCGGATATACTTTTGTCTGATATAAGAATGAACGGAATGGACGGCACAGTTGCGGCAGCACAGATTCTTAAAAAGAATCCTGACGCAAGAATACTTTTTCTGACAACATTTTCTGATGACGAATATATAACAAAAGCATTGAAATATGGTGTAAAGGGATATATTCTTAAACAGGATTTTGAAGGGATTGTTCCGGCAATCAAAGCTGTATATAAAGGGCAGAGTGTTTTTGGCGGAGAAATTGTCGGCAGACTGCCTAATATTTCAGGGGAGAACGAATCAAGGGAAAGCAAGTTCTTCGGAAAAGGAATTACGGAAAAAGAATTTGAGATAATTAAACTTGTCGCGGATGGACTTAGTAATAAAGAAATCGCCTCCAGATTGTATCTTGGAGAAGGAACTGTAAGAAATTATTTCAGCAGTATTCTTGATAAACTTGGGCTAAGGGACAGGACACAGCTTGTTGTATATTATTATAAAGACTGATAGAAGGTGGCATAGGTGGCAAAATCAAAAAATTACGGAATTTTATGTATAATACTCTCGGCATTCTGTTTTGCCTGCATGAACTTATTTGTGAAGAAAGCAGGTAATCTCCCGTCTTTTGAAAAGAGCTTTTTCAGAAATATCATAGCTTTTTTCTTTGCCTTTGGAGTAATTGTTAAATCAAAGGAAAAAGTTAATATACCAAAAGATGCACTTCCTGCACTTTTTATGCGTTCGATAGGCGGTACAGTGGGTATTTTATGTAATTTTTATGCCATTGACCATCTTGTAATCGCTGATGCGTCAATGCTTAATAAATTGTCTCCGTTTTTTGTGCTGATTTTTTCGTATTTTATACTGAAAGAAAAGGTGAAATTATATCAGGGTATATGTATAATTGCTGCTTTTATCGGAAGCCTTTTTGTCATTAAGCCGACTGCGGACATTATCCATAATCCCGCATCACTTATGGGTATGCTTGGAGGTCTTGGTGCCGGAATAGCATATACTTTCGTAAGAATAGCAGGAAAAAAAGGCGTGAAAAGCCCGGTTATTGTTGCATTTTTTTCGGGATTTTCAAGCCTTGTCACATTGCCTCTTATGATAATGGATTTTGAGCCGATGACCGCAGCCCAGCTTATGTTTCTCATATTGGCAGGTCTTGCCGCAACGGGAGGACAGTTCGGAATTACGCTGGCGTATACCTTTGCACCGGCAAGGGAAATATCTGTATATGATTATTCACAGATTATATTTGCCACCGTATTAGGAATACTTTTTCTCGGTGAACTGCCTGATAAGTATAGTTTTACAGGCTACGGTATAATTATATCGGCTTCACTTGTAATGTTTATACTTAATAACAGAAAAACTACATCTGCTTAAAAAGATTAACCATTTCAATAGCGGAAAGGGCACAGTCATAACCTTTGTTGCCTGCTTTGCTTCCGGCTCTTGCAATAGCCTGTTCAATATTTTCCGTTGTGATTACACCGAATAATACAGGCACGCCTGTTTCAAGCCCCACAGAAGCAGTTCCTTTTGATACTTCATTACATACATAATCGTAGTGTGTTGTATCGCCTCTTATAACCGCACCTACGCAGATAACGGCATCATATCTGCCTGATTCGGCGAATTTCTTGGCTGTAAGAGGTATTTCAAATGCACCGGGAACCCATGCCGCAGTGATATTATTTTCATCTACTCCGTGTCTTACAAGACCGTCAACGGCACCGCCGAGTAACTTGTTTACGATGATTTCGTTAAAACGTGATGCAACAATGGCAACCTTCATTCCTTCAGGTGCTACAACTTTTCCTTCTAATAAATTGATTTCTCTCATTTTAATTTCCTCCGTTTATTTTAATATATCTTTAAATACATGACCCATTCTTATTTTTTTGGTCTGCATATAAAATTCATCATATTCCTGAGGTGGAATCTCAATAGGAACACGTTCTGTTATCTCAAGTCCCAGATCGCTGAGACCATAGACTTTATTAGGATTGTTGGTAAGAAGTCTTAAGGACTTTACGCCAAGGTCACTTAAAATCTGTGCTCCAACCCAGTATTCCCTGAGGTCAGGGGCAAATCCCAGCTTTATGTTGGCGTCTACGGTATCGTAGCCATGTTCCTGAAGCTCATAAGCCTTTAATTTATTGATAAGTCCTATGCCACGGCCTTCCTGCCGCATATAAAGGACGATGCCACGGCCTTCTTTTTCCACCATTTTCATTGCGGTATGAAGCTGTGGACCGCAGTCACATCTTAAAGAACCGAAAGCGTCACCTGTGAGACATTCGGAGTGGACACGGCAGAGTACGTCTTTTCCGTCGCCGATATCACCTTTTACAAGAGCAACATGATGTTCGCCGGTAATGTCATTTACATAACCGTATATTTTGAAATGACCATATTTATTAGGAAAATCGGCACAGGCTTCCCTTATTACATGTTTTTCGTGAATACGGCAGTAATCCTGCAAAGATTTAATTGTTATGAACTTGAGGTTGTATTTTTTAGCAAGTTCCCAAAGTTCGTGAGTCCTCATCATTGTTCCGTCGTCACGCATGATTTCACAGCATACACCGCACTGCTTGAGACCGGCCAGGCGCATAAGATCAACAGTTGCTTCAGTGTGGCCGTTTCTTACAAGAACGCCGCCTGCTCTTGATACGAGAGGAAATACATGTCCCGGTCTTCTAAGGTCCTCAGGTCTGGTGTTATCATCCACACATTTCATCATGGTGTAAGAACGCTCGGCAGCAGATATACCTGTTGTGGTATCCACATGGTCTATGGAAACGGTAAAAGCTGTCTGGTGGTTGTCCGTATTTTCTGCAACCATTGGCGGAAGTCCCAGTCTTGAGGCTACGTCATAGCTCATAGGTGTGCATATAAGTCCTTTTGCATGACATGCCATGAAATTAATGTTTTCCTGTGTGGCAAATTCTGCCGCACATATCATGTCACCTTCGTTTTCTCTGTCTTCATCATCGGTAACAAGTATAATTTTTCCCGCCCTGAGGTCTTCAAGGGCTTCTTCAATTGTGTTGTATTGATTATCCATCTATGTTCCTCCTAAAAATCATATTTTCTTAAAAAATCCATTGTAATCCCACCGCCCTCTGATGGGGAGCTGTCCTTAAAATTAAGAAGCCTGTCAACATATTTTCCTATAACATCATTTTCTATGTTGATGGTATTGCCGGCTTTCTTTTTAAGAAGTGTGGTTTCCCCGCCTGTGTGGGGAATGACTGATACTTTAAAATCCGATTCGCCGACAGCGGCAACCGTAAGGCTGATTCCGTCAAGACATACGGAACCTTTTTCAACGATAAATTTCATAATGGAAGGAGGGGCAGATATTGTAACCCATACTGCATTTTCCTCTTTTTTCATTGAAAGGATGGTTCCTGTACCGTCAACGTGTCCGCTTACTATGTGGCCACCGAATCTGCCGTCCGCTGCCATTGCCCGTTCAAGATTAACAAAGTCTCCGGATGTGGCATTTTTAAGGCTGCTTCTGCGGACTGTTTCTGCCATAATGTCTGCAGTAAAAAAATCTTTGCCGAGAGATGTTACGGTAAGGCATATTCCGTTGACTGCAATGCTGTCTCCTACATTGGTATTCCGAAGGACTTTATGCGCTTCGATTTCTATGGAACCCGAATGACCGGAGACATGTAACTTTCTTATAATTCCTAATTCTTCAACAATTCCGGTAAACAAAAACATTACCTCCTGTATTCCAATAATATATCATCATCAAACTTTTCTACGTTAATAAGTTTGAAAACAACAGCATCTTTAATATCATCAATTCCAAGTCCCTCCACAGGAGATTTGGCAAGGGCACCTCCGATTACCTTTGGTGCGATAAACACTTTGATTTCATTTACAAGGTCTGCCTGTAACATACTTTCATTAAGTGTGCCGCCGCCTTCAAGGAGAATACTGTCAATCTTCATATCATGTAAAACATACATTAATTCTGTTAAATTAACTTTGCCTGTCTCATCCGGAACCTGTAACACAGTAATTCCCAGTGCTTCAAGAGCCGATATTCTGTTTTGAGGGGCATTGCCGCAGGCAATAATCGTCTCATATTCACCGGCAGTCTGACATATCCTGCTGTTAAGAGGAATCCTAAGCTCACTGTCACATATAATTCTTACAGGGCTTCTAAGTCCTTCAATTCTTGTGTTAAGCATAGGGTCATCTGCAAGCACCGTTCCTATTCCTGCCATAATGCCACGGTATTTGTGCCGCATTTTCTGGACTTCATTTCTTGAAAACTCATTGGTTACATATCTTGAGGAGCCTGTTCTGGTGGCAATTTTGCCGTCCATTGACATGGCATATTTCATAACCACATAAGGCGTTTTCTCTGTAATGTAATGAAAAAAAATGGGATTAAGTTCATCACATTCTTCTCTCATAAAATCTTCAATAACTTCTATGCCATGTGATCTTAAAAAATCAGTCCCCTTTCCCGATACGAGAGGATTAGGGTCTCTTGAACCTATAACAACTTTGGTAATCCCGGCAGCAAGGATAGCTTCCGTGCATGGTGGCTGTTTGCCGTAGTGGCAGCAGGGCTCAAGTGTTACATAAATCGTAGCATCTTTTGCATCTTCCGTAAGATTTTTAATGGCATTGCGCTCTGCATGTAAATCACCATATATGGCATGATAGCCTTCGCCGATGATTCTGCCATCTTTTACAATAACAGCACCAACCAACGGATTGGGGCTTGTATAACCTGTTCCTTTTTTTGCAAGGCTTATAGCCCGCAGCATATAATCTCTGTCAGTCATAATTTCTCCCAAGTATATATAAAAAAATAAAACCCTGAAATTACTTTCAGGGCACAACAATCTGATAACAGTTATATTATATCTTCTCTCATCCAGACTATACTGTCGGTACCGGAATCACACCAGTTCATGCCATCGGCTCGCAGACTTTACTGCCGGTAGGGAATCACACCCTGCCCTGAAGATTATTATCTTTTTCAAAACGGATTATATACTAACATAAATTACATGTCAACGGATATATTATCTGAACGGTAAGAAAAAGGTGTTTTGCCATAGCTTTCTTTGAAGCTTCGTATAAAATAACTGACATTCGGAAATCCTGAGGATAACGCAACATCGGTTATGGAAATGTTGGTTGTGTCAAGCAAATTTTTGGCGTACAGAAGTCTCATATGGTTTACATATTTTGAAAATGTAATATTAAAATGCTTCTTAAAATATCTGGAAATGTATTTTTCAGACATATGAAATTCGTCAGCAAGGTCTGACAGAGTGATTTTTTCAAGATAATTGTCATTAACGTATGTAATTATTTCTCTTCGCATATCAGAAGCATTAGAAGTCTTTTTTACCAGAATATCAGGAATGCTGAGGATATTTGATAATATTTCTAACAAAAGAATTTTACAGTCAAGCTGGTAAAATCCTTTTTCATATTTATTGATGTATATGAGCTTTTCAAACAGGGAGATTATTTCCCCATAAATTTCACTATAAGGCAGGGAATGAGTCAGAATAACGTGGCTGCTTCTCATTGGTTTAAAAAGCATATTTTCCACATAGTCATTTGACTGGAAGGATATAAACTCCAACGGAAACAGAATCGTATAATAATCGGCATTTAAATCATTAGAACCCATATAGTGAAGCTCTCCCGGATTGACTATGAAAAAGCTTCCTCCGGTTCCCGTAAACAGTTCATTGTCAATAGTAATGTTAATCGAGCCGTTCCGTATATATATAATTTCCAGTTCGTCATGCCAGTGAATGGGAAACTGAAAAGCCGTCTGCTGGTTGAATACATGGTACTGGCTGTAGGGATAATCTTTTGTGCCGTGGTTGCGGTTCTCTTTAAGCGTAAGATACATACATACAGTCTCCTTATCTGATATAGAAATTATAGTTATATTGTTATTATAACATACTGTTAAATGGGGATAAATAGTTTCAATTACAATTCCCCTGGTAAAAAAGTTATATTGTGAATACATTCACTAGTTTTACGCTATTTTTTAGATTCAAGTCAGTCATTCTCAGTCATTTTCAGTCATTCTCGGTTTTTTTTAGTCATTCTCGGTCATAGACGTTCATAAAAACCCCGAAAAAATACAAAATTTGCAATATTTTTACCATTTGCGCATAGCCTATTGTAAAAGATAATTTAAATGATAATATATGTATATGAAGACGTTTTCATTTACACAGCCAACAGAAAAAATATTGTCTGGGGCGTTATTTTATTAATGTAGAAAGGGAATTAATTAAATGAAAAAAATAAGAACAAAACTGGTAAATATACTGGGTGTGGCATTACTTATGGCAATGATTACAGCAACGGGAGTGCGGGCAGCATCCACACGAGAAACAATTACATTGCGAGAGAATTATATAGAGACAAACATAAGTATAACAAGAAGTCTTAGTCGTAGCTATGTTACTGTGAGGTGTATAAGTGTATATCCGACTAACTATTACAAGGGTGAACAATATACGAAGATAAGAACATATCTTAGGTTTTTTGACCATACTCAATTATCGAAGTCGTATACTTTGATAGAAGGAGATAGGCCAACACTTGTAGAAGTATATGAAGGTTATTTAGACCGAAAAAGTATGTATCTGATATTTACGGGAAACAGTGCAAAATCTGCGGAAGCACGAGTAGAATATAATCCAAATTAAATTTTTAGAAAATGATAAAAATAACTTAAGTTTATATTGAACATTGTTTAGCAGGTTAAGAAATCTGATAGTTGAATTTTTAATGTATGGATTTTTAACATTTGGATTTCTAACCTGTATGTCATTATATTGTTAGGGTAAGAAAGGCAAAGGGATTTTAAATGAAAAAGAAAAGAATAATAATCATATCGGCTGTGACTGTAGTAATTGCGGTAATTATAGTTATAGCAATGAAATACAGAAAAAATCATAGGCAGATAATAGATAATAATAAGCTTGATAATGTGTGGATTACTCAGTTTTATAAATTTGAAAGTGTTGACCTTCTTGATGAAAGTTATAATTTTGAAGGAATATATGAGAGCGGCAGCAACTATATCCTCAAGATTAAGTGTACTAAAGACACAAAGTTTGATTACCAGACATGTACAGAATATGGACAGGTGGAAAAGATATTTAAGGGAGATGGAGAACTCAAGGAGGGCGATAATATTGTAATGGATCGTAGTGGGTACCATTTATTTACTGAAGAATCTGGGGTAGCAGTTGGGATTGATGCGGTCAGTACCGGATTTGTAAATTTTATGAAACCGGGAAGAGAATATCTTGTATTTATTAAAGAAAAAGTAGAAAGCGAGCTTTATGATTATGATGTATATACCATTGAAGGGTTTACGATAGCACCTATTTTATGTTATGAAGATATTGATAACGTTATTGTTCCTAAAAAGAGATCAGACCATGCTGTTTCATATGAGCTAGTCAAGGATAATGAGGTTTTTATGGAAACAGAAGAACTTGAAAAAGAATATTATGATTTTAAATATAGGATAATTAGTAAATTTGATGAAGAATACAGAAAAAGCCACGAGTAAGGCTGGAAAGATATATGGAGGGAATTATGTCCAAATCAGTTAAGATGCAGATTAAGACCATTTTAGATAAGAAGATAGCGATAATTGTGTTCGTACTGTTGACGGTAATGGTTATAATTAATTTTTTTGGTAATTTAGTGAAATATGACGGTCAGCCCGTAGATACACTGATAGATCCGATGAGGATGCTTATGCTGTCTGCTGCAGACTATGATACTGCCAGTGTAAAATTTATCTTTTTACAGTTCTATCCGGTTCTTGTAATACTTCCGGCGGCGTTCTCATACGCATCGGATAAGACAAACAGAACGGATATATATCTTATTACAAGGTTTGATAAGAAGAATTATTACATAGGTAAATTTTTAGCAGTATTTATTGTAACGTTTGTGGTGTTCTCGGTTCCGTTTATTCTCGAAGTGATATTAAGCATGATTGGATTTCCAAGTGGGGCACATGGCAATTTTGAAAGCTCGGGATTGTATTCTGAAGTTTATATTTCAAGCATGGAAAAAATTATGTTTTTAGGGAGCTTCAAAGTATCATCTAAATTTTATGCGTTAATATCCATCCTGCTGTTTGCAATAATATCAGGAGTGTTGGCATCATTTGTGTTGGCAATATCCATATATGTCAATAAGTATAAAGTATTTTTACTTTTCCCTGTATATATACTTCTTTATGGACTTGGAGCATTGTATTCCATAATACCGGGAGCACAGACTCATACCAGCCATTTTGAATATTTTTCCCTGTTTGATTCCTCGCAGAAGAATCAGACGTGGTTCTTATTAATTGTATTAATGGTATTTGCTTCGTCTGTGGTAATTATGCTCAGACAGACAAGAAAGGATACATATTAATGAGACAGATTGGTAAAGTTGTGGCATTAGCTGTATTTCTGGGAGTGTTTCTTGGAATATCGTTTTTCGGACCATCAAAGGATATGCCGTTTTCACAGGTGGTAATTACTTACGCATTTCAATATTACCAGTTTGGCTATACAGATATTGTTTATATTACAACAAGAATGTTGCCATATTTATTATTTCTTTTTTTGTTTGGAACATATATATACAAACATTTCTGTACGGCAGGAGTATATGTGTTTTCAAGATGTGAGAACCGCCTGAAATGGATAGCAAAGGAAATAGCACAGTTGTTTGGATTTTGCGTATTGTTTACAGTTCTTATACCGGTTTTTGGTATGGCACTGGCGTGTATGACTAACCATGTTACGTTTGAAAAAGCTGATATATACATATATTTTTACTATGTGGCAATCTATGCGCTGTGGCTGTTTTTTGTAACATTACTGGCGAATATGCTGGCAATCAGATTTGGCGGAATGAAAGGGTTTGGACTTGTGGTTATAGGAATCTGCGTCTGCGTTGCATTGTTGTCATTGTGGGATAACAAAAAGGTATTTTCGCTGACAGTTGAGGATATGGAGGCAGTAAAGAGACATGCCATATATCTTAAATGCAATCCGATATCACACTTGTTTATATCGTGGCATTCATCATCTGATGAAATGGTTAGCCAATATATCAATATACTGGAAATTAATTTTAATCTCATGTTTTCAGTTGTAGTAATGGCAGTTTTTTCAGCAATAACGGCAATAGTTTCAATGATTTATATAAAAAAGGTTGACCTGATAATTATGTTAGGCAGGGAGGAAAATTAGGCTTATGAAATTAACAGTAGAAAATTTATGTAAAAAAATTAAAGATAGAGTTATTCTTGATAATATTAATCTTAACCTCGAAAGTGGTAATGTATATGGTTTCGTAGGGAGAAACGGTTCCGGTAAAACAATGTTATTCAGGGCTGTTTCAGGACTTATCAATATTGATTCCGGAAAAGTGATGCTTGATGAAAAAGAACTTCATAAAGATATGCAGGTTCTCCCTGATATGGGAATTATCCTTGAAAATGCAGGATTATACTCAGAATTTACCGGAAGAAAGAACTTACAGATACTTGCAGACATCAGAAAAAAAATCACCCCGGAAGAAGTGGATAAGGCAATAGAAAAGGTTGGACTTGACCCAAGTGACAGGAGAACATACAGAAAATACTCTCTTGGAATGAAGCAGAGAATTATCCTGGCACAGGCAATAATGGAACATCCGTCAATTCTTTTTCTGGATGAACCAACGAATGCCCTTGATGAAGACGGCGTTAAAAAAATCCGGCGTATCGTTGCAGAAGAAAAAGAACGTGGAAGTATCGTTCTTCTGGCAAGCCATAATAAGGAAGATATAGAAATGCTCGCTGATAAGGTATATTATATGGTAGACGGAAGAATCAGGGATAAAGGAGTAGAAGATTAGCAGAATTTTATGAGATACTTGTATACTGGCAGAGAAAATGTAAGATATGGCAATGTTTTTGTTTTTATCATTCTGGTAATACGATTTATTGACGAGCTTATTGACAAAGGGCTGCCGTTCGGCAGACGATTTTCTCAGGATTTAATAATAGCAGGAATTATTGAATTAATCTTGTTATGCATATGGTATCCCGGCGAGTTAAGGAAAAAGCTGGCAATAAAAAAAGGCAATGCGATAGACGGAATAATTACTGATATTTTATGTGACAAAGGGAAGAAAAAAGAGCTTAAAAAGAGCTTATGGAAATATTATATAGTTGTAAAAACCGGCACACAGACTGAGAATATAAAGTTTGGCGCATACGGTTCTGACCCGGGAGAATATGTATCGGTAAATGATAAATGCAAGGTATATGAGTATCATAATAAATTTTATCTGGATAAAATAAAGATTCGGGAAAAGAGTAAAAACATTCAGAACAATCCCATAAAATCAGAAATTCATTACCCAAGTAAAAAGGAAATGAATTACATGGTCAATAACATTGTGCATCCCATAGAGTGGATTGAAAAGGCTGACTGCAGTGAGGCATTAAAAGCAAATGTTGAATGGCAGGAGCTTTCATATATTGGCTCAAAGGAATGTCTGTATTTACCTCCCATGTATTTCAAGAACATAAAGCCGTATTTTGTTCTGTTTGCCGAAGTACATATCAAATCAGGTAAAAAATACACCGTCTATTCTTTTAATCTTGAAAGCAGTATACAAAAGTATATGGACACAAATGATATATCGCCTATGTATGATGAACAGATATTTATTGCGGGTCTAAAGGAATTAATTATAAAACAGATTAAAAGTTATGATAAAGGAGTTGTTGTAACGGATATAGCTGTTGTAATAAAGTCCTTTCAGTCAATTAGGTAGAAATAGTGTTATTTTTGGAAGAAAATATACAAGAATTAATCCATCCTACGATGTAAAATTGCTACAACGAGGTGATTAACAGTGGAAAAGAAAAAAACATTAACTACATTAGCAATACCTATATGTATTGAAACAATTTTATACATGATGTCCGGAATGGTTGATACACTTATGCTTTCAACTGTAGGCGACAATGCCGTTGGTGCGGTAGGAACAGCCAATACCTACATAGGAATTTTTATCATCATGTTTGGCATTATTACATCAGGAATGACTGCAGTTATGACACAGAATATCGGAGCGGGAAGAGACGGCGTTGCGTATCAGGCAAGACAGCTCGGAATGATATTTAATGGCGTTCTAGGAATTTTGTTAGGCGGATTTCTCGCTGTATATGCCGGAAAAATACTTGATGTTATAGGGATAGCGGATAATCTTAGACAGCCTGCCAACGATTATTTAAAGATTGTGGGAGGATTTGCAATACTTAATGCACTTATTCCTGTTTTTTCAGGATATTTAAGGGCATTTGGCCACACAAAGCAAAGTCTTGTTGCTTCTGCCATAGGAAACGTGCTTAATCTTATACTTAACGCAATATTCCTTATGGTATTTAAATGGGGCGTAAAAGGTGTTGCAATAGCAACTGTTATTTCAAGAATAGTTAACCTTGCAATACTTATTATTGTTTCAGGAACAAAGATAAAAGCAAAGCAGAATCCTGAGAGATTAAGACTCCGTGAAATATTTGTACAGATTATTAAAATAGGAATTCCATCTGCACTTGAAACTGTTTTATATAATGTGGCAATGACTCTTGTTACAAAATTTCTTAACCAGATGGACCCTGACGGACTTAATACAACGGCAAGGTCATATACAAGCCAGATTACCAATTTTTCGTATTGCATAGGAGCTGCACTTGCACAGGCTAATGCGATAATGACAGGCTGGCGTATCGGGGAAAAAGATTATGACGCTTGTGACAGACAGACGAGGAAAGCTGCAATATTCGGTGTTATATGCGCAGTATCACTTGAAACAATATTTGCATTGGCAGGTGGTGCGATTATGACGCTTTTTTCAAAAGATCCCGAAATGATTTCCCTTGTAAAAAAATTACTTACAATAGATATTATACTTGAGATAGGCAGAGTTACCAACCTGGTGTACGGAAATGCATTAAAGACAAGCGGAGACGCTGTTTTTCCTGCTGTGATAGCTGCAGTATTTATGTATGTGTGTGCGGTAGGCGGAACTTATTTCTTCGGAATACATATGGGATTATGTGCAATAGGTGCATATATAGGCCTTGCTATGGATGAATGCGTAAGGGCGATAGGTATGTATTTTAGATGGAAGAGTGGAAAATGGAGAAAGATGTCATTAGTTACAAAACAAGCGGGGTAATAATATGGAAAAAATGAGTGTCAACGGAAAAGATTATGAGATTCTTAAATTACTGGGACACGGAAAAGGCGGCTATTCATACCTCGCCACAGACGGAAGCCGGAATTATGTCCTTAAACAGATTCATCATGAACCATGCTCTTATTATACTTTCGGTAACAAAATAGAAGCCGAGAAAAATGATTACGGCCGCCTTGCCGTAACAGGAATTGCCATACCAAAGATGATAGAGATTGATGAAAAAAACGAGCGCATATTAAAAGAATACATAGATGGTCCTACGATTTATGAGCTTGTCCTGAATGACAGGATGGAGGAAAAATATTTTTCACAGATAAAAGAAATGTGCGGTAAGTTATACCCTCTTAATCTTAATATTGACTATTTTCCCACAAATTTTGTTGTACAGAACGGAAAAATCTATTATATTGATTATGAATGTAATAACTATATGGAAGAATGGAATTTTGAAAACTGGGGAATAAAATACTGGTCAAAAACACCGGAGTTTTTGAAATACATTGAGGATCACAAATGATTATTTTTCTTACGAGTAGTCCCGGAGGGCACACATGGGAGCAGCCGGTAAAGCCGGTACCTCTTGATAGAAGCAACGGTTTCATTGATAATTTAAGAAAATTCTGGAAAAATGACGCCAGAGTGCTTTTTATTGCGTCAGACCCGGATAATTACGATAACAATGACCTTATGGCTGATATTTTTAGCAGGAACATACCTATGAGCGGACTTGGACTTTCGGGGATAGATGTTTGTGACAACCGTAAAGCAGATATAGACAAGGACACCCTGAACCGGTATGATTTTATAATTTTGTCCGGCGGACACGTTCCTACGGAAAATGCTTTTATTAAGAAAATCGGTTTAAAGCAGGCGTTAGAAGATTACCGGGGAATTTTAATGACGATAAGTGCCGGAACAATGAACTGTGCCGGCGAGGTATATGCAATGCCTGAACTTGAGGGCGAGAGCATGGATGTAAATTATAAGCGGTATCTTGAAGGCCTTTCGCTTACGGATATACAGGTGATTCCTCATTATCAGTATTTAAAGGAACGAAGCATTGACGGCAGCAGAATGATAGATGACATTGCAGCCGGTGACAGTTTTGGAAAAAAATACTATATGTTAAACGACGGAAGTTATATAATGATAAAAGACGGCGTTACCACTCTCTATGGAGAGGCCTATACTTTAAGTGACGGAGTGATAACAAAAATCTGTGATAATGACAGCTGTATAATTATATGAAACGAGGAAACCAGAGTGACAGACAGAAATATTTTTATGGAAACCCTTCATGAAGTTGCGGAGATTGTAAGAACATCAGCGGAAGCAATGAGCAGGGACGAGATATTATTTTACTTTAAAGATATGGATTTGACAAAAGAGCAGGAAAATATGGTAATAGAATACCTGCTCACGCCACATGACGAAGAAGTTGTGGAAGAACCTGAAGAACCACAGGCAGTAGAGCCTTCCAAGGCTGAACCACAGGAGCTTACAGATTCCAGAGTTTTCCAGATGTATATGGAGGATATTGAGAGACTTCCTTCTTATACGGAAGATGAAATCAGGATGTCATATATTAATCTTTTGTCAGGCAAAGAAGATGCAATAGATAAAATCACGGCCTTCTGGTATGGCAGAATAGTTGAAATGGCAAAAAATATGTTTAACGGAGCCGTTAATTTTGAAGATGTTGTGCAGGAGGGCAATGTAGCTTTATTTGTAAAGCTTAAAGAACTTCTCGGAACAAAGCAGGCGGTGGATGTTGAGGAAGAATTATCGGACAGCATATCATCAGCCATGAAATCATATATTTCCGAAATTACGGGAGAAGAGGACGGCGAGGAAACTATAGCCGGCAAAGCCAACCTTGTAAATGAGGCCGTAAAATATCTTGAAGAACATAACGGCACAACCCCTGATAAAAATGAAATAGCTGAATTCACCCACCTTACAATGGAAGAATTATCAGACATTATGGACATTATGAAAAAGGCTGAAAAGAAGGGAAAATAACATTGAAACTTTATCTTGCACCTATGGAGGCTCTCACAGGATATATATTCAGAAATGTGTATAACAGATATTTTGGAGACGCCGACAGATATTTTACACCGTTTATTGCAAGCAGAAAACTTAACAGCAAAGAAAAAAATGACGTGTTGCCTGAACACAATCAGAATATGGACGTAATTCCTCAGATTCTTACAAATAAATCTGAGGAATTTTGTTACATTGCGTCAAGACTTAAAGAGTATTACGGTTATGAGGAGGTTAATCTTAATCTGGGGTGTCCTTCGGGAACCGTTGTGGCAAAAAACAGGGGTTCGGGGTTCCTTGCCGTACCGGACGAGCTTAACCGCTTTTTTGAAGAGGTCTTTAGCCGGACGGACGTAAGAATATCGGTAAAGACCAGAACTGGCGTAGAGAATAACGAAAACTGGAAAAATATTTTAAAAATATATAATGATTACCCTATTTCAGAGCTGATTATTCATCCACGCTGCCGTAAGGATGGGTACGGCGGAAAGCCGAATCTTGAGGATTTTAAGAAAGCTGTTTTGATAAGCTGTCATTCTCTGTGCTACAACGGAGACATTAACAGCGTCGAAGATTATAATGCGATTACAAAGGAATTTCCTACAGTTGATAAAATAATGTGTGGCAGGGGAATCCTTATGAACCCGGGACTTTTTTCGGAAATCAAAGGCGGCAGTAAAGCTTCTCCTGAGACTTTATATAATTTTGCCAACGACCTTTACAAGGGCTACAAAGAGATAATGTCAGGGGACAGAAACGTACTTTTCAAACTGAAGGAGTTCTGGATATATTTTTCAAAAAACTTTGAAGAGCCTGACAAAGTGTTGAAAATGGTCCGCAAAGCCGACACATGTATCCAGTACGAAGTGGCGGTGGGGAGGATTTTTGGAATTTGATATTAAAAATAATGGAATAAAGTAATGATGAAGGAGTTTAAAAATGGAATTAGTTTATGATTATGTATCAGAAGAGAGAAAAGAGGAAGTAAAGAGAATGGGGATACTGACCCCATATGGCGGTTTATTTGAACCAAGGTTAAAATTTGGAAACCTTGAGTATGTTAAAAGTAAGGATGAGTATTATTTGTTTAGACGTATAATTCCCAGGGTTGAGTATTCAGAATATGAAAATGATGGAATAAGATATTTATTTATATGTGGAAAAAGATATTATTATGTAGAATTACCAATAGAAGATAACATCATAAAAAACGAGAGAAAGGATGGGGTTTTTTATGTATATGAGACGGCAAATATTTCAGAAATTAAAGAACTGACGGATGAAGAAATAGCGGTACTTGTAAATGCGTTGAGTATGGAGTTAAAGCAAAGTGCTTTGTACAATAAGAACCTTAGAATTTACTGTACGATATACTATAATAAAGAATTAATGATGAAGGAGTTTTAATTATGGAATTAGTATATGATTATGTATCAGAAGAGAGAAAAGAGGAAGTAAAGAGAATGGGGATACTGACCCCATATGGCGGTTTATTTGAACCAAGGTTAAAATTTGGAAACCTTGAGTATGTTAAAAGTAAGGATGAGTATTATTTGTTTAGACGTATAATTCCCAGGGTTGAGTATTCAGAATATGAAAATGATGGAATAAGATATTTATTTATATGTGGAAAAAAATATTATTATGTAGAGATTCCTACCAAGGATATTGTAATAAAAAATAAAACAATGGACGGATATTTTTATGTATATAAAAATGTAAATATTTCAGAAATTGAAGAACTGACGGATGAAGAAATAGCCGTACTTGTAGATGCATTAAGTATGGAGTTAAAGCATGGAACTTTATTTAATAAGGACCTTAAAGTTTACTGCACGATATATTACAATAATAAATTAATGTTGAAGGAGTTTTAAAATGAAATTTGAATATGGAAGATTGTCAGAAAAAAGAAATGAAGAAATAGAGAATATGCAGATAATTGACCCTTTCGGAGGATTATGGGTTCCAAGATTGTCATTTAAAGGTATCAGGGTTGTGAAAAGTGAAGACGAGTACTATGTGTTCAGTCATTTGATAGGAGGACCTAATTTTTACGATGCACATCCGGATGAAGCATATTATTTATTTGTATGCAAAGATAAATATTATTTTATTACACTCGGTGATGGAGATTATACTAGAGAAATCGTAAATAAATGGAAACCTCGCATAGAAAATATTACGATCAGAATCAAAAAAAATAATAAATTATCCGAGGAGGACGTTTGCGCATTAATACAGTCATTTAAAATTGAAGAAAAGTCAGGATATCATGAAGATGATGATTTTATTAGTTTCAAAATATATTATAACAATATTTTAATGTTGAAGGAGTTTTAATTATGGAATTAGTATATGATTATGTATCAGAAGAAAGAAAAGAATCTGACAATAAAATAAATAAAAGTTTTATTAAGATTTTTAATAAAATATAAACTACGCCAAAAGGATTGACATAAATATTCTTTTGGCGTTTAATCTATCTTAGATGCGGAATCCCGCAGGACTCAATCAGTCTTAAGTATCAATACATTTCAGATTAAATTCACATTTATAACTTAATAGAAATGATTTCCCGCCCCGGTGGGTCGGAAGTTAATTTTTAATATTTATTTTTACAAAATATAATGATACAATGCAGGTAAGGACACAGTTTTCTCCTGCATGGGAAAGGAACATAGTGGGACAGAAAGACATTTTATTAAAAGATTATTTTACTCCGGACATATTTGCGGATGCAATTAACGCAATATTGTATGACGGAAAGA
>ERZ772861.980-NODE-980-length-26753-cov-23.586898_pt1 | contig 26753 bp, 26 predicted proteins | sample MGYA00512135_ERZ772861 | MGnify/ENA primary metagenome ERZ772861 (study PRJEB29015, sample SAMEA2737700) | human gut metagenome | biome: human gut; feature: human-associated habitat; material: faeces | place: China | collected 2012 ...
CGCCTTTTTTGAGTGAGGGTCCTGCAGGAAGAGATTCCTGCGGGACTCTTTTTTTGTGCGTGCCGGTGATGGGAGGAATGGAAGTAATTGGACAAATGGGAGAGATGGGACAAATAGGAAAATCATATCTTTACGGGACTTTTCATTACGTAAGGAAGTGTTGTGGATGTTTGTGTGTTGTGATTCTGCACTCCTAGTAGGATATTTTGTCAGTCGGATTAACGGTTTGAGCTTGTCTTGACGTATTCGAACGTGTCGAAGTTTACAAATCCCATTTGCTCAAGTTCTTTCTTGCTTTCCAGAATGTCGTTTTCATTGTTGAAACCGGGAATGTGTGGCAGGCGTATTGTAACGTTGTCAGGTGAGACTTTCGATGCGAGTAATTGTAGATTCCTTTCTACAATACCGTTAAAACCTGTCGTATAGGCATTGTAGATTTGCGGATTCATGTCCTTGATGTCTATGTAATAATGACTAATGCAAGGCATAATGCTTTCCAGCAGGTGTGTGCTGGCATTCAGTGAAGTTTCGATATTTATGCGCCATTGAGGGTTTGCAATCTTGGAAAATTCCGTTATGAATGCACTGTTGAGCAAAGGTTCGCCACCGCCGAATGTTATTCCGCCACCAGTTGCGATGAAATACAGGCTGTCTACTGATACTTCTTCAAGCAAATCTTCCGGGCTGACGCAACGGCAGACAATGTCTTGATTGAGACATTGCGGATTGAGGCAGTATCTGCAATGCAGTGTACAGCCGTGAAACGCGACAAGTGTTGTCACGCCCTGTCCGTCAGTTGTGATGCGGTGCCGTTCTATTCCTATAAGTTTTGCAAGCATAGTACAAATATAATCCTTTCCAAGTTCATTTGCAATAAACTGTGTTGGCAAAGATGTAAATATTGAATTAAATGAGTATCTTTGTTGAAACAATTTTTGTCATGGGTAAAGGTAAAGACTTGTGTGATACACTTAAAGCCGTGAGGAAAGCCGTTGCTGATGCCAACGGCATAGAATACGTGCCGGGTAAGTGCACCAACGATGGTGAATGCAGCGGAACTTGTCCGGCATGTGAGGCTGAAGTAAGATATATCGAACGTGAGCTGAACTTCAGAAGGCTTGCGGGAAAGGCGGTCACAGTAGCCGGAATTGCCATTGGAGCTGCTTCGTTTGCGGCATGTAGTAGCGACAAGTTGAGTGTTGACGGACAAAATAACAGCTCTGTGCAGGTGCCGAATCAAAATAAACTGTTCGGTGCAATGCCGGAGACTCAGCCGAGTTTTCCAGGTGGAGAGGCTGCTTTGATGAAATATTTTGAGGAAAACATGCGGTGGCCTGATAATGTAAGTGACATCAGCGGGCGTGTTATTGTCCAGTTCAAGATAGCGAAAGACGGTACTGTTAAAGATCCTAGGGTTGTTAAAGGGCTTGCACCAGAATTCGACGCGGAGGCGTTACGATTGGTTAGAGGAATGCCCAAATGGATACCCGGAAAGATTTCGGGCAAGCTGGTAGAGACAACATACACTGTGCCTGTAAAGTTTATGCCCAAATGATACTTATGATATTGTTGTCACTTTCTTAGTTCTATGCGGAAAGTCGTACCCTTTCCGGTCTCCGAACTCTTTACGAATATTCGTCCTTTGTGGTACTCTTCCACTATGCGTTTTGCCAACGAGAGGCCCAGGCCCCAGCCGCGTTTCTTGGTGGTGAAGCCCGGTTTGAACACGTTGCGCAGGTCTTTCTTCCTTATTCCCTTGCCTGTGTCCGTCACTTCTATCACTGCCTTGTCGGCGGCCGACTCCATGTGCAGGGTTATGGTGCCGCTGCCTTCCATCGCATCGACGGCGTTCTTGCACAGGTTTTCAATTACCCACTCGAACAGCGAGGCGTTAATCTTGATGATTATGTCCTCATCAGGGAAGTCCTTTATGAACTTCACCTTCGACGATGTGCGGCGGTCCATGTACTCCATGACGTGCGCCATCACCTCGTTAAGGCTCGCCGGGACAGGCTCGGGCAGCGAGCCTATCTTGGAGAAGCGTTCGGCTATCAGTTCGAGGCGCTTCACGTCCTTGTCCATTTCTGGTATCAGGTCGTCGTCGGGGTAGTTCTCTTTCAGTATCTCCACCCACGCCATGAGGCTCGATATCGGCGTGCCCAGCTGGTGTGCGGTCTCCTTAGACAGTCCCACCCACACCTTGTTCTGCTCGGCGCGCTTTGATGTCAGCAGGGCGAATATGGCCACCACGACGAACAGCATCACCACCCCGAGCTGTATGTAAGGGTAGGCGGCCAGGCGCTTCAGCATGACCGAGTCGTCGTAACACACGTTGATGTAGCCGTCGCGGGTGTTGTCGCCAAGTACGATCCTTATGTATCGGCCCTCGTCAAATAGCCTTTCACTTATTTGTCCGGCCTGTTTCAGGCTGTCTTCATACGTCTCGCCGTTCAGTTTCACGTTGCGGAAGGTCTGTACGTTGCCACCGGCGTCGGTCACTATTACCGGTATCGTGTTGTTCTCGTTAATCACCTTAAGCACAAGGTTAAGGTCGGTGTTCTCGTCGGCAAGGTTGAGTGCCCTCATGGCTTCAGCCCACACTTCCATCTTGTTGCGCTCCTCGTCGGCCAGTTCGTGCACCAGCGCGTTTGACACAACCAGCGAGGCCACGGCTATCACTACCGCGGCTATTACGAGGATTATTTTCACATGGCGTATTCTGTCAGTCCACTGCATACGTATTTATAACGCATTTACCGTGCTAATATTGTTGCTGTACATGCAGAATGACGCTTAAACGTATAACTTTAGTTAAATAACTACCTTCTTTAGTCTGGTTTTCGGCAAAACATTTGGATGTTACTAAAACTTTTAGTTACTTTGCGTCGTGTTACTTATGGAAATCTATTAACTCTAAAAAAATTGATAGTATGAAAACATTAACCAAGCGTGAAGAAGAAATAATGGAGCATTATTGGGATAAAGGCGAGATGCACATACGCGAGCTCCAGGCTCTCTATGACGACCCCAAGCCGCACGTCAACACTCTTTCGACGCTCGTACACATTCTTGAAGACAAGGGCTTCCTTTCGCACAAGGCCATAACGCCCAAGAGCTACAAGTATTTTCCACGGCTGTCGCGCGACGACTACCGCCGCGGTTCGCTGAAAAACGTGGTCGACAAGTTTTTCGGCAAGTCGTATCTCGGCGTCGTGTCGACACTAGTCAAGGATGAGAAGATATCGCTCGACGAGCTGCGCGAACTGATAAAGAAGGTAGAGTCTGCCGACGGTAAGTGAGCCGACGCACGTTGATGGCATGTGTTTGCGCTGCGCCACGGCCGTTTGCCGGCGTGCGCGGCGTGGCAGGCAGACACCCTTTAACTCTTGTGCCGCGCGCATGTCTTGCGGCAATGAACTTGTTACCTTATAATAATATAACGTAAAATCCTATGGGACTGTTCTTCATTTATTCACTCAAAGTAGCGCTTTGCCTTACGGCGTTCTACCTTGTCTATAAGCTGCTGCTCAGCCGCGAGACCTTCTTCGGCTTCAACCGTGCCGTGCTGCTCGCCGTCATAGGCCTGTCGCTGTTGCTGCCTTTAGTTCACGTCAGCATGGAGTCGGCACCGGCCGGTGTAGCCGGTTTCGTCGTCGTGGAAGACATGATAGTGCATGCCGTCGCCGACGAGACTGAAAGTTTCGTACTTACGGCAGCCCAGGCGGCTTTCATCGTCTACGTCCTCGGCGTACTCTTTTTCGCCTGCCGCTGGGCGTGGTCGCTCGTCAGCCTGTACCGCCTGATGCGTGGCGGCAGGGTTGTCGACAGCTCCGGCGGCATACGCACCATTGTCGTAGACGGCGACGTGTCGCCGTTCAGCTGGATGGGCAACATCGTGATAAGCGCGAAAGACTATGCCGGCGACCCGCGGTACATACTTACGCACGAGCGTGCCCACATATACGGACGCCATTCAGCCGACATAATGCTGTGCGATGCGCTGATAGTGTTCCAGTGGTTCAACCCCTCGGCGTGGCTGCTCAAGGCCGAACTGCAAAACCTGCACGAGTACGAGGCCGACAGCGCGGTACTCTCTTCGGGTGCCGACGCCGCCGCGTACCAGCTCATGCTGATACGCAAGGCCGTGGGCGACAAACTATTCACTATGGCTAATAATCTAAACCAATGTTCACTAAAAAAACGAATTACCATGATGATGAAAAAGAAATCAAATCCGTGGCGGCGCGTTAGGACGCTCCTCGTTGCGCCGGTGGCCGCCGTGGCCGTGGTGGCTTTTGCCACGCCGAAGGCCGAGATCCTGGGTAACGAAATAATGAACGAGAGCGACGCTCTTGTAAGTGCCGTGATGCCTGCGGGCGAAACGCCGTCAGTGCAGGCTCCGCAAGTGGCGGTTACGGCGGGCGCTAATGCCGCAACCGGCATCGCCGGGGAGGCACGGCAGGCTGCAATGACAACTGGAGACAACAGCCTTGACGGCGGCGATGACGACAAGGTGTACAACACTGTTGAAGAAATGCCCGAGTTCCCCGGCGGCCAGAATGCCTTGATGAGGTGGCTCGCAGACAATCTGAAGTATCCAATGGAAGCAGCCGAAGCCGGCATACAGGGACGTGTTGTGGTGAAGTTCGTCATCGACAAGAACGGTAATGTCACAAACCCCACGGTCGCACGTAGCGTATGCGACGCCCTCGACGCAGAGGCTCTCCGCATCGTAAGGTCCATGCCGAAGTGGACTCCCGGCAAGCAGGATGGCAAGTGCGTAGCCGTGGAGTACTCGCTGCCCGTGGTGTTCCGTATTGCCGGCGGCAAGAACGGCACCGGCATAGACATACTCAACCGTTACGATTTGCCCAAGACGGGTCGGCTTCACATGTCGGGCAACATGCTTTATGTCGTCGACGGCAAGCAGGTGGACGACATAAAGAACTATAATCTGGACGATATAGAGAGCATCGAGGTAAATAAGGACAAGGAGACGATTGCGAAATACGGCGATGCTGCCAAGAACGGCGTAATCTCAATCAAGTTGAAGAAAAAGTAGTCTCGTAACCATTTGATACTCAATCTGTTTGCAAAAGGGCACCTTTCGTCATGCAAGAGGTGCCCTTTTATCGTGCAAAAGATGCCCTTTTATCGTGCAAAAGATGCCCTTTTGCAGGGTAAATGTTTGTGGCCGTCCGCCTGTCCGCCGTCTTCAGTGCTTGGTGAAATTAATGTTAAATTATGCGTTTGGGTGTTACGGCGTATTGCATAAAAGCGTAATTTTGTGTTCAGGGAATAATTGCTTAAAACTAACTGCTTATGGTAAATGCTGTTTTTTTCCGCAGTGCGCTGTCTGCCAAGGTGCGCAATGCGCTTATGCTGCTGTTCTTCTGCATCGTCTTTCCGGCTAACGCCGCCGGCCCGCGTCTGTCAGCCGCCGGCGCCCCGTTCACAGTAACCGCAGACTCGGCCGGCGGAACAGTGCGCATGAAAGCCTTGCCGCAGAAAGCCCTTGACGTGAAGGCCGAGTTTCCCGGCGGCATGAAAAAGATGCGCAAGTTTATCCATAACTGGATTAAATCCTACGGCTTCGGCAACTACACCGGCGAGATGGACACTGTCCGCGTGGGTTTCATCATTGAAGCCGACGGCACAATAACCGGTGCGCGCATACTGCGGCACGGCACTTACGCGCAAGACTGTGCCGTGCTCGAAGCCGTCAGCGAAATGCCAGACTGGCAGCCGGGCATGAAAGAAGGCAAGCCCGTAAGGTCGCGTTACGTCATGCGCTTGCAGGTGCCTTCGCTAACGAAGCGCGGTTTGCAGGTGCAGCCCTCATTTCCGGGAGGTGCCGAGGCCTATGCGGATTATATGGTAGACGCGCTTAGGTCGTCGCCTGCAGGCGGTTATACAGGACTGCCGATAAAGGTTTGGGCAGAGTTCATAGTTGAAGCCGACGGCAGCATAACCGGTGTGCGCATAGTAAAGCATGGCACGGCCAAGATGGACGAGGCAGTAATCCGCGTGCTGAGCGATATGCCGAAATGGACGCCCGGCACGCTCGACGGCAAACCAGTGCGCATGAAGCAGCATCAGGCAGTGACGTTCGGCAGCCGCGCCACAGACCACGGACGGTACACAAAGCTGACGCCTTTTTAAGTCGGCATGGATGAAAGCCGCTTTTGTTGAGCATATTAACAAATGTTTTTGCGTTTTCTTTATGCTTGTATGAAAAATAATTTGTAACTTTGCAGCCCAAAGAATTGTGCCGCCCGTAGCCGATGCGTGCAGCTTCTGTGAAGGGCAAGGACACTCTTTTCTGTGTTACATAATTTTAGCAATGTACAGTTTAGAGCCCTTAAAGATTGATTTGAACGGTCTGAAGGAAGGCGAGACTACTTTTGAATACGACCTTGACGACGCTTATTTCGAGGCGGTTGACGCTCCCGAAGTGAGGCGTGGCAACGTGCATGTTGACCTGGTGGTCAACCGTACGGGTGGCGTTTACAGTCTTGACTTTCATACCGAAGGCACGGTTCACGTGCCGTGCGACCTCTGTCTCGAGGACATGGAGCAGGAGGTCTGCGCCGACAACAGTCTGACGGCACGCCTTGGAGAGGAATATTCTGAAGACGACGACCTGGTGACGGTCGACAAGGACGAAGCCTTGCTCGACGTGTCATGGTTCGTTTACGAGTTTATAGCCCTGAGCATCCCCATTAAGCATGTGCATGCACCTGGAAAATGCAATCCTGCGATGATTAAGGTTCTTGAAGAACACTCAGCTGCCCGAAGCAGTGATGGCGGTGGCGAAGGCGCCGTGGACTCGCGTTGGAGTGAATTGGAAAAATTAAAAACAATAATTAAAGATTAAAAGAAAATGGCACATCCTAAAAGAAGACAGTCAAAGACTCGTACCCGTAAAAGAAGAACTCATGATAATGCAGTAGCTCCCACACTGGCAGTATGCCCCAACTGTGGCGCTTATCACGTTTACCACACGGTTTGCCCGACATGCGGCTACTATCGTGGAAAGATTGCTATCGTCAAGGAAACGGTTGAATAATGGAGAAAATTAACGCAATAATAACCGGCATCGGAGGTTACGTTCCCGACTATGTGCTCAACAACGAAGAGCTGTCGAGAATGGTCGACACCAACGATGAATGGATTATGACGCGTGTCGGCATAAGGGAACGCCGCATTCTCACCGAGGAAGGTCTCGGTACTTCTTACATGGCGCGCAAGGCTGCCAAGCAACTGCTTAAGAAGACCGGAGCCGACCCGGATACGATTGACGCTGTAATAGTGTCAACTTCTACGGCCGATTATCCTTTCCCTTCCACGGCTTCTATCGTGATAGGGAAACTCGGACTTAAGAACGCTTTCGCCTTCGACTTCTGGGCTGCATGCTGCGGCTTCCTCTATTCGATGGACGTGGCCGCTTCGATGATCCAGTCGGGCCGCTACAAGAGAATCATAGTCATCGGTGCCGACAAGATGTCGTCAATAGTCGATTACAAGGACCGCAGCACATGCGCGCTCTTCGGCGACGGTGCCGCAGCAGTGTTGATGGAAGGTACTTCGGAGGAAGGTATCGGCGTTAAGGACTCTTTCTTCCGTGCCGACGGCAAGGGCTTGCCCTTCCTGCACACCAAGGCAGGCGGTTCGGTATGTCCTCCTTCACACTTCAGCGTAGACCACCGTCTGCATTACCTCTACCAGGAGGGCCGCACGGTGTTCCGTTATGCAGTGACGAGCATGAGCGACGACTGCGCCCTCATAGCCGAGCGCAACGGACTGAACAAGGACAACATACGCTTCATTGTGCCCCACCAGGCCAACATACGTATAATCGAGGCCGTTGCAAAGCGTCTTGACGTGTCGATGGACCAGGTGATGGTCAACATCGAGCACTTCGGCAACACCAGCGCGGCTACCATACCGCTCGCCCTTTGGGAGAATGAGCACCTTTTGAAGAAAGGCGACAACCTCATCCTTACGGCGTTCGGAGCAGGCTTCGTTCACGGAGCAGCCTATTATACTTGGGCTTACGACGGTGCTGACGCAGCCGCTGCCAAGTAAGCGAACGGTAAAAGATATTTAAGACAGCCACATCCGCTCGGAGGATGTGGCTGTCTTTGTTTTTGCAAGTACAACGGTGCTTTACGTACGGAAATGTAGTTGTTAGTGGTATAAATTTCCGTTTTACTCGTTTTTATTTTGCGTTAATCACTTTAAACGCTATCTTTACCCCGGTTAAACCAAAAAACGGACATTATGAACAGAATCAAGGAAGCGGCGGTAATCGCCATCGGTATCATTGTTTTGGGACTGTGTGTGAAGTCTGGGCTTGACGGCTTTTCCGACAGGAGCCGCCAGGTTACGGTGAAGGGGTTGTCGGAACGCGAGGTCGAGGCTGACAAGGTGACGTGGCCGATACTTACAAAGGAGCTTGGCAACGACCTGCCTTCGCTCTACAAAAGCATAAACGCCACCACGGCCAAGGTTAAGGCGTTTTTGAAACAGAACGGCGTTAAGGATTCGGAAATCAGTGTAAACGCCCCTGTGGTGATCGACTTGAATGCCGACCAGTACAACACGGTTAAGCGTAATTACAGGTATAACATTACTTCTACCGTTACAGTGACGTCGCGCAACGTCAAGCTGGTGCGCTCAATCATCGCGCGGCAGGGCGAACTTCTCAAGCAGGGAGTGGCCGTCGTTGACGGCGGATACGGCAACGGCGTAGTGTACGAGTATGTGTCGTTCCAGCAAATCAAGCCTAAGATGATGCAGGAGGCCATCAAGAATGCCGAGCTTACGGCGCGCCAGTTCGCCGACAACAGCGACAGCGAGATAGGCAAGATACTCGAGGCGGGGCAGGGACAGTTCTCTATTGAGAACAGAGACGACAACACGCCTTATATAAAGAAGCTGCGCGTGGTGACGACGGTGACGTATTCGCTGAAAGACTGACCGTAGGCGGCTGTGCTGTCCTGGTCGTGCGTACGGCCGGCGTGCGTGGTTGTAACGGCCGGGACGGTTGCCGGCGTTGGTAAAAGAAAGCGGGACACATGGGCTTGAGCTCGTGTGTCCCGCTTGTCTTATTGCTTACGGCCTGATTTTATTTGGCGATAAGCTGTACTTTGTCTGATTTTACTTTCATAAGGCTCTTTACCAATGAGGTCGGAGCTGTGCCGTTAGTGGTCTGCCTTGTCATGCGCTCTGGCATTTTGCCGCTCTTCTTGGCTACGCTTTGCGGTGCGTCAGGAGTAGAGAAGTCTTTCCTTGCAAGCGGACCCCACTCGCCGTTGATGTTCTGGGCGATAGAGAATGCTATGTATTCCTTGTTCGGATCTGCCGTCCAATATGCCTCGTCGATGCCGTATTGGTTCCATGACGGGTCGTAAGGATTGTCTTCCTTCAGGTATTCAGTTATCTTTTCTTCATTCCATTCCTTATCGTATCCTTCTTTTTCAATCAGCATGTCGCGGTGCATTGCAGTCTGGTCGTTGGGGATGTATGTTACAACCTGGTAGTATCCGGTGTTTGCATTGCCGCCGAAGTTGCCTATCTCGATGGTCATTTCAGCAACACCTTCGCCACCGAGTTTCTTCGTTGTAACAGGAATGATAACCATGTCGGCATAAGTTCCGTTCTTGTCCCAAGCCTGTACGCATATATCATAGTCGGTTCCGGGATCCATGTTTTCCCAAGTGTTGGTAGCATTGCCTGTATTGTTGAAGCCCCATGCCTTAATCATGTCGCCTATGTGTGTGAATCCGAACATCGGGCCCATCATCGCGAACTGCTGTTCTACTGTACCTGCGGGGTAAGAGCAAGCTGCATATCCGGCAACTCCCGAGCCGGGCTTGAAGCTTATTGTAATCTTGTCGGTGGTAACCTCGTCGATAGTGTATTCGATGCTGCAGTCGCCGACGAGTTCTTTCTTGGGTGCTGTGAAGTCGCATCTCTCTGCACCGCAGGGAACTCCGTATTTATCGTAGCCGACAGTGATGATGGTGTATTCAACGTCTGGCGTGAAAGTGTAGCCTGACATGTCGGCGTTGGTGAAGTCCTGCCAGTAATATTCTGAACCGCCCTGGTCGAGATAGGTGGCGATTGCGTCTTCGCTTCCGAGCATGTCAGCTCTGTTCTTGGTCAGACAGTCGATGCGGAAAGCTTCGCAACCATGCGTACGTGTTATGGCTATGTTCAGGGTGTCGCCTGTGTCGCCGGTCTTGAATCCGAGGAATTCTATTTCCGCAGCGATGCGTCCTTCAATCTGGGCGAACCAGATACTGTCTATGCGCTCTGCGAGGTAGCCCCGTGTGTTGCCTGTCTTGTCAGTTATGAGGACGCGGTTTGGATTTGTCTGTGCCAAGAGTGATGTCGCACTGATGAGGCACATTATGATTAATGAGAATATTTTTTTCATTGTTTTACGAATTTAATTGTGTTGTTGTTTACTTTGAATATATAAACACCGTCGGCGAGGTTGCTTGTGGAAATTGGTGTTCCGTCCCAGTTGTCGATGCTGGTAACCATCATTCCGCCAACGTTGTAGATTGTGGCTTTGGCCGTGTTTCCTGCCTGCCATCCGTCAACGCCCAGCTGGTTGTTGCGGTAGTAAGGTTTCATACCGCCCGTCGTGGCTTCAATGGCGCCGATGCCGGTAGAGATGTAGGCAAACTTTATGCTGCTTACCTGTGCGTAAGTGAAGGGCGACACCGCGCCGTTTGCCTCGAAGATGGAAAAGCCGCTATCTTCGAACGTAAGTTTGCCTATGTCGGACAGGGCAAACTCTTGTTGCGAAGAGCCGTTGGCGAAATTGACTACTAACTTTACGTCGTCTGCTTTAGCCGCCAAAGTTAGCACCGCAAGGCACATCGTGATAAATAATTGTTTCATCTGCTTGTGGTTAAAAGGTTAAACTTACTTTTAGCGCTTGGTTTATATGGACGCTTCAAGCGCTCTATTTCCAGAACATGTTCCAAAATGTATACTTGGCAAATATAGGCTTTTTTTTTGAAAGTTGTCCATGAATAATGAATTATTTTGCAAAAACATGCATATTGTATGCTCCCCCTTAAATAAGTAATGTGGAAGCCGTCATGCGGGCGGTCATTTCCGCCCGTTTTTCAAAAGGTCATGTTTTGCGTTGCAAAAGGTAACCTTTCGTGTTGCAAAAGGTATCCTTTTGCGTTGTAAAAGGCATCCTTTTGCAAAGGGGCTGGTTTAAGCCTGTTGCTGATATGCCATTTAACATCTTTTTGTCTTGTTTTCTGCACCATGGTGTTTGCTTATGTTGGCCGTAACGAAAAAAATCCGTATATTTGCAAACTTGATTATATCCGACGTGCAGCCCGTGCCAGGCTGTCGTCATAAAAAATATATGACACTGATGCATAAGGCAGGATTTGTAAATATAGTGGGCAACCCCAATGTGGGCAAGTCTACGCTGATGAACCAGCTTGTGGGCGAACGCATAAGCATCGCCACGTTTAAGGCGCAGACCACGCGCCACAGGATAATGGGCATTGTCAACACTGACGACATGCAGATAGTATTCTCCGACACGCCGGGTGTGCTCAAACCCAACTACAAGTTGCAGGAGTCCATGCTGGCCTTCTCCGAGTCGGCGCTCAAGGACGCCGACGTGCTGCTCTACGTTACCGACGTGGTGGAGAATCCCGAGAAGAACATGGACTTCCTCGAGAAGGTGAGGAAGATGACAATACCCGTGCTGCTGCTTATCAACAAGATTGACGAGAGCGACCAGAAGACGCTAGGCGACTTGGTGGAGAAGTGGCACACGCTGCTGCCCGGGGCTGAGATTCTGCCCATATCGGCAAAGAACAAGTTCGGTGTGGACATGCTTCTCAGGCGCATCAAGGAGCTGCTGCCCGACTCGCCGCCGTTCTTCGACAAGGACCAGCTTACCGACAAGCCTGCCCGTTTCTTCGTAAGCGAGATTATAAGGGAGAAAATCCTGCTTTATTACGACAAGGAGATACCTTACTCGGTAGAGGTGAGCGTAGAGTCGTTCAAGGAAGACGACCGCCACATACACATCTGTGCGGTAATCTATGTCGAGCGTGATTCGCAAAAAGGCATCATCATAGGCCACCAGGGCGTAGCCATCAAGAGGGTTAGCACCGAGGCGCGCAAGGCGCTCGAGCGCTTCTTCGGCAAGCCCATTTTCCTTGAAACCTTCGTCAAGGTGGACAAGGACTGGCGCAGCTCGAAGCGCGAACTGGACAATTTCGGGTATAATCCGGAGTAACGCAGGCAACGTATTTCGAGGGTGGGGACGAAGGGCGGCAGTGTTGCCGGTTCTTCATTCAGAAGCTCTTCGCATGAAAATATAATAACAAAGGTATATAATAAAAGTATAATCATTGGTGGAGTAAACGTGAATAGCAGTACGTCGAGATAACAGGAGTTACAGATTCAGAATCCTTAATCCATTCTTCTCTGCTTAACCATGTGCAAACAGGGGAAGGATGAGTAATGGATTCTTCACTCTTCGTTCTTCACTCTTCACTTAAAACATAACTATATGGCAAATCTAGTAGCTATCGTAGGCCGCCCTAACGTGGGCAAGTCTACGCTTTTCAACCGCCTTACCAAGTCGCGCCAGGCCATCGTCAGTGACGTGGCAGGTACCACGCGCGACCGCCAATACGGCAAGTGCGACTGGAACGGGCGAGAGTTTTCAGTAGTTGATACAGGCGGATGGGTCGTCAAGTCTGACGACATATTCGAGGAAGAAATACGCAAACAGGTGATTGTCGCTACTGAAGAGGCCGACCTTGTACTCTTTGTCGTCGACGTGACGACAGGTGTTACCGACTGGGACGAGGACGTGGCAACCATATTGCGCCGTTCCAAGCTGCCCGTTGTGCTTGTGGTTAACAAGGTCGACAACAACGAACAGCAATACATGGCAGCCGAGTTCTACAAGCTCGGACTTGGCGACCCGTACTGCATAAGCAGCATGAGCGGCAGCGGCACGGGCGACCTGCTCGACATGGTGGTGTCCAAACTTAAGGGCGATAACGGCGAACTGCTCGAGGACGGCATCCCCCGCTTCGCCGTCGTAGGCCGTCCTAACGCCGGAAAGAGCAGCATCATCAACGCCTTCATAGGCGAAGACCGCAACATCGTGACCGAGATTGCCGGCACTACGCGCGACAGCATCTACACACGCTACGACAAGTTCGGCTTCGACTTCTACCTTGTCGACACCGCAGGCATACGCCGCAAGAACAAGGTTACCGAAGACCTCGAGTTCTACAGCGTGATGCGTTCGATACGTGCGATAGAGAATTCAGACGTGTGCATCCTCATGATAGACGCCACCCGAGGCATCGAGGCGCAGGACATGAACATCTTCCAGCTTATACAGAAGAACAACAAGTCGCTCGTTGTCGTAGTGAACAAGTGGGACCTCGTGCCCGACAAGGACCAGAAGGTCATCGACACCTTCGTCAACGCCATACGCAACCGCATGGCTCCGTTCACCGATTTCCCCATCGTGTTCGCCTCGGCGCTTACCAAGCAGCGCATTTTCAAGGTGCTCGAGATGGCCAAGGAAGTCTACATGAGCCGCAAGATAAAGATAGGAACGACCAAGCTCAACGAAGTTATGCTGCCCCTTATCGAGGCTTTCCCGCCACCATCAATCAAGGGAAAGTACATCAAGATAAAGTATTGCTCGCAGCTGCCCAACACGCAGATACCCTCGTTCGTGTTCTACGCCAACCTGCCGCAGTACGTCAAGGAGCCTTACAAGCGTTTCCTGGAGAACAAGATACGCGACAACTGGAAGCTTACAGGCTCACCTATCAACATTTTTATAAGGCAGAAATAACAAAAACATGTAGTTGGAACGCTTAAGGGTAAGGGCAAATGTCTGCCGCCGTGACATGTCCGGGCTGTCCGATGTCCGGCATGCGGTGCATTTGTCCTTACCTTGATTGTTAGCCCCCAACTCCTTATTACCCTTCCATTCCAAATAATGCGTAAATTACTTATTATCATAAATGCGTGTTTCCTGCTGCTGTTTTTCTCTTGTTCGGATCGACAGAAGCCTGACGACGCGGCAGCTCGGGCAGCCAAGGAATATTACGACTCGCTTTTCGCGGGCAACTACGCTTGCTTTGTTCGCGGCATGTACCTGCCCGACACTATTCCCGGCAACTACCGCGAACAGCTCGAGGCCAACGCCTCGATGTTTGTAGGGCGCATGGACGAGGAGCACCATGGAGTCAGCAGTGTTGATGTAATACGCTTCGTCAACGACACGATAGTCTCGGCCGACAAGAAGTCGCACGTCCGCACGTCAGACGTTTACCTTATGTTCCACCTCGGCGACAGCCTCAAGGAAGAAGTCGTTGTGCAGATGATACAGCATAAAGGACGCTGGCTGATGCGCTGAACCATCAGGCACGGCATGTCGGCTTAAGGGCATTAAAAAAGCGGGGCGCACCTCTCGAAGGTGCGCCCCGTTGTCGTTTTATACGTGTAATATGTTATTACAGGTTCGGGTTGATTTCGTTCCACTTTGCGATTTCAGGAACGATGTTCAGCGTTACAAGCTCGTCGCGCATCTTGCAGAGGTGCTCGTAGCTTGCGTCCAGCTTGGCGTTCTCCTCGGCAGTGCCCTGCGGTACCTCGTAGTGTGCGCCGGTTGTGTCGAGAGTAGTGTTCATAGCCATCATGATGTGGTCGTACTTGTCTGTTGAAACGTAAGTGCCAACAGGATACTTGAACGGCTCGCCGCCCATCACGGCACGTATCATCTCAACTGACAGGTAAGCCGGGCTCTGGAATGAAGAGCGTCCGCGCAGCTCGATAATCTTGGCACCGCCCTTTGTAACGTCGGTCTTCATCTGCTCCCACTCCTCGTTTGTGAACTCGGGAGTGCCGATGATTTCAGTCAGGGGCTTGCCGTCGATTGTCACGTGTGAGCCGAATACTGCCATCTGCTCGCCGTGGCCGCCGTATGTAGCGCATCCCTTAACCTCGCTCTGCATTACGTTGAACTTCTTGGCGAGTGCGCTCTGCAGACGTGTAGAGTCAAGAGCTGCAAGTGTTGTAACCTGTGAAGGTTTCAGTCCTGAGTACAGCAGGGTTACAAGACCTGTAAGGTCAGCCGGGTTGAAGATGATTACTACGTGCTTAACGTCGGGGCAGTATTCCTTGATGTTCTTGCCCAGGCCCTCTGCGATTTCGCAGTTTCCCTTGAGCAAGTCTTCGCGTGTCATGCCAGCCTTACGTGGAGCGCCGCCTGAAGAGATGATGTATTTAGCGTTGGTGAATGCTTCCTTTACATCGGTAGTAGCGGTGATTTTCACATCACCGAAGCCGCTCTGGCGCATTTCCTCGGCTACGCCTTCGGGTGAGAACACGTCATAGAGGCAAATGTCGTTAGTCAGGCGCATAGTGAGCGCTGTCTGAACCATGTTTGAACCAATCATTCCGGCTGCGCCGACGATTGTAAGTTTCTCGTTAGTTAAAAATTCCATAGTAACTTGTGTTTTTTATATGTTAAGACATTCATTTGTAAGTAAATCAGTAAACAAGTTCCCTTTCGGCCAAGGTTCCCTGTTCCGGGTCTGCCTTACGTTTTTTACGCCAGGGCGGATATACAGTCCTGCTTGTCGCATTTGGCTGCTTGTCCGTCTGCCGCTGAACTTGTTGCAAAGTTAGGGAAAAAAGCTGAATATGCGGTATTTATTCTCCTTTTAGTTTGTTATTAAATATAAAAAGGTGTATCTTTGTAATGTCTGTTTTACAATAAAAGGTGAAAAGGCGAAGCGGCGTGGCTGGGGTGCCACCGCCTCAGCGTGTGCATGCAGCCTTGACAGCCCGTAACCAGTGAGAATACTATGAACGAAATTATTTGCAACAGGATTGAAGCCTTGCGCGACGTTATGCGCCGCGAGGGCATTGACGCATTCATCTTTCCAAGCACCGACCCGCACAACGGCGAGTATGTTCCTGCCCATTGGGAGGGGCGCAAGTGGATAAGCGGATTCAACGGCTCGGCCGGAACGGCCGTCGTCACCATGACCGACGCCGCCCTGTGGACCGACTCGCGCTATTTCATAGCCGCTGAAGAGCAGCTGCGCGGCACCGGCTTCCGCCTGATGAAGGAGCGTGTCGATGGCACGCCTTCCATTACCCGATGGCTCGGCATGAAGCTCGCCACCGTGCAAAGCCCTACGGTAGGCGTCGACGGGACGGTCAACTCGGCCTCGTCAGTCGCCTCGCTCATAACTGAACTGCGTGCCGAAGGCGGCATAACAGTGCGTACCAACTTCGACCCCTTGGCGCTGATATGGACCGATCGTCCGCCCGTGCCGCAGGATAAGGTAAGCATCCACCCGCTCGAATACGCCGGCGAGCCGTGCCATGAGAAGATGGCACGCATACGCCAGCAGCTCAAATCGATGCACGCCTACGGCATGCTGGTGTCTGCCCTCGACGACATTGCGTGGACGCTCAACCTCCGCGGCACCGACGTACACTGCAATCCGGTCTTCGTGTCTTACCTGCTTATCGATACCAAGCGTGCCACACTCTTTGTCGACCGCGCCAAACTTACGCCCGAGGTTGAGGCTTACCTTGAGGCAGAGGGCGTGGCTGTGGCAGGATACGCCGACGTGCGCCGTGGCCTTGAACGCTATGGTGAGTACAACATACTGATGGACGACAACGAGACTTGTTACACATTATTTAATATTCCACAGTGCCAGAAGGTTGTCGCCCCGTCGCCGATACCGGCAATGAAGGCCGTCAAGAACCCGACCGAGATTGAAGGCTTCCGCCGCGCCATGCTGCGCGACGGCGTAGCGCTGGTCAAGTTTATGCGCTGGCTGCGCCCTGCCGTCGAGGCCGGAGGGCAGACGGAGATGTCGGTCGACGCCAAGCTGACCGCCCTGCGCGCCGCACAGGAGCTGTACCGTGGGCTTTCGTTCGACACCATTGCCGCCTATCGTGAACACGGAGCCATCGTCCACTATGAGGCTACGCCCGAGACTGACGCCGAGCTTCGTCCCGAAGGACTGATACTGATAGACTCAGGCGCGCAGTATCTTGACGGAACCACCGACATAACGCGCACCGTTGCGCTCGGCCCAGTCACCGACGAGGAGCGCCTTGTCTACACCCTCGTGCTTAAGGGACACATACAGCTCGAGCTGTGCAAGTTCCCGCGTGGGGCGTCGGGCACCCAGCTTGACGCCCTTGCCCGTAAGGACATGTGGGCCTACGGCTACAACTACCTGCACGGCACGGGCCACGGCGTAGGCTCATATCTCAACGTTCACGAAGGGCCCCACCAGATACGCATGGAGTATAAGCCCGCGCCGCTTGTCGAGGGCATGACCGTAACCGACGAGCCGGGCATCTATCTTCCCGGACGCTTCGGCGTACGCACGGAGAACACCCTGCTCGTAGTGCCTTACCGTGAGACCGGGTTCGGCCGTTTCCTCCAGTTCGAGCCGCTCACGCTTTGCCCCATCGACACCGCGCCCGTAATAACCGACATGCTTACCGGCGACGAGAAGGCATGGCTCAACGCCTATCACCGCACCGTCTTAGACCGCATCGCGCCGCTGCTCGACGACGAAGCCGACCGCCAGTGGCTCGCCAATGCGTGTGCCGCGATAGTGTGACAGCATTCAATTCAAGATGCTTCATATTCCCGTATAAACACGGGCGCTTTCCAAAAGACCGTGTTTTGTCATGCAAAAGGTTACCTTTTACGCTGTAAAAGGTAACCTTTTGCCTTGTAATATGCCACCTTTTGCAATACCGTTTGTAACCCATTGAATATTAATGCGTTATGCACGCTATGGCAAAGCGTCGCAGACTCGCGCCCTTGCGGGCTTCCGAAGCCCCGCGACACCGCCGGGCTGTTGTACGCTCCTATGCCTGCCGTGTGCGCGTTATGTGCTTGCGCCCTATGCCGATGTAGGCATTTAAAGTTCCACGGCCTGTGCGGAAAAGCAGCATTGCGTCATACTTCTTATTTTGAAGTGTAACGTCGTTGTTGTAAAAATATTTACGCTTTTTGTTTGATTTATGGAAAATCACTACTTTTGCATGGGAAAAATATATTTATGAGAACATTGTTATTATACTTTGCCGCCCTTCTGTTGCTCGTATGTTGCGATGCACCGAAAAACAAGACACAAGTTTTGCTTGGATATGCGGATAGTCTGGTCGATGAAGAAGAATATGTAATAGCCGATAAGAAACTTTCCTTAATAAATAAGAATGACCTGCATGAAGACGAGGATAAGGCTTTGTATTATCTTTTGTGTTTGCAAACGGATTATTCTTTAGAAAAAAAGAGCAATGCTGATTCTTTGGTTGATTTTAGCATAAGCTACTATAAGAATGAGAAAGACTACGAAAAGTTGACCCGAGCATATTATTATAAAGGTTTGTCATTTTTTGCATCAGGAAAGGTAAAAGAGTCATTGCTTTTTATGAAAGAGGCCGAGCGTACCGTGAATAGTGCTGATGTGGCAGAGCTTCGATACCTGATTCACATTAACATGTCTTTAATAAATAACTTATTAGGAATAAACAGGACGGCCCTTGATTATGCAAGAAAGTCTTTGGAATGTGCAAAAGAAAACAATAATGTTTCATGGATGTGTTTTGCGTATAATAATATCGCAATTTGTTATTACAGTCTCGGCATGATGGACAGCACATTTTATTATATAGAGAAGATAATCCCCAAATTGTATGATGTGCATAATAAAGAAGAGCGTGCCGGTTTTATGACAAATATTGGTCTTCTTTATTATGAAAGAGGAGATTATAAGAAGGCAGATTCTTTATTACGTAAGGCCTTGGCATTGTTCGTGAATTTTTCGGCTCAGATAAATCTTGCCAAGACCTGCTATAAGCTTGGCGATAGAGCAGAGTGCGACTCTTTGTTAACGGAAGCATGGCCGGATGCTTCAGTTCAGGATAAAGTTGAGATATTGCAGTTTCGTGCCGAGATGGCAGACAAGGCAGGCGACTACGCCGCGTCGTCGCGTTTCTACAAGGAAGCACAGGCTTTGCAGGACAGTGCCCGGCGCGCGATGAAGACGGAAGAGGCAGTTACTGTGCAGCGCGATTATGAACGCGATAAGTATAAGGAAGGTGTGTGGCGCAATGTGTTGTTGGCATTTTGCGTGGTCGTTTTGCTTGTCCTGTCGCTTACGTTGTATTACCGTAAACGCATCAACAAGGCCAAGCGCACCATAAGCGAGGGCAACCGCCTGATAGCCGAATACACTGCGCGCATAAGCGAGCTGGAGAAGCAGGACGCAAGCCACGCCGGCAAGGTGAACGACCTTAAGCGTAAGATACGCAACCTGAAGGACGGCCAGGCAGCCGTGCTTGGCAACGGGCTGCGCCTGTACGACGAGATAGCCGCCGGTGGAACAACTGCAATGTGGAGCAAGAAGGAGTTCGACGAGTTCATAGAGTATTACCGCGTAGGGCATGCCGAGGCAGTAGCCTATGCCGAGAACGGTTACCGCCGCCTTTCGTCGTCAAACATCTTCTATCTTCTTTTGTTAGACATGGGCCGCGACGACGCCGACATTCAGCGCACCATGTGCATGACCCCGGGCGCGCTGAGGACAATGAAGTCGAGGATAAACGCAAAGAAAGTATAAGCATTAAACATGTTGTGCGGTGTACGGTAGCATGTTATGCCGGTTGTCGTTCTTATTATTTTGATATTTATTTGAATTTTACTTGGATGTCGTTTTTTTTTGTAAAGTCTTAAGAAAATCATTACTTTTGCAGAGTAATGAGAATATTGGAAGTTTACAATGTGCATGTGTGCCAAGCAAGGAATATGCGGATTGCCTTAATAGTATTAAGTTTGCTTTCTGCTATATTTTCAGGTTGTGGTGGCAATGGTAAAATTGAGAAGAATCTTGAGCGCATAGACGGATTTTGTGATGTGGGTAGTTATGATTCTGCATATTCTGAATTGAAAAAAATTAATTATGAAGACCTGCGCTCAAAAGACGATAGGGCATTTTATAATCTGATGCTGACAGAGTCGGCTTTGAATTTGGAAATCCGTTTGTCGGGCGAGGACTCTTTGCTTGATGATTGCGTACGGTTTTACGAAGAAAGTAAAGATGCTAAGCGTCTTGTACGCGCATATTATAATAAAGGTGTAAGTTTGGTTAGGAAAAACGAGCTGGCAAACGGGGTGTTGTTCCTGAAGAAAGCTGAGGCTGTTGATAAGGATTTGGAGATTTCGCAGATGCGCTTCCTTATAAATGTTAATATTGCTTATGCCAATTCGTTGGCTGGCGCAGACAAGACAGGTCTTAGGTATGCAAAAAGGGCTTTGGCTTGTGCGGAAAGTTTAGACAACACCCAGTTGAAATGCTTTGCACTTAATAATATTGCAATGTGCTTCTACTGTTTGGGACAGAAAGACAGTGCCGGCGTTTATATTAATAAGATTTTTCCTTATCTTGATGATATTAAGCGTGATGACGACAGGGCGGTGTTGATAACCAACATCGGAGTTGTTTATTATGAAAATAAAGAATACCGAAAGGCTGAACCTCTGTTCCGGCAGGCTTTGGACTTGTTTCCTGTTTCAACAACCCAGATAAATTTTGCTATGACCCGTTGCATGCTTGGCGATAGTGCAGAGAGTGACTCCTTGTTAAAGGAAGCATGGCCAAACGCTTCGGTTGAGGATAAAGTTGAAATATTGCAGTTTCGTGCCGAGATGGCAGACAAGGCAGGCGACTACGCCGCGTCGTCGCGTTTCTACAAGGAAGCACAGGCTTTGCAGGACAGTGCCCGGCGCGCGATGAAGACGGAAGAGGCAGTTACTGTGCAGCGCGATTATGAACGCGATAAGTATAAGGAAGGTGTGTGGCGCAATGTGTTGTTGGCATTTTGCGTGGTCGTTTTGCTTGTCCTGTCGCTTACGTTGTATTACCGTAAACGCATCAACAAGGCCAAGCGCACCATAAGCGAGGGCAACCGCCTGATAGCCGAATACACTGCGCGCATAAGCGAGCTGGAGAAGCAGGACGCAAGCCACGCCGGCAAGGTGAACGACCTTAAGCGTAAGATACGCAACCTGAAGGACGGCCAGGCAGCCGTGCTTGGCAACGGGCTGCGCCTGTACGACGAGATAGCCGCCGGTGGAACAACTGCAATGTGGAGCAAGAAGGAGTTCGACGAGTTCATAGAGTATTACCGCGTAGGGCATGCCGAGGCAGTAGCCTATGCCGAGAACGGTTACCGCCGCCTTTCGTCGTCAAACATCTTCTATCTTCTTTTGTTAGACATGGGCCGCGACGACGCCGACATTCAGCGCACCATGTGCATGACCCCGGGCGCGCTGAGGACAATGAAGTCGAGGATAAACGCAAAGAAGGTGGTATGAGGCTTGGATGAATGACAAATTCCGGTGCAGGCTTGTCTGAATGGCAAACCCTGCACCGGAAATTTACGTTAACTAATAATATTCCTGCCGTTATGATGAAAGAGCAAAGGACAGAACGGCGGAAGAACTCTGACTGGAGTCGGGACGATTGGTTATACGGCTGAGGATTGTCAGAATCCGAAGCCCAGCGACACCGCTAGTCCGTTGTATGCGCCGATGCCAGCCGTGTGCGACGTTATGTGCTTGTAGCCTATGCCGATGTCGGCCTTTAAAGTTCCACGGCCTATGCGGAAAAGCAGCATGGCGTCATACGATGTTTGCTTCCAGTCGGCTTTGCCTACGCTAGCAGCCACCGTGCCCCGCAGGTCTATCGATATTGCCCCGTTGTCGGGCTTGTAGAGTGTGTAGCCAAGTCCGCCGCCGAGTATGTTCGTAGTCTTTGTGTATTTCTGCCCGTGGTCTTTGTCATAAAGGCCGTAGAGTCCGCTGGCATGGAAGTAAGCGTACATGCGCGGAATGAACTTGTAGCCTATCTCGGCAGTGAATTCCGCCGGCGTCATGCCGTCGTGCTTGGTGCTTGCTCCGAACCCTATGTGTGCATACAGCCTTTCTGCGAAAAAGTTAGATGCGGCGTTGCCTGTTTCCTTCAGTCCGTTGTCGGCGTTTTGTGCCATGGCCGTCATTCCTAAAAGCACGAACGGCAGCAGTGCGAAAAGTCTTTTAAAAGTGTTCATAGTCGGTAATGTTTTTTATTTGATTAATCGTATTATGTCTTATTTGTCTGCGTATTCTTTGCACGACCTGTACTGCAAAGTTAAACCAGACGACAGTAACATCCAAATTTCCTGGCAACGAGTTTTTTGCTGCTGTTACATGTCATGGACTGATTATCAAGTACTTACATGCTTGTAACGCTGAAAATGTAACACTGTAAGATAGTGTTTTTATTACCGTTAAATAGGAAAGCCTGCTAATGTGGCCGAAGAATAATGCAGCCCACGGTTCGAAGCATGGATCATGGAGCAGGTAAACCATTGCCCGGGTGGAGCCTGTGTGTTGACGCTTTTCCGACAAGTAAATATTGCAGGGAAGGGCGGTTGTTGTGCCCTTAGTCATTCTTTTTTTAATAACAAACGAAGATTTATTGCGAAAAATTTGCAAATGCGAATTTTTATCATTAACTTTGCAGCGCAAGAATAAAGAAAAAGTGGAAAGTACAGATAATATAAAGAGTGCGGGTCTGAAAGTCACCCCCCAGCGCAAAGTGGTGTATGAAGCCATGATGGAATTGCGCCATGCGCCGATAGACGAAATAATAAAGTGTGTGCAAGCCAAGGACAGCGAAATAACAGTGTCCACGATATACCGGATTTTGGATTCGTTCTGTAAGGCCAACTTGCTGTCGCATGTGTTTAACCCCGGAGTGGGAAAAAGCTATTACGACATTACGGTAAAAGAGCACCACCATGTTTTCGAAGGTGAGCACATTATGGACTATATGGACGAAGGACTGTCAGAACTGATACGTCAGTACTTGAAGAATAAGGATTTTGCATCGGTTGACATCGACAAGATACAGGTGCAGATAACTATAAATAAAAACAAAGTCAAACAATAAAAATTAAAAACCTATGAGAAGTATCACGACTTTCGATTTGCAGTATGCACATCGTTTCTATGGCTTCCAAGGCGAAGCCCAGTATCTACACGGTCACACAGGAACATTGACAATAGAAGTTGAAGACACGGTTGAAAGCGGCGTAAACATGGTTTATCCGTGTAATGAAATCCAGAAAGTGGCATGGAACCTGTTGAAGAATTTCGACCATGCCCTGGTATTGCGCGAAGACGATCCACTTCTGCCCGCCATACTTGACGTGTATGAAAAGCAGGGCATAAAGAACGGCCATCCGCAGAACAAGATGAAGGGCGAGGCCTTCAAGACGGAGCTGGCAACTGCTTATCCGGATGCCCGTCTTGTGGTGACTAAGGAGACAATGACCGTGGAAGGGATGATAAAGATTGTCTATGACTTGCTGAAAGACAAGCTGAACATTGTAAAAATAACATTTACAAGCGGCGTGAACGCAGCATCGGCAGAGTTTGAAGCAAAGAGCAGCATAGACCGCTGCCCGCTCTGCGGAGTGGCAATGAACTCCGACGGTGTGTGTCCGAAATGCGGCTATCGTAAAAAATAACCGGTGCGGACTTGAACGTGAAATATGAGAATGATTGAGTATGGGTGGGAAAGTATGAAGTCTTTTCCACCCGTATTTGTTTAGCGCGGGTGGATAACGTTGAGGCTGGATGAATCGGTGCATATTTATAAGGTGGACTTGTCATTCCGGACTGTATGATAATATTATAATTGGAAGAGTGACTGGTTTTGTAATGAAATATTCTTCAGACTAGTGAAAAATCGGCGGAATATTTTGGTAGTCAAGAAAATAAACCGTAACTTTGCAGCCGCTATTAAAAGCATCGAATAAAAAATAAGTTTAACAATATAAAAAATTAAAGACAAAACATGATTATTGTACCAGTTAAAGATGGCGAGAACATCGAAAGAGCATTGAAGAAGTTTAAGAGAAAATTCGAGAAGACAGGCGTCGTTAAGGAGCTTCGCGCTCGTCAGCAGTACGACAAACCGTCTGTCATCAAGAGACTTAAGATGCAGCGCGCCATTTACGTACAGAAACTCAGAACTGCCGAGGAATAATATATTCCGTGTAGGGCTGACGGCTTGTTGTGCTTTCGTAAATTCGTTGCCATATCTATATAATAATGGTGGCGTTTTTATGAACGTAAGCTGTTTGTTTGAGGAAAAAGGCTCACAGGGGAGTTTGTAAGCTCCAATGTCATCCGAGATTGGATGTAGAGCATGAGAGATAAAGGAAACATTGTGGCTTCCGTCTTATGTCGGTTGGTGCGATGAGTTCCTTTTATCGTTTTGTCGTGATGTGAAGCATTTTGTGATTTTGAAACAACGGAAAGCGGTTTCATGCAATCTGTCCCGCTTTCCGTTGTTTTTTTGTTAGGGCTTGGAGTCTGAACCTTTTTCGTGTAAGGCGTTCTTTTCCGCCTGTTGTTTAAGCAGGTCGCGTATTTCGGTTAACAATTTTTCTTCTTTACTTGGCTCGGCCGGTTTTGCCGCTTCGGCATCTTTCTTTACGCCTTCGTTCTTCTTGACAAGCCTGTTAATGCCTCTTAGCATAAGGAAGACGCAAAGTGAGATGATTAGGAAGTCGAAAGTGGTTTGTATGAAATTGCCGTAATTGATGGTTGCCGGTGCAAGCTTTTCTATGCCCATGTCGAAAGCGGGCAGAGTTACTTTAAGGTCGGTCAGGTTGACGCCTCCTATGAGCCAGCCTACCGGAGGCGTTATGAGGTCGTTGACTATTGAAGACACTATTTTGCCGAAAGCTCCGCCGATGATTACGCCGACAGCCATGTCGACAGCGTTGCCTTTTATGGCGAACTGCTTGAATTCGTTTATTAGTTTACCCATGAGCTTTTCCGTTATTTTGTATTATGTGATGACCTTTACTGCAAAGATAAAATATTTTATGGCAAATTTGTCATCGGGTGCGTAAAAGTTGCTTATTTGTGATGCGGCTCCACTGCTGTAGCACCACACACCGCAGGCATGTGCTTTGCCGCGTTTGGAAAACGTGTGCTTTTGGTACGTTGCCCGGTTCGTTGTACCCAACTTGGTTTACGTATGGAAACCAATTGCCTTAGTGTAATAAAAAGTCTTCAGAAAATTTGGCGGTTTGGCTCAAATTTCGTAAATTCGTTGCCGAATAACATAAATGGCGACGGCTTTATGGATGTGAAGGATTTTTTGGACTACCTCAAGTTCGAGCGGAATTATTCCGCAAGGACAGTAGGGGAGTATGGTGACGACCTGAAAGAGTTTGAGTCGTTCTTCAAGAATCTGGATGCCGGCCTTACATGGGAAACGGTGGACTCCGATGTCATCCGTGACTGGATGGGGTTCATGATGGACAAGGGGAATGTTGCTACTTCCGTCAACAGACGTTTGAGTGCAGTGCGTTCCTTTTATCGTTTCGCCTTGTCGAGGAATTTGGTCGCCTCCGATCCTGCCCACGGGATAAAAGGCCCGAAGAAGGAGAAGCCCTTGCCGCAGTTTGTCAGGGAGAGGGATATTGAGGCTCTGTTCGATGAGGGCATGTGGAACATGGAACGTTATGATGACGTGTGCGCGCGTACTATGATATTGACTCTTTATGAAACAGGGGTGCGCATCTCTGAACTGTTGGGTCTTGACGATTCAGATGTGGACTTGTCCGCTTGTCAGATGAAAGTCCTTGGCAAGAGAAACAAGGAACGCATAATACCGTTCGGGACGGAACTGCGCGTGGCAATTGAAGGCTATATGTCGGCGCGTAACGAGTGCGTGGCTGGGAAATCACCGGCGTTGTTTCTTACGCAAAAAGGGGAACGGGTTACATACCAGCAGGCACGACGCATGGTGATGAACAATCTCGGTCGTGTGTGTACTTTAAGAAAACGCAGCCCGCATGTATTGCGGCATACGTTCGCTACGGCGATGCTTAACAACGGTGCCGGGCTTGAGAGTGTGAAGAAGTTGTTGGGGCATAGCCGGCTGACAACAACGGAAATATACACCCACACGACGTTTGAACAGTTGAAGAAAGTATATGAATCAGCCCATCCGCGGGCTTGATTGCCGGACGCTGTTAATTGCCGGCCGCCGAAACGGCAGGCAAGTCCGGTAAGTGAATATAATCAGCGGAGGTTTAACAGACTCTGCCGAGACCTTTAATTAACCTTTATAATAAAGAATAGGAGGGAATTATGGAAATCAGAATCCAGTCAGTCAATTTTGATGCTACGGAGCAGTTGAAGGCTTTCATCGAGAAGAAGGTTTCAAAATTGGAAAAATCTTACGAGGATATTCAAACAGTAGAAATAGGACTTAAGGTCGTGAAGCCGGCCACCGCGCTAAACAAGGAGACTAGCCTTACGGTTATGGTTCCGGGGTCGCGTCTTTTCGTTGAAAAGGTGTGCGATACTTTCGAGGAGGGAGTAGACCTATGCGTGGACTCAATGAAGGTGCAATTGGTGAAATACAAAGAAAAATTGCGGAATAATTAAAAAAAACCGCTAAAAGTTTTGGTGGTTCAAAATTTATGCCTATCTTTGCAGCCGTTTTAGGACACGTCCTTACAAACAAGCGCCTGACGGCTGCTTTGCTTGCCTCTTTAGCTCAGTTGGCCAGAGCACGTGATTTGTAATCTCGGGGTCGTTG
>ERZ772861.981-NODE-981-length-26749-cov-5.232899_pt1 | contig 26749 bp, 22 predicted proteins | sample MGYA00512135_ERZ772861 | MGnify/ENA primary metagenome ERZ772861 (study PRJEB29015, sample SAMEA2737700) | human gut metagenome | biome: human gut; feature: human-associated habitat; material: faeces | place: China | collected 2012 ...
ACTTCTTATTTCTGTTGTATTACAATCTTTTATTTTGAATTTAGATGCTTCAACATATGACTTTAAATCTATTAGAACGTTTGTACAATTATCCATTTCTATATAAGTTGAATTTCTTATTGATTCGGACATCCTTATATAATTAAATCTATCTACAGACCATTTGTACAAAGACTTAATAGGGCAATCAATATCTTCAAAACCAATACTATTAAACACATTTCCATTAATAGCATCAAATTTATTTCCGCGTCCATATTGCATGATGCCATTTTTGCCAGATAATCGACCTCCATTAAACTGATTTTCATTAATCCATAATCCCTTGCCTTCATCTGCTCCATTCACATCAAATACGATACAATCATCGCATTGTTCTATATGTTGCCACGTAAACACACAATATTGTATACCAGAGTATGTAGCATTTTCAGGATCTCCAGCATCAAATTTTACTCGCGGATACAAATTGATACCTTTATTAAAGTTTGATATTTTAAATATATTAAATGTGGCATTATATACATTATTACTCAATTTAATAGCGGAAGCATTTCCTAATGCTATTTTATTTCTATTTCGTAAAGAATGTATGTCCAATTGTATCCAATGTTTAGTTATAACAAAAGCATCATAGTTTCCGTTAGTTTCTACATTACTCAACTTAATAGTTTGATTTAATGTCTTTATCATAACAGGAGAAGCTAAATAATAACATCTTCCATTCCCCTCCCAGTTCAAAATATTAGAATTAAAACAAACATTAAAGATTGGTGCATTATCAAAATTTCCATCTCCAATAGCCCCCATCCATTCTACATAAAAATGATTTGAAAAATCTCCTTTAAATGATATTGATTTAAATATCTGATATAATCCGGCTCGTATATTAGTATTACAACCTTTTATACAGCCATTTTGTAAACTTCCGCCTTCAAACTGAAGTGTACTCCCTTGTGGAACAATTAATTCCCCACCATCCAAATCATAGTCATACTGAATAACATATGTTGTATTAGGCTCATTCATCATAGCTTGTGTTAATACATTTTTCCCCAATACAATATGTTTCCTTAAAATTTTATATCCCTTTCCACTAAAATCAAGAGGGTTATATTTACGGTCAGCTCGTTTTAAGACTCGTATTCCGTTTCCATTATCAACACTTGTAATATCTTCTTCATCAGCGGTACTAACTGTTTTACCTATATTTGACTCTGCTATGCAACGTTTAATCGTTCCTATTAAAGTTTCCGAATTAATACCTAATGAAAAAGTACTTGACATCTCTTCTTTTCTCCAAACTTTTACATCACTCCATGTACCTCCATTAAAAACCCATGTTTCTAAACTACCTGAAGCATTAATAAAAGAACAGCGTACATCCTTTTTTCTTAGTTCACTAGGAATTTTTGTTATAGCCATATTTAAAGTGTACTTGTTACTACCATTAATACCACCTTTAGGACACAAGACGGACACATTAATATCTCCAACCGACAAAAAATCATTACTTAACGATAACTCACCCAATAGAGTTCCGCCGTTCATCCTCATAGGGAATATGAAGATAAGGCAAAGCATTGTGTTTAGCACATAAGCTAATGAGATTCTATAATTTGTATTATACTGTTTCATATTAAAAAAATTCAGCAAATATATTGTATACTTGTAATCATCATTTTTGACTTAAAATAAAAAAGCATGACAGATTATTACCATCACGCTTTTACCTTAACTAACAAATAAATATGCATGCGTTTTCTTTTCTTTGAACATATTATAATCATCATTACAATGCGAAAATTCTATCTTTATGAAGTCTCCCAAGAGATTCTATCAAAGATTTGCTTCTATCCAATCAAGAGATTCTTTTCGCAATTTTCCCAAATTTATTTGTTCTTGTTCTTTATCATAAAAAGGATTAGCATGAGTAATTTCTTCATTTACTCTCAATCTACACTGATTCAATTTAACTTGCTCCAACAAGCTACTTTGTCTATCATCACCATTAGTCGGAGTTATTGACAATAAAGGAACACCGTAATTTAATGCAAAAGCAGTACCATGAAAGGAAGAAGTCACAACCAAAGATGCTTGGGCAAAATAATCAAGAAATTCCGATATAGTAGATTCTGTTGCATCTTCAATCTTCAAATTCTTTACATATGGATCGTGACCTTCGTATCCCTCCAATGCTATAATTTTACACTGCAACTTATCTTGATAATATTTTAACACATCATATATATACGGACACGGTTCGAAAGCATATCTTAGTAAATATAATAGTATATATTTTTCTGATTTCAAAGATTTCTTACGTAGAACATCCCACTGATTAGCACTAAGCAACAACGTTGGATCTAAAACTAATTGTGAATTTCTCAAGCCTAACTGTGACAAAATTTCTATACCATGCGCTTCTCTTACAGATAAAGCAGAAAACTTAGAAAGTTCTTTTCTAAATATTTCTATATATTTTCCATCTAATAATTTACATGCAAAACTAGATGCTATAGATATTTTCTTCTTATCCGTATGAGCAAATTCCAAAAGAAAAGTAGGGTCACAATTCGTGTATTTAGTATTCCATACTTGATCACTTCCTATAATATAAACATCATACATAGTACCTTCATTTTCTTCCATATCTTTCAGAGTACTATAAGGTGAGGTAAGATGAATATGGCTTTTTACAAATTTTTTCAAAAGTTTCGCCTTACGGTGTTTAGCTTTCAAGCCCAACCAATTTCCTACTTTACTTTTAAAACTCATTTCTGGTACTCCATGTCCTTTAGCCCATTCTCCTCTATTATGATCATAGTTAAGTACCCGACACTTATATCCAAACTGTTCTACAACACATTGCGTAGCATATGTTTGTAGAACACTGCCAAAATTAGGTACAGTAAAAATAGTTACTATCAGTGCTTGTTGCATATTATTATTTAAAGATTTTATTAAACTTCCCTATAATTCTACTAAAAAAGACCAATTGTTTCATTGAAACGGATTGTAATTTAGCAAAAAAAATAACAAATGACCATCCCATAGGATATTTTATCTTAGTTTTTATTTGCCCTTCTGCTACTCTTGCAAATGGATACTCAACTAATTCACAATTCACATTATTCAACACATCCATTCCTTGTTGAGTAAATGCAACGCAAGCGGTTACACCTTTGTCTTCTTTAGCATAAGTCTCTCCCCACATATCACCAATACGAATATCTGCAGATGAATGATCATATTTGAATTTACAATATTTATAACATGCTTTACCCAAGCAGTTATTACCTAAAAACATATTATAAAAGGTATCTCCTTGGGTCCATCGAGAATTAACACATCCTTTTTTCTCTTTTATTAATAAATTGTAAGAATCATACCAATCAACAACTTCTCCTCTATCTAATGGACTAATAGTCATCGCCCATGAATCATGCCATCCGTTCTGTTTGTTTCTCCAGGACACAAAATCTATATTTCCCAATTTATCCTGTTGTTCCTTAATATATTTATCCCAAACAAATTTACTTGGCACACCGTGACAAAAAAAGTCCAATAACACAAAATTTTCCTGACACTTCATTTTATTGATATAACGGCGAAGCGAATCTATCTGACAAGGAGTTCCAGAAACCAAAAATTTGTCCTTTCTATTGATCTCCTTAAATCCTGACAATGTATAGCTTTGGATATACTTACTCCCCATAGATAAAATAAACTCATCTACAGAAGAAGCGACATAATGTTCGGCTTTAGCTCTTTTAACATCATATTTTACCCCTATAGCTTTATACCCCTTGCCAATCAGATATCTCCCAATTTCGAATCCAACGCCACCACTAGCACATATATGCCGCACACTTTTTTCCTTACTCCATGCTCCATAAGAAACTTTTGGAAGTTCATTCAAAGCTATTTCTGAGTGATTATAAGAACACACTTCAAGGCACAATCCACAATTTACACATTTGGCTCCATCTGTAATATAAGGTTCATAGAAACCATTAGAATTAAGACGAACGTCAATTATCTTTTTAGGACAAGCAATTGCACAAACAGCGCAACCATAACATGAATGTATATGAGAAATATTATTCATTAATATAATTTTTAATCATTTTTTCAAACGTTTTTACCAACAAAATACTACTATTTTCTCTTTAGAAATTTAGTTCGTATTGTTCGCATAACCATTTCTTTTTCACTTTTACACGTTCCACAAACATATATTATACAGCACATAATAGGCACAAATAATATAAATAAAAGCAATCTATAATATCCTCCTGTTCCTGCATAGATGTATAAGGCTATAGGTAAAGATAATGCTGTTACAAACACAATGGGAAATATCACCTCCCTAACATAGTTACGAATTGAGAATTGCAAGTAATATTTAACAAACAAGACACGAACTCCGATTGTAAAACCTGTAATAACAATTTGTATAATTAAGACTACACTTGGAACATATCCATACATTAAAAACAAATAACTAACAGGTAAATTCAATAATAAGCAAATACCAGTAACAATTTGAAATCTTTTAATTTTTCCACCTGCTTGCATGGCTGCCCATAATGGTCCTGTTAAAGAGTCAACCAAACAAAATACAGAAGTTAATATCGCAAAAACAGCTGTATGCTTAGGAGGATTTTCTAACCATATCTCTAATATTAAGTCAATATTGAAAATTATAGGAAATACAATTATCAACATTAAAAAATAGGAATATTTAGATATACGGTATACCAATGTTTTAAAATATTCATAATCACCCAAAGCATAAGATTTTACTATTTGAGGATTAACAGCCAACTGCAAATTTCCAATAAAAGAAACAACAGCATTACGTATTTGATTGGTAATACCTAATACTGCATTGATCGATACTCCCCCAAAAAGATTTAAAATTATATTAGTTCCTTGCTTATAGCCCACATCTGCCAATCCGCCAAATAAATTCCAGACAGAAAAGCTCGTTAATTCCACAAAAAGTTTTTTATTTGTTTTCAAATAAAATTTATTAGCTACAAGAAACCTATGACAATAATACCAATAAGCAATATCGATAATAATAACAACTAGCAACAATAAAACAGAATAAACAACTAGTTTATCACCTGATGTTATTGCCAATACCCATACAACCAACAGCTTTAAGAATGTTTCCACAATACTTATATAGGCAAAGAAGGCCATCCGCTCATTAGCTATAATACTAGCATTATAAGGAATACGAATAATATTCACACTGGTTGTAGCAATCGCTAACTGATAAATTACATTGGTAGCATACATTCTATCCACAGGAATTTCCAACTTAGTATTTACAAACCAAAGTCCAACCGTTTCTGCAACAAAAACAATAAAAAGAATTAAAATAAAATGAGAAAGAAGTGAAGTAGAGAAAATAGACTGGATATATTTTTCATCTCCTTTTCCGATGGCTACGCTCAAATACCGCTGCGTAGCGGTAACCATGGCATTACTTAAAAAAGAGAATAATACAACTACACCAGCCACCAAATTATAAATACCAAAATCTTCTACCCCTAATTCATTCAGAATAACTCTACTGGTATATAAAGAAACCACCATGATAAGAATCATTCTAAAATAGAGTAACAACGTATTTTTAGCTATTCGTTTACTATTTGACTCTTGATTAGACATACTCTAAATTTATTAATAACAAAATTATTAAAAACAACTACTTAGCGAAACAGTACAACCCATTCTATTGCCTATGACAATAATCACTAATAGTTCTTCTTTTATTTCTTTATTATAAAATGATATTATTCTAAAATCAAGTTCTGCAAATAGCAAACTAAATCGGCACAACAATACTTGTAGTCTATATAAAAAATATAAATCAGCAATCTTAAACTTGTAATCTACAAAAAACAAAAGACTCCAGAAAAATAAATCCTAGAGTCTTTATAACTGTGCCTTGTACACCCTCAGGGATTCGAACCCTGGACCCACTGATTAAGAGTCAGTTGCTCTACCAACTGAGCTAAGAGTGCGTTTCTTTTTCGATTGCGGGTGCAAAGGTAGGTTCTTTCTTTGAAACCTGCAAGAAAAAATCTATTTATTTTTTTATCTTTTGTTCGCTGTTTTTCTCTTCTCCCTTGAAATCAAACAATTAAAAAAGGGAACAGAATCAAAAAATCTGCTCCCTTCCTTTTTTTATGGCTTATACCAATTGATATTCGTCGGTATGATACAAATACGGCATGTGTACCTGTTTATATTCGAAGAGTTCTTCCGGTTTGAAGAAACGGTTGATTTCTTCGATGGCTGTTTTAGGAGAATCCGAAGTATGAACGATATTTTCCTGTGAACTGACACTGAAGTCTCCCCGGATTGTTCCCGGTATGGCAACGCGTCCGTTGGTTGCTCCGGTCATGGAACGCACAACCTGAATCGCATCCACTCCTTCGTAACAGCATACGATTACCGGAGATGCCATCATGGAATTTTTTACACGTTGGAAGAATGGTTTTTCACTGAGGTGGGCATAATGCTCATTAAGCAGTTCGTCCGTCAGTTGCATCATTTTCATACCAGCCAGTCGAAGGCCTTTCCGTTCAAAGCGAGTAGTGATTTCTCCGATTAGTCCGCGTTGTACAGCTGACGGTTTCAGAATAACGAGAGTTTTTTCCAGACTCATAATGGTGTTATGTTTTTAAGATTAATACAAAGTGTTTTCATGCCACATTCTGTCAGTAGCGGAATATGACGTGCCAAATATACGATTAATTTTGAAAAAGGAGTCAGTTTGGGAGAAAAAAATGCGGTGCATCGTTACTTCCCGCCCGGGCGGTTGTGAGTATACGGTGCACCGCATTTGAAAAATGTATTGTCCGGCAGTCCGGTTCTTATTCGAAGCAGTAAAGTTCCGAAGGGCTGGTCCGTTTCAGGGGAATGACCTGCAAATCCTGTCCTGTCAGAATTCCCCGTTCCTTCAATGCCATTTCTACGGTCTTGTAAGCCAGTTCCGGGTGATTGTTGTCTTTACTCAGATGACAAAGCCACAGGTACCGGAGTCCTTCGGGTTTATGATTCGCTATATAGTCCGCCATTTCCCGGTTGCTCATATGGCCGTTCGGTCCGGCAATGCGTTCTTTCAGGTGAGCAGGATAAGGCCCCATTCTTAGCATGGTCTCATCATAATTGGCCTCCAGAACCAGATAATTGGCCATGCCGATATAATGTGCGGCAGTCTCGGTGATATGCCCGATGTCCGTCAGGAAAGCAAAAGTCTTTCCGTCAATCGAGATACAGTAACCTACATTGTCTGTACCGTCGTGAGGCACTTCGAAGCAGGTTATCTGAAAATCCTTCAGTTGCATGATTTCTCCTTTTCGGATGAAATGCGTATGTGCTTCATCCAGCTTTTCGGTCATGCAGTAACTCCGGTTGATGCCCTGATGTACTTCAGGGGTAGAATATATCGGAATGTTATGTTTGCCCGCCAGGTGCCCGACAGCTTTGATATGATCAGCATGATCGTGAGTGATGAAGACAGCCCGGATCAGTCCCATGTCCAGTCCTCTTTCCTTGAAAACTTTTTTAATGGTGCGTATGCCTATTCCCGCATCAATTAATATGGCGTCTGTGTCTGTAGCCAGATAGTAGCAATTGCCACTGCTCCCGCTGGCCAGGCTCATGAATTTTACTTTCATTGCAATAATTTTTTTTCGATAAGGGAACGCAAAGATAATAAGATGCCGCGGATTTCCATCATTTATGCGTATATTTGCCCCCGATTTTTTAACGTATAGACCGATGAAGCCACAATTGTTGATTGGAGCCCCTACTTCCGGAAGCGGAAAGACAATGTTTACTTTGGGATTGCTGCGTGCATTGAAGAAGCGCGGTTTGAAAGTTCAACCCTATAAAGGCGGTCCTGACTATATAGATGCGCAGTACCTTACGATTGCTGCCGACAGGGATGCAGTGAATCTGGACACGTGGATGGCTTCGTCGACTCATGTCCAGTATGTCTACAACCGGTATGGAGAAAAGGCCGATGTCTGTGTGGCAGAAGGGATGATGGGGCTTTACGACGGCTATTATCAGATGAAAGGCAGTTGTGCCGAGATTGCAGGCTTGCTGAACATTCCTGTAGTGCTGGTGGTCAATGCGCGTGCAGCGGCCTATTCCGTTGCCCCGGTACTTTACGGATTCAAGCATTTCCGTTCTTCCGTCCGGATTGCCGGTGTGGTGTTCAGCCAGGTCTCTTCCTCTTCTCATTTTGCCTGTCTGAAGGAAGCATGTTCCGATGCCGGTCTGGAATGTCTGGGCTATCTGCCTTATTCGGAAGACCTGCGGGTTCCTTCCCGTCATTTGGGGTTGACCCTGACCGTCAGACAAAGCATGGATGAACTGGCAGAGAAAGCTGCAGCTTTGGTCGAGCAATATATTGATGTCGACAAATTGCTGAACCTGTGTACACGCATCTTCCCGTGCCGTTACACCTTGCCTTATACTTCCGAGCAGGGAGTCGAAGCCATGGAGACGGGACGCCGGAAAAAGATGCGTATCGCCGTGGCCCGAGATCCGGCCTTTAACTTTATCTATCGGGAGAATCTGGACCGGCTGGCAGAAAGTGGAAATCTGACTTTTTTCAGTCCCGTTTATGGCAGTGATCTGCCGGATGCGGATCTGGTATACCTTCCGGGCGGATATCCGGAACTGTTTGCCCGCCAGCTGCATCGCCGGAAACGGATGATGCAACAACTTCGCGATTACGCGGAAAGCGGAGGAAAAGTCTTTGCTGAATGTGGAGGCATGATGTTTCTGACCCGTTCGCTGACAGCCCGTAAAGGAGGAACAGCTTATCAGATGACTGGTCTTCTGCCGGTTGACTGTACCATGGAAAATGCGCGTCTGCATCTGGGATACCGCCGGATGGACTATCAGGGCGTTTCCCTGCGCGGCCATGAGTTCCATTATTCTTCGATTGCCGAACCCGACACGCTCCCGTCCGTCACGCCGTTGTATAATGTGAAAGGCACGGAAGTCTCAACTCCGTTATACCGTTATAAAAATGTCATAGCCGGATACACCCACTGGTATTGGGGAGAAGCCGATTTGTGGAAACTCTGGGATTAAACCAATTAAAGCTTATGCAAAATCAGAAACTACATCCTGTCATGCTGGCCGGAACCGGAAGCGATGTGGGAAAAAGTGTCCTGGCAGCGGCCTTGTGCCGTATTTTTCTGCAGGACGGATACCATCCAGCTCCTTTTAAGGCCCAAAACATGGCACTCAATTCATACGCCACCCCTCAGGGGCTGGAGATCGGACGCGCTCAGGCCGTTCAGGCTGAAGCCGCAGGTGTACCCTGCCATACAGATATGAATCCTCTGCTGCTGAAACCCTGTTCCGATCAGACCTCACAGGTTGTTTTGAACGGAAAGCCCATCGGCAACAGAGATGCCTGGGATTATTTCCGGGGTAAAGGCTTCGAAACCCTTCGTACTGAAGTCTGTGCTGCTTACGACCGGCTGGCATCCCGTTACAATCCGATTGTGCTTGAAGGAGCCGGCAGCATTTCCGAGATCAATCTTCGCGATAAGGACCTGGTCAATCTTCCGATGGCCCGCCATGCCGGTGCCGATGTATTCCTGGTGGCCGACATTGACCGTGGCGGCGTATTTGCCAGTGCATACGGTTCCGTTGTTCTTCAGACCCCGGAAGACCGGAAGCGCATCAAGGGAATAATTATCAACAAATTTCGGGGAGACCTGCGTTTGTTCGAGTCCGGGATCCGACAGATGGAATCCCTTTGCGGCATTCCTGTGCTGGGAGTAATTCCTTATTACAAGGATATCCATATCGAAGAAGAAGACTCACTGGAACTGGTACAGAAACAACGTGCGGCCGTACAGGGCAAGGTCAATATCGCCGTCGTGCTGCTCCGTCATTTGTCAAACTTTACGGATTTCAATATGCTGGAACGCGATGAGCGGGTCAATCTTTACTATACCAACAATACAGACGATCTTCTGAAAGCAGATATCATTCTGCTTCCCGGTACCAAGAGCACTCTGGACGATCTTTATGAACTGCGCCGTAACGGAGTGGCCCAGGCCATTCTTCGTGCCCATCGGGAAGGAACGATGGTGATGGGAATCTGTGGCGGCTATCAGATGATGGGCCGCGAAATCTGCGATCCCGAAGGTGTGGAAGGCAGTTTGACCCGACTGCCGGGACTGGGACTGCTGCCTATGCAGACAGTCATGCAAAAAGAAAAAGTTACCCGTCAGGTCCGTTTTACACTCGCCGGTGCCACCGGAGCAGGGCAGGGGTATGAAATCCATAACGGAACCACACTTCCGGTTGAAGGCGAAACCTATACCCCCTTTACCCGGCTGGAAGACGGAAGTCCCGAAGGCTCTATGTCCGGTTCCCGCTGCGTAGGGACTTACATTCACGGCATTCTGGACAACCCCTCCGTCATCGACTGGCTGGTAGCCCCCTATGCCGGGAAAAAAGCCGTATCTTCGCCGGATTATGCGGCCTATAAGGAAGAACAATACAATAAGCTGGCAGACCATGTGCGCTCGCACCTCAATATGCCGTTAATTTATCAAATACTGACAGCCCATGATTGACGGACACGGAGACGACGCTTACCGCTACGGACACATACGGGTAAACTTCAGCTCGAATGTATATACCCATGTAAACCATGATTCCCTGAACGGTTATCTGTTCCGGCAGATGGCCTGCGTCCGTACCTATCCCGAGCCGGAACCTTATACTCTGGAGCGCGAGCTGGCAGCCCGTTATCAGGTATCCCCGGAGAATGTCTGTGTCACCAATGGAGCCACCGAAGCGATCTATCTGATTGCCCAGGCCTGGCGGGGAAGCCGTTCAGCCATTCTGATGCCGACTTTCAGTGAATATGCCGATGCCTGCCGTCTGCATGCCCACGAGGTTGAGTCCGTGTTTACCCTGGATACCCTTTCCGGCAGAACTTCCCTTGTCTGGCTCTGCAATCCGAATAATCCCACGGGAGAAGTTCGTCCGGCTGACCGTTTGCGCCGGCTGATCGAGGAACATCCCCGTCAGCTCTTTGTCATCGACCAGTCCTATGAAGCCTTTACCTTGAAGGAAGTTCTGGGGGTAGGAGAGACTGCGGCCTTACCCAATGTCCTGTTGCTTCATTCTATGACCAAACGCTTTGCCGTTCCCGGTCTCCGTCTGGGATATCTCACCGGACATAAAGACCTGCTTCAGAAACTGCGGCGCTACCGGATGCCCTGGTCTGTAAATGCCCTCGCCATCGAAGCCGGAACCTATCTGCTCCGTCATGTGTCTGCCTATCAGCTGGATCTGAATGCCCTGCTTGCCGAACGCCAGCGGGTAGCCGGAGAACTGGAAAAGCTGGGCGGGATCGAAGTATGGCCTTCCGATACCCACTACATGCTGCTCCGTCTGCGTGGCGGCAAAGCTTCCGCCCTGAAGGAATGGCTGGCAGACACCCATGGCCTGCTGATCCGTGACGCATCTAATTTTGAAGGGCTCGACGAAGGCTTTTTCCGTATTGCCGTCCAGACTCCGGAAGAAAATAACCAGTTAATTACCGCAATTAAAGAATGGATGTATCAATATTGATATTCGCACTTCCCCTTGTGGCCGGAGTGCTTTTGGACAAACTGCTGGGCGATCCGTTGTGGCTTCCGCATCCGGTGGTCGGTTTCGGAAAACTGATTGCCTTTTTCGAACATCGTCTGAATCATGGAACCGGCCGGAAGTTCAAAGGGGCCTGTGTTGCCGCAGGCCTTGTTACGCTCACCTGGCTGTCTGCAACCCTCCTGTTGCAGTATGCCTGGCAGATAAGCCTCGTTTTATACGTTTTTCTGGCCGCTACGGGCGTTTTCTATTGTCTGGCGGGTAAGACATTGATTGACGAAGTCCGGATGGTATTTGAGGCCGCAGACCGCTCTCTTGAAGAAGGCCGCCGTCAGGTAGCCCGCATTGTCGGCCGTGACACCTCCGGACTGACCGATACCGAAGTCCGTACAGCAGCTCTGGAGACTTTGGCTGAGAACCTCAGTGACGGTGTGATTGCCCCCCTGTTCTGGTATCTGTTGCTGGGCGTCCCCGGCATGCTGGCCTATAAGATGGTCAATACCCTTGATTCCATGATCGGTTACCGTAATGAACGCTATCGTGCTTTCGGGTGCTTTGCGGCCCGTCTGGATGATGTAGCCAATTATCTGCCAGCCCGTCTGACAGCTTTTCTGATGGTTCTGGTTACCGGCCGTTTGTCCCTCCTCCGTTTTGTATTCCGTTATGGCCCCCGCCATGCCAGTCCCAATTCCGGATATCCGGAAGCTGCTCTGGCCGGAATTCTGGACTGTCGTTTTGGAGGTCCCCATCAGTATTTTGGCGAATGGGTTTACAAACCCTTTATAGGCAGCCACGAACGTCCGCTTACTTCTCGCGATATGCAAACTGCCATTCGTATCAACCGCCGGGCAGAGTTGCTTATGCTCTTGATCATGCTTTTTCCCGGGTGGCTCGTTTCTTGACCGCCTCTGTATTTACAGGCGGTCAATTTCTTCCGGGAATTATCGTTATTTCTGTAAAACTCTTGTGCGTTTGACAATAATATTGTTAATTTTGCACTATCGTAATATTTGTTACGGTAATGCACATTACGGTTAAAGCTTATAATAATGAGATTTTTTGATAGAGAAGCAGAGTTTGAAAAACTCAGAGAAATTGAGGAGTTATCTCAGGAGGTTGCTCAGTTTACCATTATAACCGGCAGACGTCGTATTGGTAAAACAGAGTTGGTGAAGCAGTTTTATGCAAGAAAAACGTTGCTATACTTTTTTGTTGCCAGGAAAGCGGAAACTGATCTTTGTGACATATTCATTGAAGAGATCCGGACGAAACTTAACATTCCGATGATTGACAGCAAGGGAATAACTTTTGCTACCGTGTTTAAGTTTATCATGGAGTTGTCACAGAATCAGCATATTACTTTGTTTATCGATGAATTTCAGGATTTCTTCAGGGTAAACTCTTCCATTTATTCTGATATGCAAAATATCTGGGATAGTTACAAGAGTACAGCGCATATTCATCTTATTGTAGCAGGTTCTGTAAATACTTTGATGAACAAGATATTTAAGGATAAGAAAGAACCACTGTTTGGGAGGCAGACAGGTACAATGCATGTCCGGCCTTTCCGGCCATCAGTCCTGAAAGAAATCATGTCTGAGTATTGTCCTGAATATAAAAAGTCAGATTTGCTGGCTCTATATACATTAACAGGCGGAGTTGCTAAATATGTTGAGTTGTTTATTGACCATAAGAAGTTTACAGAGAAAACAATGCTGAACATGTTTTTTGAGCGTGATTCCTATTTTTTATCAGAGGGCAAAAATATGCTGGTTGATGAGTTTGGGAAAGACTACGGAATCTATTTTTCTATTCTTACTCTTATTTCACAGGGGAAGACTACGAGATCAGAGCTGGAGAATGCCCTTAATATCAAGGAACTGTCGGGATATTTAAAGAATTTGAGTGAAGAGTATGGTCTGATAAGCAAGAAGCAGCCTCTCTATGAGAGATCAGTCAATAAGAATGTGCATTATACCATTGAAGATCAATTTCTGAGATTCTGGTTTCGTTTTGTGTATAAATACTCTCACATTATTGAGGCAGGAGCAAACGAGAAATTAAAGTCCATTGCCGAGAGAGATTTTCCGACAGTGAGCGGCAAATCTCTTGAATGTTATTTTATGGAGGTGCTGAAGGAGCAGGGCTGCTATACTCGTCTTGGTTATTGGAACGACCGAAAAGGAGAAAATGAGATTGATATCATTGCCGAAGATGAAGTGGACAACAAGATCGAATTCATTGAAGTAAAAAGGCAATCAAAGAATTTCGATGAAGAGTTGTTAAAATCCAAGGCGGCAACTTTCATGAAAGCAGTAGGTCCTTATGAAGGCTATGAGATCTCGTATAAGGGTATTTCTATCGATGATATGTGAGTATGAGCAAGTTATATCGTTTTCTGCCAGCTTTGCCACCCTATATATAAACTTATAGGGGAAAGTGCGGACAGAAATGTAACTATTTTTGTCCGCACTAACTATAATAGTTTAAAAGAAGCCTGGCAAAGCTGGCAGAAATTCGGGAACAGGGCTCACTCTGGTGATTGTAATCCGTTGATAATTATTTGCTTGAGGGATCTCTTTGAGGAGTGGAACAGAATGCTTGTTATTTTCTTTATGACTTTTATACGAAACCTATTTTATTTTTTGTATATTTGTAACAAATAACGCGAAACATGAATATCCAGAAATTACAAATAAAAGACTTTAAGTGTTTTACTGAATATGAACTGGAACCTGCTCCTGAAACAACAATCATTATTGGTAGAAATGGAGCTGGAAAAACAAGTATTCTTCAGGCTTTTAAAATTGGATTGAGTTTTATCTTCGCCAATGACAAGTCGTTAGGTAATGATTTCCTTTCTGCTGGAAATCCTTCACTTAAAGTAATTTCATACGAACCGGGGGATTATCGTTTGGACACTGCTACAAGGACGTATGCTCCTTCTGCAAATATCCACGGGGAGGCTCAATATGGTGAAAAAAAATTGTCATGGGATATGTACAAACGCTCTGTGGCAGGAGCAGCACTTTATAGTTCCAGATACAAAATAGCTTTCCAGACATTCATGAATGCTTGGAAAAATGAAGGAGAAGAGTTGCCTCTATTGGCGTACTATTCGGATTCGTTTCCTCACAAAGATGTAAAGGAAACAAAATATGCGCTGGATATTATCCAACAAGAATACATGCCTAGAAATTTCGGGTACTATCAATGGGATATGGAAGCAGCGTGTGTATCAATCTGGGAGATAAGACTGAGCAACAAACTGGCTCAACAAATGCCGCTATATACACCGGCTATGCGACTAGCTGTTAAGTTACAAGAACTGGAAAATCAATATTCCAAGGAGGAACTGGAGGTAAATGAGGAGTATCTGTCTGCAAGAGCTGACATGGAACGTATTCAGAAGAATATGGAACCTCTGGCTAAAGAAACGGATTACATAACTGGCCGATTGCAAAAGTTTATATCTGGACTTCCCGCACTAAAAGGTGAGGGGTATGAGATTGATTACCTTATTCCTAACCAGACGGAACAGGGATACCAACTTACCATCGTCTTCAAAAATGGAAAAATAGAACAATTCCAGCATTTGCCTGCCGGATACAGAAGATTGTATGCCATGGTACTGGACATTGCTTACAGAGCATATATCCTGAATGGTGAAAAGGAATCGGCAGGCATCATCATGATAGACGAAATTGATTTGCACTTACATCCGTCACTAGAACAATGTGTTGTTCAAAGTTTACGTGATACATTCCCCAGAATACAATTTATCATGTCAACTCATTCCGTAGCAGTAATCTCTAATCTGAATACTGCAGAAACAGACGAAAGAGGCAATTTTTTGAACAAGATTCTCATCATGCAGGAAGGACAGACCCAGGCAGAGGTTTTGCCTAACATTTATGGCATTGACTATACAGCAGCTTTACGTGATTTCATGGATACACCTTCCAGAAATCTGGAAATAAGAAAAAAAATGGATGAATATCTCACCTATTATGCTTTGGGGCTGGAAAAAGAAGCTGAGTCCATACTCAATGAAATTAAAAAGATAGTGGGAACAGACGTACATCCTGTTTTGGAAGAATTGGACAGAAAAAAAAGGAACTATGAGATACATCGATAAATACAGGCTAAGAATACAGGCCCACCACATTAATGTAAGGTTTCTTAAGGATTGTTACGCTGGAGATATAAACCATCCATGTCCGAGTCCAGACAACCCGATGGGGAGCTTTGAGGATTTCAAGAAAAAACAATACAGAGAATCTAATAACTATGATCACGGGTGGAAAAACTTACTGCTGGAGGAGCAGGACTGTCGCTGCTGCTACTGCATGAGACGACTTAATTCAACCGCAGGAAAAATTAATTACGAGCATATAATTCCACGTGAATGTAAAGGGGATGAAGGACTGAACGAATACAGCTATTATGCAAGTCATGCACCAGCCCTTCATGATTTGGTTGAAATGGCTGATGTTTTCACCATGAAAAAATTTACTACGCAGGAAGATATTGAGCAAGAACCGAAAATGCCTCATATTACGGCTTTGGCAAATCTTGCCGCTGCATGTAATGGCAAACGTAATAGTTTGTCTACTTACGGTTGCTGTTGTAACAATACGAGAGGAAATAAGAGGATGATGCCTGTCATGCTGATGCCTGATGCGGATGAAAACGTAAATTATGACGCGAATGGTATTCTTACTATCACGAACAACGACGGAACGTTGGATGCCATCATCCAGGAGTTGAATGATGATACCTTAAAAGAAGTCCGGGCCGTATGGGCTCGTCTCTGCCAGGTTCAAATAGATTTAACTATAGTCCGCTCCTTCTCTCTGAGAGAAAGAATTGAATGGTTTAAACGAGCATATCATGTGACGGATTTTACCTCTCTTCCTACTGAAGTGAGACGGTATGCCGGGGAAATCACTTCCAATGGGTCTGATTTTTATTGGAATTTATTGTTGGATTATGATTGGTTCTATAATTATTACTTTATAAAGAAATGAAAGGAACCAGTTTAAAACAAGCCTGGCAAAGCTGGCAGAAATTCGGATACAAGATTCACTTCAGGCCTGAATGATATCAGATCAGATGCGAATATCCCTATTTACAGGCGGTCAATTTCTTCCGGAGACAGTCCGGTGATGTCTGCAATGTCCTGAGTGGGGAATCCCTTTGCTTTCATCCGGATTGCATTTTGCCGGCGCTCTTCCTGCCGTCCTGCTTCCAGGCCTTCCGCTCTTCCTTCCGCTCTTCCTTCTGCTCTTCCTTCCGCTCTGCCTTCTGCTCTGCCTTCCGCACGTTCCGTATTGATATTGTCTCTCAGGATCACAATATTATCCAGATGGCGGTAATAAGCTTTCAGTTCATCCTTGCTCATGCGGTCCAGTTTCAGCCTTTCACGTGCAGCATTCAGTCCCGGAGCCTGTGCCTGATCTGGAATTTCTCCGGTATTGAGATAATAGATCCATTCTTCCAGCGGTGTTTGGGCAACCTGATTGAAATCGTTCACTTTCAGGATATAATATTCCGGATATAACTGGCTGACTGTGTCGACCTTAAACGTCTGGCGCTGGAATGGAGATAATTCCAGTATATCGTTCTGGTGTATTCCCCGGAATTCTGTTTTTCCGTGATATACAATATCCTTTCCATGCCCTAATGAGAAATAGACAATGTTGATACTATACACTTTTCTTACCTTGTCGTAGCCTTCTCCCCGGTTGATATATTCAGTCACCAGTTTTGAAGTACCGAAGAGCATACGCTGAAAGTAAGCATATTCATTGTTGTTCTGGATTTCAATCAGCAGCAGAGTCCCTTTGGAGTCCTCGGCCAGCAGATCCACCCGGTTATACTTGTCAAATTCCTCTTCCTGATTGCTTTCGCTTTCAAGCAGTTTCTGTATTTTGATCCGGTCACGGAGCAGTGTCGTCAGAAAACCTTCCAGTACGGCAAAGTTAGCCTTGTTTCTCAGCAGGCGTTTCATAGCCCAGTCAAAACGGATGTAATTACTCATAATCTTGTGAATTTAAAGGAATAGTACAAAGATAAGATTTTTAGATGAAACAGACAACTAATGAGCAAGTTATATCGTTTTCTGCCAGCTTTGCCACCCTATATATTTGTCCGCACTAACTATAATAGTTTGAAAGAAGCCTGGCAAAGCTGGCAGAAATTCGGGGAAAGGACCCGCTCTGGTAATTGTAAACCGTTGATAGCTATTTACTTGAGGGCGTTTTTGATCAGCAGAAAATGGTGCGGAACAAAATTGCGGAACAAATACAGTTCAGGCCCTCTTCCCAAAAAAGTTTCGGAGAAGAAGGCCTGAATGATATCAGATCAGATGCGAAAGAAATTACTCCAGATTATTCTTCCCAGTCCGTTCCAGCTCGTCAATAACTTTCAACAAATATTGGCCATACTGGTTCTTCAGCATAGGCTTCGCTACTTCCCGTAACTTGTCGGCAGTAATCCATCCTTTCCGGTAAGCAATGCCTTCCAGACAAGCCACTTTCAGTCCCTGTCTCTTCTCAATTACTTCAATGTAAGTAGAAGCCTCTGCCAGTGAATCGTGGGTGCCGGTGTCTAGCCAGGCAAAACCTCTGCCCAGTGTCTGCACCTTCAGTTCTCCGTCTTCCAGGAAGCGTTGGTTCACAGTCGTGATTTCCAGTTCTCCACGGGCGGAAGGCTTGATGTTCTTAGCCACTTCCACTACTTTGTTAGGATAGAAATACAGACCTACCACTGCATAGTTTGATTTCGGATGCTGCGGCTTTTCCTCAATGCTCAGACAGTTGCCATCCTTGTCAAAGTCAGCCACTCCGTAACGTTCCGGATCGCTTACCCAATATCCGAATACAGTAGCCTTTCCTTCTTCCTCTGCCGTGCGTACAGCTTCGCGAAGCATGGCAGTAAAACCACTTCCGTGGAAGATGTTGTCACCCAGTACGAGGCAGGCTGCATCGTTTCCTATGAATTTCTCTCCGATGATGAATGCCTGTGCCAGTCCGTCCGGTGAAGGCTGTTCTGCATATTCCAGTCTGATACCAAAGTCACTTCCGTCTCCCAGCAGACGCCGGAAAGCCGGCAGGTCGTTTGGAGTGGAAATGATCAGGATCTCCCTGATTCCGGCCAGCATGAGGACAGAGAGGGGATAATAAATCATCGGTTTGTCAAACACTGGCAATAACTGCTTGCTGACACCTTTCGTGATGGGGTAGAGGCGTGTTCCGCTTCCCCCTGCCAAGACAATACCTTTCATAGTTGTGTGTGATTATCGGTTCTGATACATACTTTCGTAATACTTCTGATAGTCCCCGCTGGTTACGTTATCCATCCATTCCTGGTTGTCCAGATACCATTTTACGGTTTCCTCAATACCTTCCTCAAACTGCAGGCTCGGTTCCCATCCCAGCTCCCGCTGCAGTTTCGTAGAGTCAATGGCATAACGCATGTCATGTCCCTTCCGGTCAGTCACGTAAGTGATCAGATCCATGTCAGCTCCTTTGGGACGCCCCAGCAGGCGGTCTACGGTTTTTATCACCGTCTTGATGATATCAATATTCTTCCATTCGTTGAATCCGCCGATATTGTAAGTATCTGCAATTTTGCCTTTGTGGAAAATCACGTCAATGGCCCGTGCATGATCTACTACATACAGCCAGTCGCGTACATTTTCTCCCTTACCATATACCGGCAGCGGTTTACGGTGACGGATATTGTTGATGAACAGCGGAATCAGTTTTTCCGGGAACTGGTAAGGACCATAGTTGTTGGAACAGTTGGTTACAATGGTCGGCATGCCGTATGTATCGTGAAAGGCACGTACAAAGTGGTCACTGCTGGCCTTGCTGGCAGAATACGGACTGTGCGGATTATATTTCGTATCCTCATAGAAGAAATCCTGTCCGTATGCCAGATGATGCTCTGCTGAAGAAGCCGTAGTGGTAAACGGCGGTTCGATTCCTTCCGGATGCGTCATTTCCAGAGCTCCGTATACTTCGTCTGTAGAGATATGATAGAAGCGTTTGCCTTCATAACCTTCCGGCAACCCTTCCCAGTATACCTTGGCAGCCTGCAGCAGCGAAAGCGTTCCCATCACATTTGTCCGTGCAAAGGTAAACGGATCCTTGATACTGCGGTCTACATGACTTTCCGCAGCCAGGTGAATGATTCCATCAATATGATACTGCTGCATCAGTTCCAGCATCTTGTCATAATCACAGATGTCTGCCTTGACGAAAGTATAGTTTTCCTTGTTCTCAATATCCTTCAGATTGGCCAAGTTGCCCGCATAGGTCAGCTTGTCCAGATTGATGATATGATACTCCGGATATTTGTTCACGAAAAGTCTTACCACATGGCTGCCGATAAATCCGGCACCACCGGTGATCAGGATGTTGCGTTTGAAATCCATAATATTGCAATTTTGTGATAATTCATTTAATAACTTCCATATTGGCCATACAAGCCTTCAGAGAATCTGTCCAGTATGGAATTTTCAATCCAAAGGCCTGTTTGATCTTTGTTTTGTCAAGAACTGAATAAGCCGGTCGCTTTACCGGACTGGGGAATTCGTTACTGTGGCAAGGCTGGATATCGCAGGTGGTATTTCCTGCCAGTTCAGCAATAACCTTTGTGAAGTCGTACCAGGAACATACACCTTCGTTACTGAAGTGGTATATACCGGTCTTGCTGTATTCATTCCGGGACTTTTCTGCAGTGTAGTCCTCCAGGATCGCTTTAATGGCAACAGCCAGATCATAAGCGTATGTCGGCGTACCGGCCTGATCGAATACCACTTTCAGCTGTGGTTTTGTAGCTGTCAGGTTCAGCATCGTCTTGACAAAATTCTTACCGAATTCCGAGTACAGCCAGGCCGTACGGATGATTACATGCTTGCATCCGATGGCTTTGATGCTCTCTTCTCCCTCCAGTTTGGTCAGCCCGTATACTCCGGTTGGCGTCCCTTTCTGATCTTCCCGGCAAGGGGTGTTGTAAGGATCTCCGCCAAACACGTAATCCGTTGAGACCTGTACCAGCAATCCTCCGGCTTTTTTCATTGCTTCGGCCAGTATACTGGGAGCTGTAGCATTCAGCTTCCGGCACAGATCCACATCGCTCTCTGCCTTATCCACATTAGTATAGGCAGCACAATTTACGATGCAATCGATCTGGTGTTTCCGTATAATATTCTCTACAGCCTTTGCATCGGTAATATCCAGCAAGGTTGTTTCTACACCTTCCGCCTCCACAACATCTGTAAACAGGAAATCATATCCAGTTTCCTTACTGATGATGCGCATTTCATTGCCAAGCTGACCGTTGGCACCGGTTACCAATATATTCATAACTTCTTTTCCTTTCACCTTTTAATACAAAGATACATTGAAATCAAAAGGAGAATCAAAGTCCTTCAAGAGCGGATGCTTTGTATCCTTTTCACTCAGGATGGCATGATCCGTTGGAATACGCCAATCAATACCCAGAGAGTCATCCAGAATACTGATTCCTCCATCTGCCTCCGGATGATAAAAATTGTCACATTTATACTGGAAGATAGCTGTTTCGCTCAATACAGCGAAACCATGTGCAAAGCCTCGTGGCACAAAGAACTGGCGATGATTCTCTTCTGTCAGTTCTACGGCCACATATTGTCCGTAGGTCGGACTTCCTTTGCGGATATCCACCGCTACATCCAGTACAGCTCCCTTTACACAACGTACCAGCTTACTCTGTGTGTAAGGTGGACGCTGGAAATGCAGTCCGCGCATGACCCCATAGGATGACATGCTTTCATTGTCTTGTACAAATTTGACTTCTCTAATTTGCGCATTGAACTCCCGTTCAGAAAACGATTCGAAGAAATAACCTCTGTCGTCTTTAAAAAGGCGTGGCTCAATGATAACTACGCCAGCTATGGATGTTTGGATGATATTCATTTATTTTGTTTTATTTTTTAATGCTAGTCCATAGATCTTTTCCAAATAAGATCCAAAAGCTACTTCCTGCAAATCCTAAAAATATGAAGAAAAAGATTATAATTTTATTATTAGGGCCTGAAGGACCTAATGGCACGGTTGCTGGTTCCACAATCGCAAATACAGGTTTAGCTTCCTGTACTTTTGCGCGTGCTACTTGTAATTGAGTTTCTACCTGGCTATAGATTTGGAAAGCAATACTCATGTCATTCTGAAGGCGAGTTCCTTCTGCTTGCGTACGTTGCAATACAACATTGCGGTTTGCATCCATAAAATCTGCGTATGCTTTCTGTGCTTTATAATATTCTTCTTTGCGCTCCTTACAAAGTTTTTCAAGGTAGTTGCAATCTTCTTGTGCTTTGCGTGTGCGGTAATCAATAATATATTCTTGTAATTTAACAACGGCACTATCTGCAATAGTAGCTGCAACTTCTGGATCCTGAAAGGTAGCTGAAACAATTGTCATGCCACTTTTTTTATCTTCACTGGCGGATAAGGCTTCTTTTATAGCACTAATTTTACCATTTTGTTCTCCTGTTAATCTAAATGGATCAATAATTCTATTCTCATTTATTTCCTTTTCAGAAGAAAATAGAGAAATGATTCCACCGATGGCTTTTCCTGGTAAACCTAATACGTAACTCCACCATGGTTTTTTTTGGGTATCCATATAATCTGAAAGAGAAATGGGTTGTGTTAATTTTAGAGGAGTTACTTTTACATTATACATCTCTAAAATAAAAGGGGTAGATTGAATTAGATCTGGGAACATAGTAGAGTTCACAGCATCTTGACCACTTCCTCCAATGCTTCCGATTCCAAGTATGGAAGCCATACCAGCTAGATTATTATTGCTCCCATTTTGCCCAGACTCAAGAGAGAGTGTTACTTCTACTTTATATGTTTTAGGGATACTATATGCAATTATGCATCCTAAAATAAAAAAGGTGATGCATATGCTACAGATTAATTTCTTATTTAACCACAACTTTTTTAAATGTGTGATAAGATCTATTTCTAAAACTTCGTTTTTATTTTCTTGTCTCATGGATCGGTAATATTAGTTCAAATATTTTGTATAAGAATCGTAATGAAAGAAGTAATTTATTTGTGTAAATTTTGTTTTCCTTGAATGCTTGTAAATGCTCTTCCATAATAAGCTTATGAGATTTTATGCCAGAAGTGCTTGCACCTCCGGTACGCATTGTAACCATATCTATAGGAATGTATTTAGTTCTTATTTTATATATGTATATGCAGCGTAGTAAAAATTCAAAGTCAGCTGCAATTTTATATGTCGTTTTATATAATTCATTATTTAAAAAATATTGCCTTTTTAAATAAAAAGATGGATGTGCAGGCATAAATCCTAAAATCATCAACTTCCTTGTAAATATTCTTGAGGAATAATAACGAATACATTTATTTAGATTGTTAGGATCCACAAAGTGTACATCGCCATAAATAGCATCAATCTGTTTGTTTTGAGTAAATTCTGAGTTGATAATCTCTAGTATATTATTAGTGGTGAAGAAATCATCAGAATTAAGCGTCCCTATGATATCTCCCGTAGCCATCTTTATACCTTTATTCATGGCGTCATAAAGGCCATTGTCAGGTTCTGAATTCCATTTCAATTTACCACTAAATGAAGGTTCATATTGTTTTATTATATCAATGGTATTATCAGTTGAAGCTCCGTCAATTATTATGTATTCAAAATCTGTATATGTTTGTAATAATACAGATTTTATTGTATCTGTCAATGTTTTACCACTATTATAAGTGACAGTAATGATTGATATTTTCATTTATCTTGATTTTTGATCCAATTTAAGGTAATAGCTATGGCTTCTTTTCTTTTATAAGGAGGGTTAGGTGCTATTTCGTATGTATTCTGTAAATTTACAATATTATTTGTTGTCATATTTTTTAATCTAAAGCTTGTCATTGGAAAAAGAATATTGCATTTTTTTAGTAAATCTCCTATAATCGCGGCTATTTTTATCATAAAAAAAGGAATATGATATATTTTTTGATTTAGTTGAAAAGCTATTTCATTAGCCCATTCTTCAATATTTGTAGGAGGATTGTCACCGATGTAAAATACTTTATTATTGTAGTTTGTTGTGCTTTTAAAGAGAATATTGCTTATTTGATAAACAGCATTACCAACAAAACCATATGTCTTTGTGCATCCTTTATGGCCAATATGGAAATACTTCTTAGCAATAATCATGTCGAAGAAGTTCTTATATGGAATTCCAAACCAAGGTCCCCAAATGGAAGTTGGTCGTATGATTGCCCAATCACATCTAGGTGGATTTTCCCATACAATATTTTCTGTCTTAACTTTACTTTCTCCGTATAAAGTTGTAGGTGAATAGTCTAATTGATCTTTAGGTTGATATCCTGTATGACAAACTAACATTGATGATGTTATTATAATCTTTTTAAGACTCGGCAGTAAATGGCTTATATTAATAATATTAGCTACTCCTTGAATATTAGCATTATAATCATCTATTGTTTTGCCATATAGATCTGTTCTTGCTGCTAAATGTACAATATAATCTGGATTAAAATCTAAAATAGCTTTTTCCAAAATTGTGTAGTTAGTTATGTCAATATCTTTCCAAAACTGTATGTGGCTTTCTTTCTGGGGTTTGCAATAGTCTATGTTGATAATAATATGTCCATTAGTGATAAAATAATCAATGAGATTTGTACCAATAAAACCAGATCCACCAGTAATTAAAATTTTATAAGTATTCATAGTGCCCTTTCTTTAAAGATATATTGGAATAGTAAGTCTGTTCGCAATGAAATTAGAGAAAATACATATATTGCTTTTTTTGATGGGATTAGTGATAGCGATTTAATGCTATAATGTTTCTTTCGAATCTGTTGAATTAACGGATTATTCCTTTGCAAATAATATCTTCTAGTTGAGGTGGAATATAATAATAAGAAAAAAGAATCTATTTCTTTCTTTAATAAGTTATAGAATGGTTGTTCTTTAAGATATTTTTCAATGAATATTCCGGCCTTTAGAGTTTCCTCAGCATATTCTTTAGATCTAGTATGGGTTGCAGATGATTGGTGTTGTACATAATTGTAAACAGGTTCTTCAAAACCTAGAATTATTGAGGATTTACATACGACTTGTATGAATACAGCACCATCTTCTACCATTCTTATATTTTCAGGGGTAGAAATGTTGATAAATAGTTTTTTTCTAAATATTTTACCGCATAATTCCCAACCATATTTTCCTGTAAGAACCTTTTTTAAATAGTTTATATTGTCTGTTTGTTTAAAATTTACGGGTAGTTTTTTTATTATCCCTTTTCTATTAACGATATTAAATCCTGATATTATTATATCTCCTTGATTTATGATTATGGATTCTAACATTTTGTTTATTGAATTGTTAACAAATGTATCATCAATATCTATAAACATAATGTATTCACCATTTGCTTGTTCTATTCCGATACTTCTAGCCTTAGCTGCCCCTTCATTGGTCTTATGGATAACTTTAATTCGAGAATTTTTTTGAGCTAATTCATCTAAGATTTTTTTACTATTATCTTTACTGCCATCATTAATACATATAATTTCATAATTTTCAAGATTCTGTTTAATTATGGAATCTATACATAATTTAATGAATGGCTCTCCGTTATAGCATGGTATGATGAAACTTAATAGTGGAGAGTTCATATTATTTGGTGGATTAATAATTCTTTTTTTAATAAATCTGTATTATGTGATATGCTGATTTTTTTAGAAAGTTCTTGGAACTGTGGAGTATAATCTTTTTTTTCTTGTGGAGTGCGGATAAGTTGTTTTACAGTCTCTGCTATCTCATGAATATCATTTACCATATATCCAATAATGTCGTTTTGCATTATATATTTGAAATAGTCATTTGCTAGGCATATAATAGGCTTCTTTAATTTTATTGCATCCAATATTGCTCCACTGGCTGTTAATTTATATGACGTAGACGGATATAGATACAAAATATAATCAAGACTTTCTATATAATTCTCAAATATGTTCCTTGGTATGGATTTGTATCCTCCAATCCAATTGATTTGTTTATATTTATTTATATCTATATCTGTAACCTTACCTATAGACATAATTTCTACTTTGTCCTTTTTTATTTCTTCAGATAATAAATTTGATAGTTCAATTAGTTTTTCTATTCCTTTTGCTCGATTCATTAATCCTATTGTACCAATGGTGAGTGGTTTATTATTTGAGTTTTTATTTTTATTTGGGGATAGTTTGTTATTTATGATATATGGATGACAAATAGAAAGAACGTGATTGGCTATTTGTGGGTGGAGATTACAAAGATTTGTCTTTATAGAATCTCCTAAAACTAGTATATAAGCAGAACTATGAGAAAGAAGATACTTGAAACTTATATTATGAAATATTCTATACCATCTGGTTGGCTTGTAGAAAGGTATATGTTTATTATATTGTAATTCTAATTCCCCATGCATGAGAAATATTATTTTTTTTTGTAATAATATGTTCATTAAAAGAATGATCGGGAGTGAAAAAGCGTTTGTATAATTATATAATAAAACTTGCTTTGAAGTTGTTGTAAAATACTCATATAAAGTAATAAAGAAGCCACATAATATTCTTATTTGGAATGATAACTTGCTTTGATGTTCATATACAGGCTTTGGTATGAATATTATATTTGAACTTAAATTATTTTCTCTTTTATAAGACTGGTATAATATTTTAATATTTTTGTTAGAACTTTTTCCACTCTTATATTCTGTTTTGTCAAATATAGTGGAACAAATGATAGCCATAGAAAGATTTATTATTTCATGGAAATCATTTGTTGACTGGAAATCTATAATCTTTACTTTTTTCATAATTTATCAATAGAGACAAAATGGTATGGTATATATAAATCTTGATAATTAAAGACTATTCCTTTAAATCTTATAAGAAAATATGCTATAATAAAGATATATAATATAGTTTTATTTTTTCTATTAGTATTTCCTGTAAATATATATGGTATTAATATTGCT